>Ga0123340_1001528_pt1 | contig 19354 bp, 12 predicted proteins | sample SirMexnodulemix_FD_89961 | JGI IMG/M metagenome (GOLD analysis project Ga0123340, IMG submission 89961) | Root nodule microbial communities of legume samples collected from Mexico - Siratro Mexico nodule mix | ecosystem: Host-associated > Plants > Roots > Nodule | place: Mexico: Nepantla... | reverse complement strand
GGGGGGGAACAATTCTCTTACAAAAATTATACAAAGGGAAAACATTTTTCACTAAAAGGGTTTGCAATTTTATTCGATGGAGATTAAAGATTGCGAAGACAATTACAATTATAAACTAGTTTATGTGATTTGTTTTTGGTTTAAGCCATGAAATCCATGTTCATTCTCGTTGCTCCTGGTCCATGCTAGTTAATTTGTTCCCATGGAGTGGACAGAGAATAGGAGAGGACTTCTTTTTAGCTTATCTGTAAAGCATTAAAACTGCTTCTTTATGCAGATAACCCAATGTATGAACCTATTGTAAGCCTACCTGTTTATCTTAATGCAGGCTATAGTATATAAATTTTCAGAGGTTATAATGCTAATTGGTTGGTTTTTCTTTTATGGGATCAGCTTCACGTAAAGATGGAGACTGGACCTGTCCTAATTGTGGAAACTTAAACTTTTCTTTTAGAACTGTTTGCAATCAGGGACGTTGTGGTGCTCCAAGAACACCCCTAACTCCGGTAAGTGCAGGCTTGTTTTAGGTTGTTATCATGTTCTCCCATTTTGGTGAATGAGTAATTCTATTTGAAAAACTATCCGATGGGAAAACTTGATGTACAAATGGACCCTAGGGACCAAAATAATCAAAAATAAAAATTTATTTAATCTACCAGTCTTATTCTTGGTTATGATTAACTAAAACTAAGTGATCAATGTGAATTAAAAGTTTTTATTCTTTTTTTTTTTTAATTGCCTGGTAACTTTTAATATTGATCAGTGTTTAATTGATTGGGATGTGCAGCCTGGCCTAATTACAAGCCCATATAGAAATAATCATCCCTTCTACTATGGTGGATTTACCTTTCCTCCCCCATCATATGGAATGCCAGGTCAGTTTGGATCCCTGATACCACATCCTGGTATACAGTATGATTATGGTCTGTATGGTAGGACTGGTGCACCATATGGTCCATTGCCCATGTTCCCACCTGGAAGCTTTGGAGGTACACTTCCTATAATTGTATCAGCTATTTCTTTTCAAGCAATGTGTTTGTTTCTTATTGAGAAATTTGTTTGTGGACAACTTTGTTCCTATATAGAGAACATTGCTTTATTTATATATGACAAAATTATTGTTGAAATATTAAAATTTAGTTTAGATGTAATCAATGTTTAGCATTCTAGAAGACTGGAGTCGTGATTAAGTAAATTAATTGGTAGTAGATATTGATCTCCACAAGATGAGGGAGACAATAATTATGTGATAATAAAGAAAAACTGTGAAAATTTTCTGTTAATGTTTCAGTAAGCAATCAGTAAGTTATAATGAACATTTGGCAGAGAGACCATCTTGTCTTTTAAATTCAAATTTCTCGTACCTTATTTTTGAAAATTTCATGTACCTTATTGTTGGATTTTTTTTACACATTTATATTAGTTTATACTTACAGTGGAACAGGTGACCGATGATTTAATTTCTCTTGTATTTTTCTGATGACAAAAATATAAACATGGGTAAAGTACACTATTTACCTTTGTAACTTGAGGCAAGTTTCAATGAAATGACTACTTATTCTATGTTCAGTTTGGATGCATAAATTTTAAATGTGGCACCGATTGTAGTTGATATATATTATATTACGAAACCTTTTGATACCTGCATTTTATGTGAAAAGTGGAAACCTTAAAATTGCCAATTCATATTAAAGTGTGTTGTTTCATTGTTCTTAGTGCATATTAAATTTTTTGACATACTGAGGAGCATTTAACTGAAAACAACATTGATACTATGATATGAAGCACTGACACTGTAAGAAATAAAGCAGTAGGTATAGCACACAAATTTTGATGCGATATTGTGAGAGGTTGAATGAGTAATCTGAATACTAAAATTATAATTCATTTGAATGTTTAACGCTGTGAAAATGCTGACTAAAATTGTTTACGGCATTCTTATATGGTCATATCCGAGATTGCTATTTTATTTGTTAACAATAGGAAAAATTGAAGTAGGAATGAGACAGCTAGGGTTCTAGAGTTCTATAAAATACAAATCGTTGAGCACAAAAGACCAGAGTGAAAATAAGGTGCATTTATGTATTTATCTGTGAAAAAACAGGAAATGTCTTCTCAAATCAAACTAGCCCTAATTCAAATGTTTTAAGGAAAATAATTATAGACTAGGATTTTGTATTTCAACTGGACCTGCCTCTTTGGGTGCCTATTTTATTTTGAGCTTTGAAATTGATTGATGACATTATCCACTTTTGAATTCGAGGATTGTGTTTTGGTTCTTGTTCAAATCACAAAAATATCTGGTTCATTTTGGTTCTTACTTCATTCTGCATCATTGTCTATTTTGTTTTGCACCTCTAGTTAATTATGTTACAATGAATCAGGTATTGAATATGGTCCAAGGCTTAGAATTGATGACTATGGATATGGCTTTCAAAGTCCTCAATGGGCTGAAGGATTAGTGGCTGATCATTTTGCTTCTCGAAAACGCAGAGGAGGTATTTCAAGGATCTATTACTACTTGATCATATTTATATTCAACTTTTGTGATGTCCTCGTCTTCCAACACTGAATTATTGTTTTATCTATAAATACTTTAACATTCTCCTGGTTTTGAACAATATTTACTAATTTTCTGGTTTGTGAAAAGTTGCAACAGGTGATTCTTGTTAAGTTAGCTTATCATGGTGTCTTTGTGTTTTATTTTGCTTAAAATGGAAGAATTGACTTCGCAGGGCCAGATGGTTTATCTGAAGGGGACTGGATTTGTCCAAAATGTGAGAATGTTAACTTTGCCTTTAGAACCAACTGCAACATCAAACATTGTGGAGCTGCCAGACCCGTAAGTATTTTCGTTTGTTGCAATTCTCTGATAATCACCTTGTTGCATGAATCATGAATATTGCACATACAAGAGATGACCCTTTTTATTTGAGATCAAGCTTTGATCTGCACTGCATTTATAACTGTTACATGGATAAACCATATAAAAACATGGTTTCTAATAGTAATGTTTTCCCCTCGTTTTTTTGTGCAAGATGATAATTCTGTTGGGTAAGCTTAAGTTCATAAATGAAATGTCAGCAAGTTTTTTATCTATAGAACAATTAACATGTATAGATACATCAAATTGAATTTCTGATAAAGTTAAATGAAAACCATATTGGTGCCCTTGTTAAGAAATTTAATTTAGTGTGAGCATGGTATAATATAACCATGTAAGTATCTTGCATGAAATATTTATATATCAGTTCATTACACGTGCACAAGTATTTTATGTTAAACATTTGAATGCTGATTCTAGAAAGTAAAAAATGAGATATTCTCAACTAATCAGACTAGTTCATTGTCAAACCCTTCAAGTTTTACTTGAAGTTTTGATGAATTTTCTCCATAACTCCTTAATTTGAACTGTGTAAACAATCTTTATTCTATGTCTTTTTGTCATGATGGATTTTAACATTAATGCTGATCTATTCCATGTTTTGTTGAAGAGCTCAAACAAACCAACTTCAACAGTTATTCCTGAAGGTAGTTGGACTTGTAAAAAATGCGGTAACCTGAACTATCCCTTTCGAAATGTATGCAACCGCAAAGACTGTAGAACTGATAAAACAGTTTCTGTCTAGTGACATCACTATCATGTAAATAGAGATTTCAGTGCATTTGTCTCCTTTTGTAAAGAAAAGTTACTCTTAAATGAAGATGAAATTGGATAGCACTGACTTTATATAAGGGGAGATTTTACTACAAATAATTTTGCCTTCATTATTGATTACCATTATTTTTCTGTTAATTTAATATGGCAATTTATATTGAAAGGATAGCAAAAGTCGTTGCATATAATGGCATGAAAATAATATTTGCCTCTAAAATTTGGCCTTTAATTGAGTTCAAGAACGTTTTCTAGTCTTTTACACAATTACATTCTAGTTAGAAACTTATGTTTCAATCTTTTAGTAATTTGTTTGCGTTGATACTTTGTTTTATTACTCTCTAAAGCCAGGTTATCATTTCTTTGAAAAAAAAAAGTTGCCTGTTGAATTGGAAAATTAACAGATAATTGTGACTATCCTTGATATCATCTTATACTATTTTTCTTATAGTAATTTATTAGTGTTGATAATTTCAGTTCACTTTCTAAAGCCAGGCTATTTATTTTTATTTTTTAAAAATAGTCTGTTGAAACAGTCACTTATTTATAGATATCTGTAATTATTTTCAAGATTTCATTTGAGTATCTGAAATGATTTCTTTCCTCCTAAACTTATGATACTATTACTTAAGTCCTCGAATTAGAGACCAAGATAAAAAAAAAGGTTAATTTAAGAATTTAAAGAAAATTCTAAATGTTTTAAGGATTTATTTGAGTTTTTTTTCTTAATTTTTAGTGCTAATATAACAGTAAAATGCAGATTATAAACTAAATTGACCATAAAAAATCACATTATACGGAACATAACATTTTATTAGTGCTGGGGTTGCATTCCATCCTCGTCTCTTAGGATCCGTGAATAAACCATATATGAAAATGGAATTAACCTAAAACAACAATAATCTATCCTGGTTTTTGAAAAATAAAAGCACATTGTACTATAACTCATTTTAATATAAGGAAACTTCATATAAAGTAAAGATTGCACGTTTCACTACAATTTTCAACGTCATTTCCAACTAATTTTTAGTATCTCATGGTTGATTTTTAGGACTCAGAAAGGTGAGATGAAGATCTTAAATTTCGCCCAAAATTTCAATTTCAGAATCTAAAATTTCAAATTTTATAGAAGAAATATAAAACTGGTTTTTCACGCTGCCAAGCAACACACGGAAAAATTAGTCAAGACTTACAATTAACCATTAAGATAGATATAAGTGTAAAGAATCACCAATAGAATATTTTTATTAAAAATTATAGGAATATTGCATTAAAATTTCGATTATGGTGTTAGTAATATTGGAATCAGATTGAATTTTTTGTTCTTCTATAATTTTCAGTTTTGGTATATTATTATTTTTTAATTACACAAATTTTAATTTTAATTTTGTTAGATGACTATTCATAGTCAAACATTGATTATGAACATATAAAAGGGTTAATATTTGTTTTTAACATGTAAAATGGAAGAGTTGAAGAAGAAGAAGAAGAAGGAAGAGTAATGGGAGAGGAATACCCACCTCAACAAAGAACGCTATGGAGCAATGGAGAGAGAAGATGCTTACACCTTCTGCAATGCAAGACAAAGAGCGTTACCACCCTTCTTCAAATCCACGCCTTTATGCTCCGACACTCTTTCCACAACAACCTTAACCTCCTCACTGCTTTCATCACCACCTGCGCCTCCCTCGCCGCCACCTCCCCTACGCGCCCTCTTGCGCTCGTACAACACGCGCGCAGCTTCTTCGACCTCGTTCGCACCCGCGACACCTTCCTCTGCAACTCCATGATCGCTGCACACTTCGCGGCTCGTCAGTTCTCCGAGCCCTTCACCCTTTTCCGAGACCTTCGCCGCAAAACGCCGCCTTTTACGCCTGATGGGTACACCTTCACCGCACTCGTGAAGGGTTGCTCGGCTCGTGTGGCCACGCGGGAGGGTCCGCAGCTTCATGGGGTGGTTTTAAGAAACGGGGTTTGCTTTGATTTGTACGTGGCTACTGCCTTGGTGGATATGTACGTGAAGTTTGGGGTTTTGGCTAGTGCCAAGAAGGTGTTTGATGAAATGTCTGTCAGAAGCAGGGTTTCGTGGACCGCGGTTATTGTGGGGTATGCGAGGTGTGGGAAGATGGGTGAGGCTAGGAGGCTTTTCGATGAGATGGAAGATCGGGACGTTGTGGCTTTCAACGCTATGATTGATGGTTATGTGAAGACGGGATGTGTGGGTTTGGCGAGGGAGTTGTTTGATGAGATGGGGGAGAGGAATGTGGTTTCTTGGACTAGTATGATTTCTGGGTATTGTGGTAATGGTGATGTTGAAAATGCTAGGTTGATGTTTGACGTTATGCCGGATAAGAATTTGTTTACTTGGAATGCCATGATTGGGGGGTATTGCCAGAATAGAAGGTCTCATGAAGCGTTGGAGTTGTTTCGTGAGTTGCAGACGCTGTCGTTGGACCCAAATGAGGTAACTGTTTTGTGTGTCCTTCCGGCTGTGGCTGATTTGGGTGCTTTGGATTTGGGCGGTTGGATTCACAGGTTTGCCCAAAGGAAGAAGTTTGATAGGTCTGCTCGTGTTGGCACTGCATTGATTGATATGTATGCAAAATGTGGTGAAATTATGAAAGCCAAATTGGTTTTTGAGGAGATGACTGAGAGGGAAACGGCTTCGTGGAATGCTTTGATAAATGGTTTTGCAGTCAATGGCTGTGCCAAGGAAGCATTGGAGGTGTTTGCAAGGATGATGGAGGAAGGGTTTAGACCAAATGGGGTAACTATGATTGGTGTACTATCTGCTTGCAACCATTGTGGTTTGGTGGAGGCAGGAAGAAGATGGTTCAAAGAAATGGAGAGGTTTGGAGTTGTGCCTGAGATTGAGCATTATGGTTGTGTGGTTGACCTTCTAGGAAGGGCTGGATGCTTGGATGAGGCTGAAAAATTAATTCAAACAATGCCTTATGATGCTAACGGGATAATACTAAGTTCTTTTCTCTTTGCTTGTGGTTATTTTAATGATGTATTGAGGGCAGAGAGAGTGCTGAAAGAGGTGGTGAAAATGGATGAGGATGTCGCGGGAAACTATGTGATGTTGAGAAACATGTATGCCACGGAACAAAGGTGGAGAGATGTGGAGGATGTTAAACAAATGATGAAGAAAAGAGGAACAAGTAAAGAGGTTGCTTGCAGTGTTATTGAGGTCAATGGAAGCTTTAGAGAGTTTGTGGCTGGTGACTACTTGCATTCACATCTAGAGGCTATTCAGTTAACCTTGGGGCAGTTAAGCAAGCACATGAAAGTTGGAATAGTCTATTGACAATGGAAACACAGAAAGCTCAAAGGAGAGGTCAAAAGGAAGTCAATGAAAATTGGAAGAGTCACAACATGTGTATTTCTGTGTCCCTTTCAAAATTTGTAGTCCATTTGAGAATCAGGCTGCTGACTTAAGTAAATAGTGGGCAGATAGGAACACTGAAATTTTATTGTTAGGAATTCCCTGTGGTTTTGAAAGGGAAAAAAGCGGTCTGTGACTGTCAGATTGGCAGCCACGTCAGGTTTGTGGGATTTCTATGACTGCATGGAAACCAGAATTATGATTGCATCAACAAAAACTCAGTTGTTGCTGCAACTTAAAAACTTGCCTTCACACTATGTGATTGCAGCTGCTGCCTGAGCCTTTCGGCATAAGTATTATTTGAAGCTTCTCTTATTCTAGTTCCCAGGATTACTCCACAAAGCTCTTTTGCACTGTGAAGAAAATTGTCCTGAGACATAGCATGACATATCAAGGGTGGGATGCCCTGCCCAGTTACTGACCAGATGTGACTTACCCATGGTTTAGTTGTGAGGGATGAATGGTTTGGTTAAATTATATTCTGCAAGGAATTATCTGGCTGAATTTGTGTGCAGATTTTACACAACACCGCAATATACTAGAGAAACGTATTATATAAAGGGAAAAAAACCAGGTGCTCGTACAGATCAGGAGTTCAACCAGATAATGAATTGCATTAAAAATTTAGAAGAATGTTTTTTGAAGTTCTTTTTATAAAGAAAAGGAAATTGAGCAAGAAATGAAAGAGAAATTAAGATTATTGAAATGTTATAAAATATGAACGAAAGGGTAACATTATGAGAAATTGATAAGAATAATTCGTGAATTATAAACGTGCAATGAAAAGTAAAGAACAAGAATTAGTAGATTTATCACCAGAGATATATTAACTTTTTAGAGGAGAATTAAAATACACTAGTTAACAAATATAACCATAATAATTGAATCTTTATTTTTAAAATAACTTGTAATCTTACAAATTTATCTATTAAAAAAATATTTTATCAATTTCTTTCAAATATAACTATCTTTCTCTTAATATAATTTTGAAGACATTTGATCTCAAATCTATTTTGGATCCCAACAAAGCATTAATCTCCTTCGTTGGGTAAAAATTTAAGTCTCACTTCTTTTCCTTTTTATAAATAAATTTTCTTTCCATACTAACAACTGATAACTTAGGAAAATGAAACTGATTCAGAGGCATCAAATACCTGGTGAAAAACAAAACGTGTTAAACTCCTAGCACAGCAAAGTGATAATTTTCACTCCAATTTTGTAGAATTGTATAATTTTCTTTTGTCCCTTTTATTTTCTTTCCTCTGTCCTTTTTTCATCCAATCCTGTTATCACACATCCTCTTCTTCCTTTATAGACTCTACTTCCCTTTGTCTGGTTTTTCATTGCTCAAATCTGAACTTTAGCCTTTTAGCCTTTAGACTTTCAATTTTGCCATTTTTAGAAAATATGTCCCTTGCTATGTGAGGGTCACATAAGCAGCTCAAGTATAATATTTTTTTTATGAAACTTTTCACTATTGATTCTTCGACATATAGATTCATACTTTTGCTTCCTGGACAAACCATGAATGGTTCTAAACTGTGAATGCAGATAAATTAATATAATCTGCATTATTTAAACAAGTTATATTCAGCTTTAAGCATGGTGGAAAAGCTATTACACGCCAAGAATCACACCAATAATAAATAAACAATTCATAATATATTGTTAGCTTTGAAGTGTAGAGAGAAAGTCATACTTTCCTTTAACAACAAAGTTAAGAGATACCATTAACCCACATCCATGTCATCTCCACCCCACCTTGTTCTGAGTTAATCTTTGTTTACAGTTTTTTTTCTTTCTTAATTCTCAACAACAAAACAATTATGGCGATGAGCTTCATCACAGGAAAAGGTTCTTCACTCAATTTTTTTTCCCTTTCATATACTGATAAATAAATACTCATTGTAGCATACTGATAAATACTGCATTTTGATTTTGGATCTCAGGTCTATCAACCACCCAGTTGGTGAACTTGGTAGTGAATACATTGTATGATAAATTTGTTGAGAAGGATATCAAAGGGTTTGATGGATTCAATGTTGGTATTCTTGATACCTTCAAGTAAGCATGCGATTCAATTCCCATGAAAATGTTATCTTTCTACCATTGGTTTGTTTCCTTGGAATGATAACTAAATGAAGATGATGCAAAACAGTTTTTACGTAAACATTTATGAAAAAAAAAAAACACAAATAAAACAAATTTTTTCCATGGCTATATCTGGAAGGGATCTAGAACTTATTATCTCCATAACGTCTTATATAATTGTGAAATTATTTTCAATTGATTTTTTTCAATATATATACACACACAAAGGTGACAAATTCTTCATTTTCCTTTATCTCTCATATTTTGCTAATGAATTTAATGCAGCACTATCAACATGGCCTTACCAGGCAAGCATTATATTGCACCTTCATATAAGGATGTAAAGGTTAGTTATTTCCTTTGCATGCAGGTCTTTATATTTTAAGCTATGATATATAGTTTAACTTTGCTTTTATTAACCTATAATATAAACTTATCTCATGACAAAAGCAAAAAAATAACTAGAATTTTGAACATAGAGGAGTTGATATTATAATTTTAGTCCTAATAGATCTTTAACACCATTTACTAGTATGAGCAGATTTGAAAGATGGCTTTTCATTTATTTATTTTTATTTTTACACTAAATTATATTAGTAAACATGGAATATTTAACACTTCTTTCTCTAGATTACGAGTTTGATATATATTATGATTGGATTCCTAATAGATATTTTACATCACTTACTAGTAAGATAATAATATAATCAAATTTGAAGGATCGTCTTTCACCATTTTATTTCATTTGACTTTATTATGTGTTTAACACCTCGTTTTAAGGATTGAAAATCTGAAGTGAAAGTTTGCATCATTAAACATCTATAACTAATTTAATAATGGTATAATAGTGTGACTTAATACCTATGATAATGTTTGATAGAATAATTTTTTTTCGACTTTTTTTTCATTATTCTCTTTTGTACTTTCCTTTATCTTATTCCATGAGCTAGAGATAAAATGGCTTTATAACGTAATGCATTTTATCTTTACAATAGATCCAACAATATTTATTAAATTCTATTTCGAAAGTGTTACTACAATTGTTTATTATAATTGTTCCTCCCTATTGAAGGGACTTAACCACAAGGTCCTGGAGCAGCCATTCAAATTCTGAAAATTAGTGTTGAAACTTGTAGTTCATGTCAAACTGGATTCTCAGGATTAGTACGTTGTCACTGAACTAAAATCTCAATAATAGGTTTATTTGCTTTCTTCTTCATTCTTCTATCCAAGATTGTTAATGGTTTAAGCTGAATGTCCCCATTTTTTTTATTGTATCTTTAAGTAGACCAAATCCCCCTCTTGAAATTCCTTATACCGTTTCAAACCGCATACCATTTTGTCCTAAGCTTTTTGGAAATTAAGTTGCAAGATCTTAGTAATCTGTTCTCAAGTTTTTATGGTATAATCAACCACTTTCATTAGAGAATCTTCCTGTAAGGTGATATTTTTCATTAAAACTTTCTTCTGATTTTTAAAAAAATACTAATTCTTACACATTTTTGTCTTAACTCATCAACCAAATCATTTTTCCAATTAACACCATCTCACAAACACTAGGCCTAACAATGTCTTTGTCACACACCAATTGAATCATGCATTTCATTTAAACTATTGCATGAACTAAAGGATACGATTTATAACTGCTCACAAACTTCCTTTGTTCCAGGATTTGTTCGAACAATGGAAAGAAATTGAGAAAGAAGAGAAAAGGAAGAAGTTCATTGAGTTCATTAACGAGAAAGTGAATATGAACAAAGTAGATGAATCTATGTTAATCACTGCAATAGTGGCACCACCAGCAGCCATGATGGCTAAGAAAACAGGACAAATAGTGCCTCAACTTGCACTCATGAATGCCATTCCTGATGTTGTGTTTGTGCCCTCAGCTACACTTTTGGCTCTAACTGCTATCAAGATCATAAGATTAACCTTCACTCGAAAGACAACATCCAAAAATACAATGTTGTCTGCAACTGAAATAGAGAAAGAACCTCAAATTAAAACCGAACAAGAACAACCTCAAACTCCAACTACACTTGAAACTGAAGTAGAAGAACCTCAAATTGAAAATGAACAAGAATTTCAAGCTCCAACTACACCTGAAGCTGAAGTGGAAGAACCTCAAATTGAAACTGAACAAGCACCTCAATCTCCAACTACACTTGAAACTGAAATAGAAAAAGAACCTCAAATTGAAACTATACAAGAACCTCCAACTACAACTACATCCGAGACTGAAATAGAAGAACCTCAAACTACAACTACACCTGAAACTCTTCTAGAAAAAACTCAAATTGAGACTGAACAAGAACCTCCAACTACAGTAAAAGAACCTCAATCTACAGTACAAGAACCTCCTCAAGTTGCAGTTAAACAAGAACGACACATTATAACTGGGCATGTTCACAAGGACAACACCACTTGTTTCTTATGTAATGAATACCACTATTATTGAGTAACCTTCTAATACTTTTTCCTCAACATGCACCTACACACTCACACACATATATATTATAGTAATTTATTTTATATACAATATAACATATTTTTACACAAGTATTTACTTTTGGCCAAATCATATTTAATAAGTGATGTGGCAAGACAATAAAATTTTAGGAATATAAATTATTTAGTGTTATAATTTAATTTTATAAGAGGATTTTTTTTACATGTATTAAAGATGTTATAGTTAGTACTTAGTAATTGAATTAGTGTTTAAGTGTATTTTGAGCTGAACATGTTATTTTGGTGTTTAGGTGAGGAGCTTATTGCTAGGAAAAAGGAAGGAAGTACATAGACTGATGCTATATCAGTGAAGAGAATTAATGTCAGCAATGAAAATGAAGTTGGAAGCCTTGTTGGATACCTAATCTAATGGTGGTGCTTGAAACAAGGTAAAAAATTGTTCCCTGGACCAGTGTTGAGCATAGGATTTGTAATTGCATGGCATTTGGTTAGCAAAATTACTAATATACTGTAAAAGGGTAATAGGGTCAGAACCACATTGGAATCAAAGAAACATTAATGAAGATAATTTTTTCTTCCTTCTCTTTTCATGAATAGCTAAACTCTATGATGTAGTTTAAATAGATAATATGATGTACAAAAATGATAAATGTAAATAGTCTACTTGTATTTGGATACTTCTCAATAATAATTATGTCTTAATGTTTTGTCACTTCAGCATCTATATTTTGAAAATGATATCTTTGACTTTTTTTTTATAATCTATTAATTTTTCCCTTTATTGTAATATTTTAGTGTTAATAGCAAGAACCAAATTCATCAAAGATGAATTGTCACTTTGGTTGTAATTCATTGTTTATGAAAATAACAAAATTGGAAAAAAAATTCTAGTAGTCCTTGTTAATAAGTGTCCATTAAAGGTAAGGTTTGTATCCATGTGATACATTTATTACCATTTCAAATTTTAAACTTGAGAAATTAGTCTCATTTAATCTTTGAATGGAAGCATTGTTTTATTATTATTATTATTATTATTATTATTATTATTATTATTATTATTATTATTTTAGTTCCAAAAATATATTTAAGATTTTAATAAAGTCTTACTAAAATGACATTATCCGATACATTAAGAGTATTTTCAATTTGCTTATTGTTGATCAATAAAAGTATTATTTTGCTGTAGATTCTACAAATATAAGTTAAGACTGAAAAAACCTTTCTTCAATTTTAAACCAGTTATGTTTGTAAGATTCATATTAAAATAATGCTTTTATTAATAAATAACTCTTAAAAATATTTTAAGAGAGAAAAGTAACTAAGTGTATATATTAAGTTGAGAAATAAAAGTGATCTTAAATAATTTAAATGTAAGAACTAACATTATGTTAGATATTCACTACCAAAGTTATTGTTTACCTAGTTTCAATTACGTTCTTGGTTCCAAAATAATGGTATTTAATGATTGTGACAATAATAAAAAAATATTTAATTAATATAAATTTAATACCTCTAACTTTTAAACTTGTATTTTTTTTCAGTGGTTATGTAGTAATTAATTTTAATTAGAAGAAATAGCAGTTTTAAAACAAATTCAAAAAGTATAAAAAAAGAAAAGCTATTTGATTTTTTTTTAGTGTAATAAATTTATTTGAAAATTTGAAGCTAGAATTCTACGTATAGAATTGTCGTGATGAGAATCCAAGAAATAATAGTTGTGATGTCAGCTAAGAAATATAATTTTATTTCTTCATGTTCAACATCATCTTTCAATCTCTTTAACCGAAAAGTCACTATACATTTCAATCCAGCATCAATAGACAGTAAGGTGAATAATAATGGGCTAATTAGGTAGGCTAATTCTTCCTCCACCCCTATACCTTCTTCTTGCACCCTCTTCTTGTACCTCTGTAACAAATTTTAATTCCAAGAGTCACCTAGTGAAAATTACCAAATTGTTCTTGCTTTAAAGAGTCCCAACCTTTTTTAAAATTTGATAACTGGATAGCTAATCATCCAATTATCATTTTTTTAAAATTTGAGAATCGGATGACTAACTGTCTAATTTTTAAATTGAAAAAAAAAAAAAAATCAGATAAACTGGAGGAAGTGCTATTTGGTGTGTAAGATGTAAACCGGATACCATCCCCTGTCCGCTTAAATCTAATTTTTTTAATGAATTGTTGGAATGCTATGTTACATATATATTAAGAGGAAGATATATGATTCCTTGGTTAGGGAAGAAATTGTATTCATTAACTCTTCATTTGTCTTAATTAAATTAATTTAATTTTATTTTAATTGAATTTGAAATAAAACTTAATCAGGAAGAGTGAACATGCAAAACAAGTGACTATCTATATGAAATGCAGCAAAAGAGACCCTTCATTTAAAATGGGATTGGAAATTGAAATTAAGAGTAAACATACAGAGACAGCAAAAAAAAAAAAAAACTCTTTATTTCCTTTTTACTTTTAAGTACATTAATTTTAATTGGGTGGTGATAAGTGACAACACATATAACAAAGTCATAATTTAATTGCATTAAGTTTTAAAAAAATTAGGTACAGAAGAAGGTGAACAGCCAGAAATGACAACGGGTGCCATCCTTATTGTCATTTCTAAAACAAAATGAGACAAATTCATCCAATCATGTTGTTATTTCCAAAACAAAATAAGAACAAGTTCATCCAGTTGTCATGCTGCCACATCCAAAAAACTCTCTGTTTGCCATCGATAATCCCTAAAACATCAAATCAATTACTCTAATCAATAATATCACTTACTAATTGCTAATAAACATCAAAAGGTACCTACAACTTGTTTGAAGGTTTAATTAAAGTGAAGAGGATAAAAGATATTTTTGTCTTTGCACCTTTTAATTAAGGGTATAGTTGTCTTTTAACAATAAATATGGAGGTGCCGATGGGGGTGGAGGAAGAATTCGTCAATTAGGTATTAAGGTCGTTTTGGCACAAACAAGACCCATACCAATACCTGTAAAAACCCTTTTAAAGTTTATAAATATGTGAAGATCTATACAATCTTCATTATTTCTTAGACACACTCCTCTGCTGGTTCAATATGTAAGAGAAAGAGACAACTCAAGCCTAAATAAAAGATATACATCAATCGTATAAAGAAAATGTGTTGGACCAAACATCTTGTATGTTTTTGTTCCACTATTTTATGTTGTTTTGTAGTTTCGACCACATCAACCAAGGTGCAATTTACCAACAAGTCGGACAATTTTATTTAATGCCAATTAGTTTTAACATGAATTCTAAATGCAGTAACAATGCATCATGTTTTATCTTTCAATATGCTTGCATAAATTAACTTGTATAGAATCACCACTCAAACAAACAGATATGGCAAAATAAATAAGATACAAGGAAAAAGAATAGAAAGAACACAATCACCTGTGTCACAGCATTACAGCATGTGTAGTGACTCTTCAGGGACAAAGAGAGAAAAGACTTATTCAATTACTGACGCAATAATCCCCAAACAAATCAAGAAAAAATTGCTTAACTCTCCGATAACTATAAACACAAGCTTTCTTTGTACATAGAACATGCTACCTTTTTACGTCATGTACAATTGAACTCATTTGTTGATTGATGCAAGAACTCATCTTCATGTAAGAAAACGTATGTCCGACAAAACTACCATTTACACATTATGATTGATAAATTCTGAGCTCCTGTAGTTGTCTCAAGAAAAAAACAATCAATGCATGCAGATTCAACTTACTATCTCCGCTTCCAGCCCTTTACGCCAATTTTCCTCCTCCCCCTCCTTTTGCTCCTACGAAGATTTGAGTTCGATGCAGAACCAACTTGAAAAGCAGAAACAGTATTCTCAGTGGACATGGATTTATGCTCTTCAACTGATTCCTTGGTTTTCTCCATAAACTGATTTCTAATACTCTCGAAATCATGCAACTCTTCCTTAGCTGCCTGATTTTGTATAAGAATTTCATCCTCGGTCTGCATGCAAAGGATTTGACATTACAAATTTACGATGTCTATAATGATCCTTAAACATACAGATAGATATGGAACGAAGCTTAGGATTCACATATAACCTTAGTAGATGGGTTCTTTGGTCCATGACTAAAATTATTCTTATCAGCTCAAAATTTCAAGTAACAGTACACATCAAAGAACACAGTATTGACAAAACAAAGTACTTGCAAAAAGCACTTCTAAACAAGGGATGATAAACACGCACATGGCAGCTAGAACCAGGAGCATATGCCAATTTTTAGAAACCTAGAATATGAGATGAGAGGGCATGTCAAGACTAATTACATACATATATTTTACTAATAGATAGGCATAAGAAACATTTAATTCAAGTCCCACGGACATTCTCTAAAAATAAATAAAAGTATGCACATCTCAATTTTTTAGTGTGAACCGCATAACAAGAAATGGGAGCAAGATAAAGTGAATTATAGAAGTTCAATGGCATCTCAATTCTTGTGAACAACTTCTGCCCTGTAACAGAAACTAGACAAAACCAGCAGCCTGGTGTAAGCATTGAGAAACTCGCTTGCCACAACAATAACCAATACCCAATACCAGCACAACCACAAATTAATGCAAGCAAAGTAGAAAACATAAATAACATACAAGTTGAAATTACATTTGGATAGGAAACAAAACTTACATTTTCCTGGAGAAACTCAAGATGGGGCATATTGGAGGTTTCAATAAAGGGAGTTTCCATGGCCAGGGTTGGTAATGTATTTTGAGTCAAAAATAGATCTTCTGTGTTTAACTCAGATTTATACTGTGATGAAGCACGAACACATCTGACTGGAAATGTGTTGTCATTACCAACTAAAGAACCACCATTATGGCCCAAGTGATTAAGTCCATCAGATGGTCCAATCATGCCCAACTGAGTTACAGAACAGAACCTTTCTGGATTTTCTCTAACAACATTATCAATTCGAGTTTTCAATTTCCCAACATGTGACTGTAGCTCTTCAATCCTTTTAATGATGTCAATGACAGTTTTATCATTATCTTCAAGATCAGCAGAAGACAATGTATCATTAAACTTGACCTCCTCAGTAAAATCTGCATTAACTCCAGATAAACAAAACAGAATTAAAATTTCAGTCATGGAAAGCAGAAACAAATAACAGTGGATTAAAACCTGTTTCACAAAAAAGGCCATACTCATACCAATGGTTACATGTAAAAAACATGAAAACCTTTGTACGTAATTCTTTCACCTTGTACGACCCACAATTTATTGACATGAATTTTGCTAGTTAAAGTAAATAGCAAATACAACATTTATGTAACTACTGTCACTCACTCAAGGTATCACCACAAAAATCTTCCATAGAAGTGCCCCGGTTTTTGTTCTCTGGAATTTGACAAAAAAAGGGAGCAAAAGATTAGGAGGAGAATCGCATGAGCAAAAAATACTACAACTAACCAAGAAATGTCATACCATAGTACGAGAATATACTATGCGTGGAGACATATGATGATACATCACGTTCTTCAGCCTTTTTCCTTTTCTTTCTCTTCATAACTTTGTTTGTGCCAATGCCATCATATATAGGTACTGACTTCACATTAAGATCATCAATTGTGAACTTTGAAAACTCGAGCTGCTTTCTATAATCGTATGCCGCAAGCTCTTTATCATATTTCAGTGCCAGAGTGTTAAGTTTCTTCACTTGTAATTCTAGCCACTTACAGCGCCACCTAACAGGGTGAATGAAGCTCCTCCAATGCCACGTTGTCGCCTTGTTCTTTCTGAACGGTTAATAGTGTAAATTGTTAAACACATGCAATTGATATTCTAATCAAACACACACACAGCAGCCAAGAATAAGTAAAGCTGAAACAAAAATATGACACATCGCAACTTTAGTCATGTCAACAAAAGTAACAGACACGATCAAGTTGTTTATTTTGAGCAGACTATATCACATAGTACTTGTATAAAAAAAAAGGAAATAAAAGCAGATGATTCTTCTTTAATATCTGCCACCAAGTAACCCTGAAAAGTGTCTTTTATTAGGGCAAAGAAGAGGAAATCGATAGCAAAAATGATAGGATGATAACAATTATGGCAGATTCCTTCCATGCATGGTTAGTTCTTTTCCCCCTTCTTTTTGTATGTTCAAATATGTTTTATTGGTTTCTTCAGACACCACAAGAAGATACTCAAGACTGAGTCAGAAACATACCTAGATAAAGAAGTCTTACTTTGATCACCATCACACATTGGCAGCGATTCTATTCCAGTATCGGTGAACGCCGAGCCAGAGGCATCCTCTGTTTCAGAATCTGTATCACCAAAAGAACTGGAACTGGAACATTCAGAAACAGTGACATCCTCACAAGCATCTTCCACTGCCTTGCCACCAAAGGTTATGCTCCCACTCCCAACTATATTAACCTGCACATCCTCCTCATTTGCACAAGACATAGGAATATCCTCAATTGCCTGGCAACTAGAACGAGGCTGCTGAACCACCTTTTGCTCTTTTGATTCTGAAACCGCTGAGTCAGGAACCCTTCCATTCTCCTTTTCTAGAGCACCTTCTTCTGGCCTCACATTGCCAGAACTCATTTTTCCAAATCATTCAACCTTTCCTATTCAAAGAGGAGAGAAAATACCAGACCACAACGTCAAGATTGGAATTGGATGCATGTTGAATCCCCCACCCAATTTCAATCAACTCATCCCACAAACCCTCACGAAGAAATTGACCGTCGCGAGTTGTGAAATTTTAACAATTTCGAAAGAAAACAAGGAAAACATACACAAAAGCACTGAAATTCAATCTTTTTAGAACTAGGTTAATACAATAACGTGCTTTATCTCAAAAGGGGTTGATATGATCACGAAAATTTAACACACAGAGGCAAGAATCGAATAATCATAGCAGAAAGACAGTGACAGAGAGAAAGACTTACGAGAGAAGAGAGAGACGAATTTTGGTTGGTGGATTCAGAATTGGGATTTTGGATGAAAGCTTATTTGTTTGGTGGTGCAGAAAACACAATCAGAATGGAACATGTTCTGCGTCTGTTTTTGAGATTTTGGGTATGTTTATATCATTTTTTTTTTCTGCGTTTCTCTGCTAAAATATTAATATCCTTTGTAATTATTTATCTATTATACAAGAATAGCATTATTACGCGTGTTTGACCGTTCTTAATTTCTAATACGAAGGTCCTCATATTTTAACGATCTGATATTAAATAATATATAAAAGTAATATCAAACTCCATTAAGAAAATACTATGTTTTATTGTATTAAATAAATAATATCATTTATAAATCTTCTAAGAGCAATTTTATAAGTACATTTACGGCATTCTTAACTTAAATACACACCGTTTTTAACTTTCTTGGAAAATATATATTTTTTGTACTAATGTTCTTTTTTCAAAACATTAAACATAATAAATAAATCCTTTTTATGGACTTCTAAAATAAATAAATAAATTATTTTCAGCATAAATAAATACGTCCAAAAATTGATTAATACATTTTGTTTGCATGATGAATGAATGATCATTAATCACAAATTTTACGATAAGTTCAAGCCTCAAAAGAGAATAGTAATTAACGAATTAAAAAAATAGGTATGTTTTGCTAATAAATAAGAAAAAAATCGATCTGTATATTCTTTTTATGGGAAGGAACCACTTACACTATTAAGAATTTAAATAAAAGTGTATTATATCAACTTTACTGTTAAAGTG
>Ga0123340_1001526_pt1 | contig 19359 bp, 7 predicted proteins | sample SirMexnodulemix_FD_89961 | JGI IMG/M metagenome (GOLD analysis project Ga0123340, IMG submission 89961) | Root nodule microbial communities of legume samples collected from Mexico - Siratro Mexico nodule mix | ecosystem: Host-associated > Plants > Roots > Nodule | place: Mexico: Nepantla... | reverse complement strand
GGTTAATAGAATTAACCATGCCAATCTATTAACGTTATAGAAAAAGTAATAAAAATGAATATTAAAAAAAACATGAACCATCATATTGAGATTTTTAAAACTATGTGACTCATTGTCTAACGTTTTTTTCTTATATAAAAAATATGAAGTACCAAATTGATACCTATAAAAATATATCATATCAAAACCTAAAAATACCAAAATACAAAAACCTAAAAGTAACTTTTCGCAGTTTTATTAAATATAAAGATTAATTATAAATATTATTTTCGGAATTAATAAGAGTAAGCAACATAATTTTTTAATGAAAAAAAATATTGAAGTCGGTTTTTTCCTCGCTCTTCTGTTTTTTTTTTTTTCGTAAATTTTGTTGTTTGACAAAAAAAAGAGACTTGCATTTTTTTATAATTTTCTCGAATATATTACAATTTTACTTACATTTATTTGAATGATAAATTTTGGACAAATAATGATTTTACAGGAAATGGAATGAATTCTCAACAACACTATATATCTATTTTATGTACGATACAGATATGCAAACAACATTTCAAACTCCACATAAAATAATCTATTTGCTATTTGATAGTATAGTTAATATTTATGTTTATTTAGTTGTTAATGAATATTGTAGAATTCTTGAACTTAATTGTTTAAGATACATTTGATTTCGTTTCATGTTTAAATTTGAATATTATAGTTGTTATTCATGGAATGTTGCAGATGATGACTCCTTTTGTGACAGCAAAACTTGCTGGCAAATTTGTGACAGTGGATGCATATGGCTTATTGATTTCAACATTGCAAGTAAGTTTTTACCTCTCAACTTAATCAATGTTGTCTTTCTTTGAACCTTGTTTTTGCAATGCTCCTTTGTCAGGTTGTTCTTGTTCCTGTGTTGGCTGGTGCATGTCTGAATCAGTTTTTCCAACCTATTGTTAAGGTTGTCTCTCCAATGATGCCACCCATTGCAGTAACAACTGTGGCAATTTTATGTGGAAAGACCATTGCTCAGAGTTCTTCAGCAATCCTTGTGTGTGGTGGAGAAGTTATTTTGGCCACCTTTGTTCTTCATGCTTCTGGCTTTTTCTTTGGTTACGTGTTTGCAAGATTGATTGGGCTGGATTTGTCATCATCACGAACCATATCCACTCAGGTTGGCATGAAGGTAAGGTTTATGTTCCTTTATGTAGCATCTGAAAAATAAGAGAAATAATATTGCATAAGCATTCTAAAGCATGTAGTTAGAATAATATGAATTATCGTAATACGTTTCAAAAGTTTGCACGATAAATATCAATTTTTGTATCGTTTTATGTCTTAAAATTATATCATAAAAATAGTGTGATTCGTGATTTATGTCCATTATATAAGATTCATGATAATTAAAAGGTCACATATTAAAGAATAAAAAATCTCAAAAATTAACGAAAAAGTTAAACTAAAAAAAATAAGAAAAAAAAATAAAAAAAACTTACTTTAAATAAAAACAAAGTCTTATGAGAAAAAAAATCTGGTTTCATTCACGATTAAAAAACCAATACATAATTCACAAATTCGAATCTCGATTCTATTAATTGGTTTCACATCAATTTTATTTACTTGTTATTCCATGCCATTTTGTAGAACTCAATTCTTGGGGTTGTTCTGGCAATGAAGCACTTTGGAGATCCCCAAGCTGCTGTACCTGGTGCTGTTTCAACTGTGTGTCAGTCAATCATTGGCAGCATGCATGCACAAATTTGGAGAAACTCTGACCATGTTTAATCAAAGAGGGAAAATACCTTCCTGGATTAGCTTATGCTACTTAAATATTAAAGAAATAAAGGGAGGATTATAAACATGATACATGATTTCAGGTAGTAAGAAAATAAGAAAAAGGAAAAAGATAACTGTTAAAAAATGTCTATTGGTGAGGGGATATTTAATATATTACTCTTCTGGGAACCCTGTTGTGATTAATTAAAACTATTTGTTCTAGAAAGAATTTCGTGGAATGTTATACTCATAAGATTACATGAAAATGATAAGCAATAAAATCATTATCATAATTAAAGCATTTACTATGAATATGATAAGGTATTTGCTATTATACTTTTCAATATTATTAATACACGTTACTTATATATATATATATATATATATATATATTTAAAATTATGTTTTTCAAAAGTACTTCATGAAATTATTAAAATCTGTAACCCATTTTAGAAACACTTTTTTGAAATTGTTAAAACTCAACAAGTTTGAAAATTATTATTTGAGATTGTAAAAAATTTAATACATTTTGTAAAGTAATTTTCTGTCATCAATTTTCGAAAGAACCCTACCAAAAATAAGTTATAATATCTTAGAAGTTGTAGAGTAACGAATCTGCCACTGACCAAGATAATAAATCTTATAAGTACAATAATGAATGAGATTGTGTCTCATTTAAAATTGAAGTCACTTTTTGTGATTAGGATATATATGTCATGGAGTATCCAACGATACAAAGATTACAAGCAAAACTTCTTCTATAATGGTGCAATTGTATATAAATATTTCGTAAATAAGTAAAAGAAAATTTTAATTCTTAAAGTGGATAATTCCTATTTAGGTAACACCATTTTATCACATCGAAAGGGTGCACTTTTTGCATGGTTTTAATTTCCAATAGATGAAATAGTGTCCCTTGTCCCACTTTGTTTAATTTAATTAACATTATTAATTTATCTTAATTGAAAGTTTGTGTGTATAGGAGACCCAATTTCAATATTTATATTGAATATTTTTATAATACTTAAACATGATTTACTCATTTTAAGAATTAAAACAATTTTTATCCATCTACAAAACATCCCTTGAGAGTTGCATCATTATGAGAATTTTTCCAAGATTGTATTCATATTTATAACATCAAATTTGGTCCGGATGAAATAAGAAATAAAAAATATATAAAAAAAAGATTTTTTTTGCTAAGTGCATCCCTCCCTTTCTAATATTTATTTTTGGGTCGTTGGCCCAATTTGCTAATTTTCCATTATTCTTACCATCTTTTTCTAATGGGTGATGTTTTGAACAAGGTTTGTTAAGTTTATTTTAATTTAAATTAAGGGAATGCATGGTTCATTAATTGCATGATTTGATTATTATATGGTTCACTATTGCATGGCATAATTATTGCATAATTATTACATGGTTCACTTATTGCATGATATAATTATTGTATGGTTATTTTAGTGACTCAATTTGGACAGAAACGAAAGTTGCAATGTTCAATTATTTAATCAAAAACAAAATGTGCACGGTTTAGCTGATGATAAACGATATTGCACTCATTGGGAACAATAGTGAGGCTCTCGTTCGTTGAACCTGAGTTCAATGTATTGAAGTCAAAATTGTGTATTTAAAAAGAAAAGAGAGTTAAAGTTTGAGGTTACATAAAACACACATAGAGAGAATCAGACAGAAAACACACACATTGAGAGAATCAAACCGAAAATTACTTTCAAAGAGAACAATTCATACTAAGAATTACATTTGCACAAAGTAATTTTCACATAAAGCAATTCATACTTGAGAATTATGCATAGAGAGATCGATACAATTTCTTAACAGAGAATAAAATATTTCAAAAGGTATTGTAGAAGCAAAACAAAGAAAGCAACAAGAACAAGGTTTTGGAAGCTTCAAGAGGTACGTCTGAGAACTTGATGCTATGCGAGCATGAATGTTAATCTTTGTTGTCTTATTCCTCAGTTTCAATCTTTGTGTCTTTGTTTTATGTTCATCATATAATTATATTCTGTATTTTCGTTCTTGAATAAGTCATTGCTTAGCGTTGATCAAGGTCTTTTGTTTTTTGATCCAACACGTCACATTGTTAGGCGACACGTATACTTGTGTTTTACTATACTTGATCTTTTTTATAAGGTCCTGTTGAAGATCCCACATCGACTAGAGATAGAGTCTTTCAATAGTTTATAAGTGGATGCAAACCTCACTTTATAAGTTGATTTGATAAGGTTAAGTTATGCTTATAGTCTACTTTTGATATGGTATCAGAGCCTATCGTAAATAGAAAGAAACCTCAACCAAGATTATCTACTTAGTTGTGTACTATCCAATTATATTAACAATTATTAGGTTCCAATTATATTAACAATTATTAGGTTGTAATTGGATTATTATTTCTAGAAAGCAGTTTGCTTATATTTTTTATTTTATTAATTTTGGAAAGCATGAGATTTGTTAACATAACATTTGGAAAAAATGTATGTTGTAATTAAATGTGTATTCTTATATAAATATTTAAATTTCTTGGATGAACCCTTGGCCATTTTTCTGGTCATAAATGTATAGGAATCGGCTTACTAAGAATAAAGTCTGCAACAAAATATTTTAAAATTTATGCAAAGTGTTTGATGATGATATAAAATCATTACAATCAATCTTAACCATCATAGTTGTCTTGTCTGCAATTTTGGAAGGAGAAGATGCAAGCATCTGTAGCATGCTCTCTACATCTGTATGGAGTAGCCAAAGGGAGAGTGCAAGCACACACCAACCTTGTTCCAACAACCATTTCCTTAAAACCTCACTCTACTTTGACTTCAACCAAATTATCTTCTAATCTCACACTACGATTCAAGGTTCAGCCTCAACCGCTGCTGAACCTCTGTATATCAAGAATCAGCAGCTTCAGGGTTGGTCCACTTCAGTGCGGCAATTCGTCGAACGGGTACAGTGGGAATGAAGGTAGAGGTCTTCGGGAACGGATTGAGCAGGTTGGTGAGGCTATATCAACGGCATTTCCACTGTGGGTGACAATTGGGTGCGTTTTGGGGTTGTTTCGACCCAGTTGCTTCAGTTGGGTCAGTCCAAAATTGAACATTTTTGGCCTCACCATGATCATGCTTGGTATGGGTATGACCCTCACTCTTGATGATCTTCGTGGGGCTCTTTCCATGCCTAAGGAAGTCCTCTCGGGTTTTGTCCTTCAGTATTCGGTTAGTGTCTTTATTTACTGAGGTAGTTATCTGCAAGTGGAGGACATTTTGAATAGCCTTGAATTTTTCTTTAACTAATTATATCATACTACCACTTAAAATTGAAAGTGCCTGGTTATTGAACTTCTGAAAGTGGCTTATGAAGTTATGACCCTTTATAAAAAACTCTTTTCATCAATGATATTGAAGTTTGTCAAAAGAAATCATAGGAAGCAACCTCTTGTGTGATGATTAATCTGTGTACTCAAACATGTTACTTAAGGGGTTGTTTGGTTTGAGAAATTGTTCTCTCTTTTTTTTTTTTTTTTTATTTTATCCCCTTTTTCAAAGAATTTAAAAAAAAAAATGTTTTCTGTTTCACTTTTTCTGCGGAAAATAGAAAATGTTTCCTCAAACTAAAAAAAATGGTTATTTATTTGCATTACCATTCATCTTGATGAAGCATCTTTGTATGAATTGCTTACAATTTTTCAGGTGATGCCAATATCAGGATTTCTTGTAAGCAAAATCTTGAATCTTCCATCACATTATGCAGCAGGTTTAATACTAGTTGGGTGCTGTCCAGGTGGTATGAATTTTAATCTGGTGAATATATGCATTAATTTTCTGTCCACACTTTACGTACTTTAACTAGTCTTTATTTGGTTGCAGGCACTGCTAGTAATATCATTACATATCTTGCCCGGTATATTGGCCCTCAAAACTGCTGTTCCAATTAATGCTTTTAATGGATTTGATGAGCTAGGCAATCTGATTAACTATTTGTTTTGCTAGTGGAAATGTGGCGCTTTCTGTGATTATGACAGCTGCAAGCACCATATGTGCCATGGTTAGTGTATTGTATGCATATCTTTGAAGAATATTATTCCTTAATTTAGTCTTTGTATTTTAGGTAAAAATATGTGATTAGGAGGATTTTAGGAGAGTAAGATTCTCAGCAATATTTTGTAATATATATACTTCACTGTGGTGAATGAGAACACCAAGAGAAATTGATGAAGAATTTGTCAATTTCCTTGTATTTGAGGACAAAAGATAGTGGAAGGCATTACAATCGATTACAGGTGGCACTATACAGATTTCTGAAGCTCAATATGATACTTTTGATGAACTCTATTTCTCTAACCTGAAGCGGTTGGTTAGAATAAGTCATTTTAAGACAAAATTATTCCGAAGAATAGGATTTTGCATGAAACATGGCATCAGGTCTTATCTTGATAGTAAATGGACTGCTAATTTTGCTGCTGCTCAGGTTTGTTGTGCAGTCTAAAAGTTTCTCTATCACAGTCTTTTGGCTCCCTTGTATTGTAATAAAAGTTGAAAGTAAGGATAAAACTTAGACACAGCATCATATAGGTGTTGCTGGTTTTGTTTTTCAATCAGAACACAGTTTCAGGTAATTTGCATAATAAATATTTTCATTAAAGGTTATAACATATTATTAAAGTAAAACTCTAAATTTGATTAAAAAGAAACACCTATGAAATCTACTATTGTATATAAGTATTTTTCTTGAAAGAAAGCTCTAAACATAAGTTTGTTTGAAGGGGACAATTTGTAAACTTTTCTCACATTGGCTGAAAAATTAACATTGCAGGTCATGACTCCTTTTCTGACCTCCACACTTGCTGGTAAATATGTCAATGTGGATGCTTCTGGCTTATTGATTTCAACATTGCAAGTAAGCTTTCCTTCTCAAATTAAAGTTTTCTCCATTTCTAATTTGTTTCTATGCTCCTTGTCATTGTCACTCACTCCCCTCCCTCTCAACAGGTTGTGCTTTTTCCTGTGTTGGCTGGTGCATTTCTAAATCAGTACTTCCAACCACTTGTTAAACTTGTCTCTCCATTGATGCCACCCATGGCTGTAGCAGTTGTGGCAATTATATGTGGAAATGCTATTGCTCAGAGCTCTTCATCCATCCTTATGTCTGGTGGACAAGTGATTTTAGCCTCCTCTCTTCTTCATGCTTCAGGCTTTTTCTTTGGTTATGTACTTGCAAGAATGGTTGGGATAGACGTGTCATCATCAAGAACCATATCCATTGAGGTTGGCATGCAGGTAAAGTTAGCCCTCTATAATTACAATATCATTCACAGGTTATTATGTATAATTGCAAGAATGTTTGATGCACCCTTTTGTGGTCATTGCTTCAAGCACAAAGTAATTTACCTATCTCTCCATTTCATAATGCAGAACTCAGCCCTTGGAATTGTTCTTGCTACCAAACACTTTGGAGATCCCCTAACTGCAGTACCTTGTGCTGTTTCAAGTGTGATTCAGGCAATCTTTGGCAGCATGCTTGCAGGATTTTGGAGACAATCTGTACCTGCTGACATGAAAGACTGAAAATATGTAACTGCCATTGTTTTATTGTTGACTTGTAATAGTTTCTGGTCTCCTAATAAAATTCATCCTTTTCAATTGTGAGGGCCTTCAGTCATATTTTTTTTTTTTTTCGAGTAACTGTTGTAAACTTGGTTGGATTTAGTCTTTTATTAATGTGCTAAGTTGACCTAATAACTATGCATTGATTAGTTTCATTTGTGACATAACTCATTTATGTCGCACCATGTAAGGGATAAATTGATAGCAAGGTCAAAATTATATATATTCAATAAAACAATGGTTAAATGGAAAATAGAAAAAAAAATATTATAAGAATCAAGTTCAACTAAATATTTCAAAGAAAAAAGTGCATTTATTTTATTTTATTTCGTTGTCCTAGTACTCAGTCTCACATAATGTGTGATACTTTGATCATAATGTAACGATGTGAGTATTTTTTTTCCTCACTTGGTATTACTGCTAGTAGTAAACCTCTTAGATACCTTTGATGAAAAAAATGAAATGTAAAATTACTATCTCTCTCTAACTCAAACTTATTTTTAGTCTTTATAAAATAAATGAAATTTGATTTAGTTTCTATAAAACGTTTTATTTTTTTAATATTTGAAATTCATATTTAGTATTTATAATACGATTTTTGTCCTTATAATTTTTTAATATTCATGATTACAAATTCCAAATATTCATTTTATAGCCTAAAAATACTAAGAAGTTGGATAGGTTGAGTTACAATTAAGTATCTTTTAGTCAAATTAATAAACAAGACAATTTTTTCATATGTATCCTACTTTGAGTTTTGTGTTTATTATCTTTTGTTGATATAATTTACAATTAATATTATACTAACACTAGGTACACACCAAATCGGTATGATAAAGATTCTTGCACGAAAGATGGGTATTACATTTAAGATCAAGAAATTCATTGTGAAAAATAGTTCCAATCTATAGAAAATGAAGATGAAGATGGGAGTTTTGCTCAAGCAAGCAACGGGTGTGGGCATCACTTCCCAAAAGCATGTCATGCATACAGAAATAGATTATGGAACAGATAAAGGAAAACAGTCATTTTATGATCCTTTTGTATTGTTAAATGAAGTTCTTTAGGATGTTACATAGGAGAAGACATTTGCAATACTATGGTTGAAGTTGGAGAAGTTGTTTATGATAAAGTTCATCTACAACAAGATTTTATTGAAAAGGAGGTTGTTTGGCGTCCGTGTGAAGGAGGTACACCACCTAAGATTCATCTTCATGAGCTCAATCTAACTTTGATGGAGCTTTGATACATAAACATCAAGGTAAAAAATAAAGATACAACAATAATTTTGATGGTCTCTTTCTTGCCTTCGTACAAGAACTTAGTGAGTTCTTTAAGCATAGTGAAAGATTATATAATCTCTATACAATAAATTTTCCTAATATATTTAAGAGTGTTAAAGATACATCATTTTTAAGGTTAGTAGTCTTTAAGAAAGCCAAGAAGGTTAATAATTCTAGGAAGATGCATTATTACTGGTTGGGTGAGTCTTAATGACCATTTTCGTATGTTAAGTTCGTGCTTGCAAATTCTGCTTATATTAATGTGTGGTCTGATCTTGGTACAACATGGAGAGTTGCTTGTAGAAGACTTGCAACTCGACATGATGCTAATTTTGTAAGAGTTTCATATCCTTGTCAAATTTGTCCTGCATGATCATTATTACATTTTGGATATTTTGCTCATTTTTCAAAAGGAGAGTTTCCATGTGGACTTTGAGGGCATTGATGATTGATGGATCCATCTCAAAATATGATGATGTTGATGTGATAGCCTTTTTATTGGTAAGTACGATAGGACTTATGGTTTGTGGATAGTTTTACCTTGGCCCCATAGTGCTAAAAGGAGCATGAATCATACGAGGTGGAACTAGTGAGACTTCAGAGAATTCGAGCTAGATCCTCTAAAGCATGGTCAGTGAGCTATTGAGAAATACCAAATAGAGATGTACCTGTAAAAGATTCTCCAACGCTCAAGTCAATAAGAACTAGGAAAATTAAAATTTAAAGATATGAATATATGCATTGATAGAACTTATAAGGGTAAGATGTAATCTTGACCCTCCAATCTCGTTGTTAGATCTACTGCTTTTGAACATATCATTTGTTCATGTGCAAGGTAAGGATGGTACACTATGTATGTAAGAAGAACAAAAACTCGTCAACACTATTTTAAAATTGATAGAAAATAAACTCAATATTTATGAAGATTAGAAATATTAAAATTATATTTAATTTAAGTATATTATTTTGTCCCACCTTCTTCAAAATTATTGATCAAAATCCATCATTGAGTATATAAGTATTAAAATAGAAAAAATTAAACGAGTACTTTTAAAAAAAATCAATATGTATTTATTAATTTTTGAGCTTAAATTAAAATATCTAAAAATAAATTTAATAATAAATACTGATGATTCAATCAGTTATCATATATATAGAATATCTGAATAATTTAAATTATAGATAATTATCTCCACGTATCTTAGAGACGAATAATATATTTACGAAAATCTCAATGTCGTGTAATACAATCCGAATTCTTTTTATGTAGGAATAAACAACAATTTAAAATAAATATTGTTTATTATATGTCTCAAACTGTTTAAATTATGTAAAGTTTTAGACACGTCATCATCACAATCTAATATCACATAACTTACTCATGTGGGTTATTTTCCTAGGTTCAATTCTTATTTGATCGCGTTTCATACATAGAATTGTTTCAAATATTATTTAATTGATTTTAAATTTATTAAATATGTAATTGAATTTATTTTATTAAATCGTCTATTTTGTAAGGGTGGACTGGTTACAATTAAATGTAAAACCAGGTCAAATTCCACCAATCCAACCAATCATGATAAAATCATTAAACCATGAAATTCTTAAAAGTTATAAAACAAACCATTCTTTTTAGTATTTTAACCTTTCAAACACGATACCTGATCTACATATTAAATCATGTCTCAACTTATCACTCCAATCACGCTCTTAACCTTTGTAGTTTTGGATGATTGAAAGGAAAAAAATTTATGGTGGTGGATTTGGATATTTTCCATTCTTGTTGGTAGGGAATTGAATCAACAAGGATTCAAGATAAAAATACCCCATGATTTTGAGCTGAAATGAATAATTGATCTTGTTTCATTACATTTCATACATGGATTTTTTTTCTTCTTATAATTCATGGAATAAAGCTCCAAAATGCAATGTATAATCTATAAGATAAGGTTGTGGTATCTGTATATATTTTTTTGTGAATTAAAAAGTTGTACTCTTGTGTAAACTCATCATTTGCAAAGCTTAAGGTAGGAAGTGGAAGTTTCTTGTACTCTTGTGAGAGGTGAATAAGCTTCTAGAATATGAGAATGAGTTTGTATGGTGTGTTCACACAAAAAAGAATTCATGAGATTATGGTAAAGTGGAAAATTCTTGGTTGTAAAGTGGTGTGGCATGCACGCATGAAATTGATTACGTCATACATGAATGGCCCAAATACGATCTTCCTTAGATTCTGGTGCCAAAGTAGAGGCACAAAAATGTTGCTAAGACTATTACAGTAAGTAACTTCAAATAAAATATACAAAGATTTCGTTTTGTGGATCCACTCATCCATTCGTATCATTGCCTTATAGGTAAAGAAAAGGCAAAGAACTCCACAAAACAAAGAGAAAAAAAATAGCTATCCAAAGAAATGAATGATAATTTTTTATTTTGGCAAGTGGCCCCAATATTAAATGCAATACTATTGATATATATGTTTTCTATACACATATATATTTAAAAAAATAAGAAAATATCATAATATGAAATAAATCCACCAACAAATTACAGCTTATTTTTTAATTAGATATTTTTAAAGGAACAAAGCCTCCTTTGACCATATTTAAGGTGGTTTTGACCATGTACTTTGTGTTTTTTTGGTGGTTTTTTTTTTACTTTGTGTTGGCGCCAAAGGTTTTCCATGTGTAGTTTATGTCCATACAAAAGGACACGCAGGATGAAGTGTTTCGGTTTATCCATTCATTTCCAAATATTTTGGTTTTGTACCATTCCACACCTTACCCTCTTCTCCATCTTCATTCTCTGTGTTTCTTCATTCCTTGGGGTTACATCCATAGCCACACCTTCCCTTTTGCTTCCTTCACTCATTTCCTCAGCCACCAAACTCAATCATGTAAGTTCTGGCTGCCTAATGTTAATGCATTCATTACTATATTGTAAATGTAATTACTGTATCATATCAAACAGTTTTTACCTTACCTGTGGCAATCGATTATCACAATTTCTGATCTGTTTCTGACAAATTTGAGCTTGTGTTCAATTTGATTGTCAATTTATCATTCAGTGTTAATGGAAGCTGTAGAGGGAAGATCTTCTTCTGGGTATGGCAAACCTCCATGGGTATTTAGAGGCAGGCAAGTGTAACATTTTTTTTTTCTGTGGTTACTGTGTTTGTTTGTCACTGAGAGTGGGGGTTTAAGTTTAACTAACTAGTTCTGTTTCTGATATATATCAGTGCCTGGTATCAACTCCATCTTGTGAAGGCAGAGAAAGCTCGTGCATACATTCCCAGAGAATTCAAATTGGTTGAAGCTTTTGGGTAGGTATACTTGTAATTGCTTTAGAAGGGTTGCTACAAAATGGAGAATAGATTTTAACACTGATTAGTTTTCCAATTGCTCCTGAGATTGATCAATATGTGAGTTAAAAAGGCATGTGATTTTCTGCTTTATTTCCTAATTTAGTCATATTCTCCTGGCTTCAAGAAGAAACAGTTGACTTCATATGCAAAGGAAGTAATAAAAATTGTGTGGTTGGAATTATTTCAAGAATTCAGTTTTTTATAATGTGTATTATTTTATGCCTTGTAAGTTCCAACACTTTGATGGGATTTGCAAACTATTACATTTAAATGTGAATTCTTTCAATCATAAAAATGAAAGAATTCAACACAAATGAGGGTGAAGAGTAAGGTGGAGGTGATTGCAAGAGGGCAAAACTTAGATTCAGTTTCCTAGATATCTTTGTACTGTTCATAATTCAAGTTTCACATCAGCAATTATAAATTACCATAAAAAAGTTTTGTATTAAAAGTTGACATAACTTGTCATGATGCTTTCAATTCAATTCATGCACACACACACTGACAAAATTGTATCTGACTTTTGTCTATTGTAATATAAAAGTTTATTTTGAAACTTGTGATTTCTGAATTCAATTCTTACATGCAGATACACTCTTGGTGGTTTCTTTCTAGCAAGTTATGAGGACAGTCCAGTTGGTGTCTTTGACGAGGTTCTGTTATATTTATTTTAATCTCAGCTTTTGCTTCAGATGTTTTTTGAAACATATTTTCGCAAATTATTGATTGGTGCAATTTGTTGCTGACATTAGAACTTTGTGATGGATAGCAGCTTGTTGTGATTGCAGGACTTGTATGGAACCGCCCAACATCCTGCGCGTATGTTCCCACTTTTCATCTATGATGATTATGCATATTGTTGAATTTAAACTTCTTCATTCTTGCATATTATTTAATAAATATGGAGAAGAATAGCACTGAAATGGAACGTGGTTCTAGTTCCAAAGTCATATGAAAATTGATTTCAAAAGATGTTTTTAACCAAAGTGGATCTTGTAGCTTTCTGCATGTGATGCTTCTGCTACCTACTACTGCTTCCCCACTCAAATTTGGTCTGTTTTGTGTTAGCCATGTTGTCCAAACAAGCCTATGGCAGCACATTATAATATTTACATGGTTAATTAAAATCATTTTATAGTAAATTTAAGGTATTAATTTCTTTCTTTATTTTAATTTGAAGGGAATAGAAAAGGAATTTAGTCTAAATTTTAAAGAATAAAAACATAATTAAACTGTAATCTTTTTAACTGTATAACAGGAGAGACATAAGAACTAAACTCTAAAAATTAAAATCTAAACTTTTAAATATAGAAATCAAAGTAAAAGATTGAGATAAATATAGGTACCTGATAATTAATTCAGCCTTGTTTTTGTACTATAGTAGCGTGCCCAATCAGAACATGGATAGCTGATGGGATGAGGTAAGGTTCATGCCTTGGAAAGGAGGAACTTTATTCTTACATCTGTTCTTCTAATGTGTGGCTATGTGTTTTCTTATTAAAATAAGATCATATAAAAAATATATAAAAAATAAAATAATATTTAATATTATCTATACACTTGCCTGTGTAAAAATTTCTGTATTCCTGTTTCTTAATGAATGTCCTTCAACCACTTGTTTGTGCACTACCTTTAAGTTGCTACCAAAAACATAAAATATGAACCTTTAAGTTTAAAGGTCCACGTAATAATGTATTTAATACTCCTTAAAACATTATAAACATTCTTATATTAAAAATGAATAATTCACATCATCTTATCTCTTTTTCTTAATAGTTTTTTAACTACTAACCAAAGTGTTCTATACATGTTAATATACTAATCTAACTAAAATATAATAAATGACACAGCAACTTTCATAGATCATAAATACTTTATAATAAAACCTTGACGATTGCATGAGTACATTAAATATTGGTACATTATATTTCAATTAGCCATGATGTCAGAACTTGTTGAGGTGATTCAGTAGACTCAGGCCTGTGTCTTATTCTTCATTATTTTTAAACATTTTTTCTTTTAGAATTGTTTATTAGACCAAATTCTTGTTTGCATAAGATTAAGCACTTATTTAGCATAAACATGCAGTTGCATTGGATCGATTATGCAGTATTTTTTTTTCCCATTTTGATATATCAACATGTTCTTGTAATTGTATTTTTCTTTTGACAAAAAAGATGGGCAACGAGGGTGTACGTGAACAATTATGAGGCTTGTTGTCACGGAAGAAAGGTAGAAGAAAATTGCTGAATTTCACATTATCTAGAGGAGGAAAATTAAGTTTTATGTGTTCTGCAAAATAATTCATGGATGATGATATTACATGTATAAATCAAACTCATTATGATTGGTTTGTGAAAAAAACAAATCGCTACTGATTTTAACTTTCACAATTGCACTTAAAAAATTTTCATCTATAGTTTGGAATGGAATGAATTGCTATGCTCTGTTTTCCTTGGTTTCACCCTCTATATGTAACATTCTAGTATGATATTGTTTTACCATTTTGGTGTAACTCCCACTTTTTTTGCAGGAGGTGGGGCTTCCAAGCCAGATGGCTAGGTTTTCCAAGGTAATTGTTTTGACCTGGTGCATCATTGCAGTTCAATCTTTTTGAACATTGCTTATGATGTTGTATCTCAGTTATGAGGATTTTATCTAAAACTAAAGTTTAGACATTAAAAATCAAGCTGTGTGCATAACATGATACTTGATAAAGTACTAATCAATAAAACTGAACATGGTAATTCTCTAAGTCTAGGCCACTTTGGATATTTGCATATTTAATTTGGCCATTCTTCAAAAAGACAATTACAGCAATCTCAAGACAACCAAGGGGCAGAAATAGTGGATTTCTTAATAGGATTGGAATTGGAGCCAAGTTCTCTAGTCCAAAGGATCCCCTGAATGTTCAAGTAACCAAAATCAAATGTGTTGATGCAGAAGAGACATGCAATATTAACATCAGTCTCACCAGTCCTGGTGAGTGGATTCTTTTATTTGATTTGACTGGCCTCAATGAGTTTCCTTAATATCATTTGAAAAAGATACATTTTTTGGTTATAGTACTCATGTCAATGTCTCTTCTTGGTTTAGTTGCTATCAAATGGTTCTTGGTATACATTTTCTTCAATGTTCTTCTCCTGAAACAACTATTGAGTAATTCAGTGTACACTAATTTGGGATCACTATCTAACAAACATTTCCCCCAGCATAGACTATAATTCTGTGCATAGAATTATTCAAAAAGGCTTGCCATAGTGTGAGGCTGAAATTGATATATTTCATAACAGTTTTTCATTGTGTTTGATTTATATAGTTTGCCCTCTAATTATAGTTGACACCCTAAGGACTTTACTGATGATAACCATGTTGATTGCAGTGCCTTCTTTGAGCATTGGCCACAGGTTAGGCCCAACAATAAGAATGTCACTTCCAAGTTTTAGGTAAATTAGTGCAGCAATCCATTATATCCACATCATGTTACCAGAGTTTTGAGTTTTCCTTGACTAATGATCATCAATTTGTTTCAATTTTGCAGTGGAGCTACAGAGCATAATCCTAACCTCCTCAAATACTCTTGCCAGATTGAATGCAGGCTAGAATTTAACTTCTTACACTTGAAAAAGTTCTATACAATCAACCAATTATAAATCATTGTTGCTATAGTTATCATCTAACAAACTCATCATGATAATGTAAAAACTCAGACCGTGTATGCACTTGTTACTTTTTCTTTTAAACTTCAAAAAGCACAAAGAGAGTAATCAATATTATGCCTTTTGACTCTGTCTATAGTCTAAAGTATCTTCTCAATATTGAATAGGGTGCAAGCATTGAAGCCATTGAAGGTTTCAGGATCATTCACCTCAACAAATGATGACTCTGAACAAATTTTAGAAGATCATGGAAGCTGTAGCCTTGTGGCTGAAGATCATAAAACTGATGCACAAAATTTCAGCACTTGTGTGATGCTATCAAAACCCTTACTAGCACTAAAGTTTAGTCAAATGAAGATGCAGGTTGAAGCACCCCTTGTGCTTTCCCAGTGCTCAAATTCTTTACAAACTACTGTTACTTCTGTTCCATAGGTAGGTAGCATTGTCTTTCAGTGCAGAAATTATTTGTTTGAGCTTTTTAAACTGTAACATTTATTTATCTCATTTCCTTTTCTTTTCTTGCTTTTACATAGGTAAGTTTTCTCTCTTCCATTTTCTCCTGACGAATGATCCTTTTGTTAATATCTATTCAATTTGAGATTTTTATTCCAAATTGTTTGACCAATTTCTAGCTACTACGGTTTTTTCCTGATAAGTTTGCATTTCATTTGGGTATTAGAAACAAAAAGTATTTATGTCTTGATGGTTTTGAGGGTGTGAAATGAATTTGATGTTTTTGGTAAAATGGTGTTTTTTTTTTCGTTTTTGATAGATTTAGATCTATATTCTAATATTGGGTAGAAAACGGGAGGTAACTCAATTACAAATTCTACAAAATAAATTGAGATTTAATCTTTCACATATACTTTTTTCTTTCTCCATTTTTTTGTCTTTTTCTCTGTTGGTTTTGTTGTTCCATTCACTCTGAATTTAGTCTTATTAAATCTTACTATAATGAATATTCATTTCTTTAATTTTGGGAAGTTAGAATTAGAAGTTTGTTTACAATGAAAAACTTAGTACTGGGAAAACTCTCTCCCTTTTAGGGAATTTCATCCCTAAAATTTTTACTTGAGAAAAAACGATGTGAATATTACTTTTACTGGACAAGGACAACTATATTTAATAGTACTGTTTCTTCATTTAAGTATCTCTGTTTAAGCAACTTCTACGAATTCAAAACAAACTAAAACACCTAAAGAATAAAATCTGCATAGAAGGATACTTAAGATAGTAAAAAAAGCAATTAAAATACAAGGTAAAATGACTACCTGGTCGATCCCTAATCTCATGCATCAAGGATGGAAAACGGTAATATTCAAATTTCTCAAAATAATTAAAAGAATGTCATGTATTTGAGTGGATTTAGTAGTAGATATTGTTATTGAAGTCGTTGTTATTGATGTATTTGAAGAATTCAATCAATGAAATTTTAGAAAAGAAGATTGAAGACCTAGATATGGAGTAGTGCATGTGTTTAATCTTTGATTCGTATGTAAATTTTTCTTTTCAGATCATCTTATTCTTGCTTATTTAAAAGAAAGATGATTTAAAGAAATTTATAACTTATCTTGATGACTAGATAATTTTAACTTATTAAAAATATTTTAATTCATGGAAATATTTTTATCTAATATCAAATATGACTAGTTAATATTTTAATAGATTATTTTATCAAATCAATATATTGAAATCATTTAAAAACCTTTAATAATATAGAGGTTTGTTTCAATATATTGAAATGAGTTTTCAACGTATTAAAATTGTCTTATGCTTTCAGAAGAATATAATTAGTCATTTTAATTGTAAGTGAAATAAACATATTAAAATGTGTTTTAATCTATAAAACTAATAAAGTATATTCTGTATCATTCTCTCATCTTGGTCTTATTTAATACGAATTTTGAAATCTAAGTTTTCGTACCTTTTTAAAAAAACAAGAGATTTTGTACCAAGAAGAGGATATTTTTTTAGAGTTTTTTTTTTTTTTGGTGTTTTCAGAATCAATTATCTTGGCTAATGGAGAAATGTTTGTGTTCATCTGGAATTTTCTTTTGTTTATGTACCTGTGGTATCTTAGGTGGTATTGTTTCAATTGCATTTTTCCATTTTTTGTAAGGTTGTTGCTCAAAATAAGGTTTTCAAAATCAACTTAGTACAAAGTGTTATTGGTGTAGTGTTCTTTTATTGTAGGGTTCAAGGTATTCTAAGTGTTTTCTTGTATTGTTTTGTTGTTGTAAACAATTTAAGTTTATTGAAAGGTTGACTAGTGTAATCAAGTAACTAGATGTAATTTTTGTTTAAGAGTAAATTAGTATAAAACTTTTGTGCATCTTTTTTTTTTCTCTTATAGTTTTTCAAAATTTTAATCTGTTCTTTAATTTTTGTTCATTTCTTTTAACACATTACAAGAAAGTAAACCAAATTATGAAAATGATTAACTCTTAAAGATTCATTCTAAAAGTTCTTTTTTAAAATTCTTGATAATTCAATTCACCCTCTTTTTTATCCCGACCTTTAATTCTAACATATGTTTTTCCTTAAGTTTGAGTTCTTCCAAGTGATTGTTTTAGTATTGTTGTCACCACTCCAATGAATAACTTGACTTCCTTTAAGGTTGTCTTTCATTGAAGTTCTTGCTACTGCTAGATAGTCAAGGAATTTTCATGAATCTCTCTTTTATGTTAAGGACACTACCCGCAAGTGTCACCAACCTATCTCATGCGTAACATACTTTTTTGTTTGTGATAATTTATATCTCACTTATATAATACGCCATCTAGGTCATAGCCTTCCTAATGGAGGTTGTTCCAATCTTAAGTTCATTGAGATAACATTGTTAAAATCAATCACTATCTAGGTATTGTCTCTTTTGAAACTTGAAGTTGTATTATGATTTTTTTGCTTAAAAGGCACATTAGAAGATTAAAGAAGAAAGGTCTACTTAAATTATCTTTATCTTTGACTCTTAAGCTATTGAATGTACTAAAAAATCTACAATTCTCAATTTCTTCTACTAATATATCACAACAAATATTACCTTCCTTACACCCATGCCCTACATTGCTTTCATCATTTTTCCTTTACAAACCCTCAAAATTTCATTGTAGGTGATAATATCCACAAGAATAAATAATATAAAACTTCATTTCATCTTAGTTTTTATCCTTTTTATTTTTTATATAAAATGATAATATACAATGTTTTAATTCTCATTTTTATAAAGTAATTTGAAGTGATTTTCCTCTGATAAATACGGATATTAAAATTATATTATATCTATCTTTTGTATCTTAATATTTTATGGGTTATTTAAACAAGAGATAATGGAATATTTTATAATAATAATTTATATAATGTTTAGGAAATTTGAGTTGATAATGAATATTTTGGTTGTACCTATTTTTAAAATATAACTTATTATGTTATGACTTATTATTAATTGCAGTGCAGATATGTTTTGGTGTTAATATGATTCTTTCATATATTTGGAAGGTTTTTTGTGTTTAATATGGAAGTTATGTAACTTATTGATTAAAGAAATAAATAAGTAAATAAATTAGTAATAAAATATGAAACGATAATTAGTTAATGAAGAGTAATTTATGATGATATAATAAATATTATTTAATGGAAATAATATAATAATAGGGTTCATATATATATATATATAT
>Ga0123340_1001524_pt1 | contig 19364 bp, 9 predicted proteins | sample SirMexnodulemix_FD_89961 | JGI IMG/M metagenome (GOLD analysis project Ga0123340, IMG submission 89961) | Root nodule microbial communities of legume samples collected from Mexico - Siratro Mexico nodule mix | ecosystem: Host-associated > Plants > Roots > Nodule | place: Mexico: Nepantla... | reverse complement strand
GAAATATATTAAATATATTTTTTAATAATATGAAAATGTATTATTTCAAATTTATTAAATATAAATCAGGAAAACCAAAAAAATAATGAGATCGGTGTTAATAACTGAAGTGTCAACACTAATTAATTTATTATAGTTGAGTAAATAAAATTGGAGATTATTTCCTTGGGTATTTTTATTTTTTGGGTTTATTGAAATAAAATTTCCAATATGACCTCCTATATTGGTTTTTTATTGAAAAATGGATGAATATAGTTTATACTCCTGTCTCATCTATTTTTTCCAATTTTATAGATAACACTGATATTCTTATTTCTACACCTCTACGTCATTCGAATATTCCGTCATAAGGTTCTTCAAAGTTTCATCCACTAATAATTTTACAAGAATCGAATTAAAAATATATTAATTAAAAAGTTAGTTGAAAAAATTGTGACAAAATTAATAATGATTTAATATATGTGTAGATTAATGAAAGCAGTATCCAATTTTAGCGCCGAAGTGTCAGAGTCACCCTTTTACCCCTTACCCTGACAAGAGAAGAAGAGTGAAGGGCAAGAGAATCATGTTATTTAATATAGTATTTATGGTGATGCGTAACAAGACAATCATCGAGATCGAAACTTTGGAATTTCATATCTCCACACTAACCTACTCCGACACGAGCATCACCATCAACTTCGGACCCATGTGGGACCCACCCCAACACCAGCGTGGACGTCGCGTGAGCACTTTGGAGCGTATCACATAGCCTCATTGGCGCCTCGGTTTCAAACGTATTTTGCTGTTCCATGCTACTCCCTCCCTCCACTTCCTCACACCAAAAAAGAGGATAACAAAACAAAGAAGAAGGTGAAGCACAAGAGGAGAGAGACTGAAAGAAGCCTTATTTCAGAGTTTCTCAAGTTACACGCGCCACTGGGTAACGCCACTTTCATACCTCTCTCTGTGCTGTGTTGAGTGTGCTCTTCAACTCTTCCCTCCCATTACAAAAATGTTTTTTTTTGGTCTGGGATGTTGTTTATGATGGTGGTAACAGTGTTATGACTAGAGTTTCTGTGGGGGGAGGGTGTTAGTACATTTTGGCTTTCTGGTTTTTGGATTATTTAGCTTTTGTTTTCTTTCTCCTCTCGTGATGTTTCTTCCCATTTTTCTCAAAAAGGACGAGCCATCGTTTTCTGCCTAGTGTTAGTGTGTGTTTGGAACAAGGAAAATGGGGACTTGTGCACATGCTTCTTATGGAAAACCATGATACTACTCTCTGGTTTTCCATGGTTTTCCGGTATTGGTTCAAACCAAGAGGTTTGCGTTTTTTTTTAATACTGTCTTCTGGTTGTTTGTTCTTCTCTGTTCAACAACCTTGGTAAGCTGTTCGCGCTTTCTCTTTGAAATGACCCATTTTGATTTTAAAACGATTTTTGTTTCTATTTTATTTCATTTAAATTTGTTTTTCTATTCTTTTCGGATCAGTGTTTTGGTCTCAAGCTGCACTTAGATCTGGGTTCTGTCTCTCTTTTGTGTTGGGGGAGTGCGGAAAGTTTGTGTCTTTCCTCCATTTTACGTTCTGAGGTTTATCCTACCGCACAGATTGGAAAATAGGGAATAAAATCTGCTTCTATTTTCATGAGAGCTGTGTTTAATTTTGACAAGTCTGGCCCAGTTCCCATGTTACAAAACAAAATATTTTTTTGCTCTTGAAACATGAAAGAGCTGCGAAATTATAGCTGTCTGCTAGCCTACCCAATCATTGCTAGCTATTATTGTTCTGTTGACGACATGATGGGTTTGGAAAAATCGGTTGCATTTTAGTTTTAGTGCGTTTTGTAGGATGCTTAAAGGGGTTAACATTGTGGTTTGTTGCTGGTCAATGGGGGCTCGAGTGTAACGTGGTACTGTGGAGTAAAAGAGAGGAAAGGTCTAAAACAAATTTGGAAAAGTTGGGAGATGGGCTTGCTTGTGATGTTTTTTCTAATTATTTTGGTGCAATGTTCTATTTGTTTTAAATTTGTTTTGCTTTGAAGTTGGTAGGTGGTAGTGGAGTTAGTTTACTTGGAGTTTCTTTGAAGGGATTATGTGCGGTTTGTTTGTTGGGTTTTTTGTTGAATGCTGATCCCAGGTGGTCATCTAATGTAAAGTGCAAAGTGCAAATCATAAACCATTGCCTCTTCTCTCAGTTATAAATCAAATTCCTTATTGTCTTTGTTTCTCTATCATATTCCTATTACAGGAAGTGTGGGTCAGGGGCTTTGAAGGAGAGGTTCTTTGGTTTAACTTCAAATCACACCTGATCTTAGATTATGCAGACACCAAAAGCAAGGTAAGATTCTCTTATTTTGACGCTTTTTCAGTATTCAATTTTTTTTTTTTTGTATCTCTGTTTCTGAATTCTGGGTCTTGTTATTTCTGCGATTGAGGGATCTAAATGAGAGAAAAGTACTAGCTGTTTTTCAAATTTGAATATAATATTTAGAGCTTGTGCTTTCCCAAAGAACAGTGAAGAACTAAAACATAATACACTTCATGTTTTGATTCAATTTGATTCCAAATGTTTGAAAGGGTACTGTTGGAAATGAACTTCTTCATTAACTTTCTGTGTTCTGTCATGATGCTTTTATTGTATCTGCATTCTGCAAGCGCCCTTATTGGTCTGTGATTGTCTGTGAGCAGAGCTGGTGCTTCAGAAGTGCCTAGGAAATGTCCAGCGTCTCCTCAGACTGCTCGCAAATTGAAGACGCCAGGCTCTGACACTGACTCAGTCTCGTCATCACCAAAACCAGCGATTAAGACACCAAAAAACAAAAGTCCAAAGGTCACAGAGAGAAAGTCACCACGAAGCCCAATATCCGAGGTATTGTAAACTATTCCATGGCTACAAGTCTAAAAAACTGAATAAACTCATCCTCCCCTATAGTTACCATTCTAGGTATTTTACAAAGGACAACATTTAGATAAAGTTTCACAAGCACTTTTGATACCAATCTACAATCAGAATTGAAGTTTTTTCCTTAGCGATTTATATTTATTTTTAATGCAATCTTTTATTAGAGATTATAATTCTGAAGTTCTAGTTTTGATTGGAAAATGGTGTAAAAATTGTTTAAGGAAGGACTTATGTAAGTTTTGTCCATTTACAGAAAGTCCTTTGATAATCTCTTATCCATATCTATCTGTATAAAATCCAAAAGACTGAAATTACTGGTACTGTTTTAAATTTTATTATTTGTTCTATTGCCTTGTCATTTATCATGTGGCTCTAGAAGAAGAAACCAAGTAGGGTTCAAGAATTGGAGTCTCAAATTGCTCAACTTGAAGAAGATCTAAGGAGAACTAAGGACCAACTCAACTCCTCTGAGTCATGGAAGAAGAGAGCTCAGCAGGAGGCTGAAGAAGCAAAGAAGCAGCTTCTAGCCGTGTCAAAAGAGCTTGAGGAATCCCAGCAACAGCTTGTGGAACTATCTGCTTCTGAAGAGGAAAGGCTTCAAGAACTTCGCAAGATTTCTCAAGACCGAGATAGAGCATGGCAATCTGAACTAGAGGCTGTCCAGAAGCAGCACTCAATGGATTCAACTGCTCTGGTGTCTGCCATGAATGAAATCCAGAAACTGAAAATTCAACTTGAGAGAGTGCGTGAAATGGAAGCCGTTCATATTAGTAATGCTGAGTCAGATAATGCTGAGATTGAGGATTTGAGGATGGAACTTGATGAAGCACTCGCTTTAGTGGAAAAGCTGAAAAAGGAGCTAAATGATTGCAAGGAATCTGAATCCCGAGCTTTGGAAGTAGTCGGAAAAACTCAATTGCAATTGGAATCAGCAAACAAAACTGTGGAAACAGTTCAGTTAGAAGGTGCTAAAGCATTAGAAGCATATAAATCCTTAGCCTTAGAGTTGGAGCAATCAAGAGCACAAGTGAAATCATTGGAGGCACTTGTCAGCAAACTTCAGAGTGATTTGGTTGCTCGTGCTAACGAAGATATGTCAGGTCCAGTCAATGAAGTAGAACATGAACCTGAACTTGCACCAAAAAATGTAGAAAACGAGGATATAAGCCAGCTCAAAGCAGAACTTGTTTCTGCCAAATCTGAAACAGCACAGTTAAAGTCTGCGCTAGATGTTTCTGAGGTAAGGTACCAAGAAGAGTATATTCGGAGCACCTTGCAGATTAGAAGTGCTTTTGAACAACTAGAGCATGTAAAATCTGAATCTTCTCAGAGACAGGTTGCATTGAATGAGGAATTGAAGAAAGCTAAAGCTGATATTGAAGAGTTAAGGGAAAGGCTGATGGACAGGGAATCTCAGTTGCAGAGTTTATCTGAGAATAATGAGATGCTCATGTCAAGGATTAATAAGCAAGGCCAGCCTAGTGAAACGGAGTCTGAACCTGCGGAGGAGCTCAAAAAATTGGATGCTGATGTGACTATGTTGAAGGAAAGATTATCAGAGAGAGAGACTGAACTGCAAAATGTGACTGAGGAAAACAATGCATTGAAAATGGAGATAAAGAGGGTGGAATTGGAGAAGAATAAAATCCCTGAAGAGGCTGTTGCTTCTGCTGAAGCGGCAAGGGCTGCAGAGCGTGAGGCTTTGATGAAACTTGACTACATAACCGAAGAAGCTGATAAGAGTAAGAAAAGAGTAACACAGGTAACTGAGCAGTTAGACGCCGCACAGGCTGCAAATTCTGAGTTAGAGGCTGAATTAAGGAGGTTGAAAGTGCAGTCAGACCAGTGGAGAAAAGCTGCTGAAGCAGCTGCTGCTATGATTTCTGCTGGGAACAATGGAAAGTTTGTGGAGAGAACCGGTTCACTTGACAGTAGCTACAATTCTATTGGTGCCAAGATGAGTTCTCCTTATTCAGAAGACACAGACGATGATTCACCCAAGAAGAAAAATACCAACATAATGAAGAAGATTGGAGTGTTGTGGAAGAAGAATCACTAATATATATATGCTGGTATGTTACAATTTTTTCTTTCTCTTACGGTCATTCCAAACTGGTTAGCTTGTTGATCAAATGGTTTAACTTTTATTGTTCATTAGGTATCAGGTGGTGTGTTCAGCATTAAGCAATCCTCGGGGAGATTTTCCTTAAGAAGATGGTGTAACAGTATTTTGAGATTAAGAAGTTGGAGTAATATTTTGAAGTTGGTGAGATTTAGTGGTTCCAGTTACTTGCTGCTTGCTACGGCTTTGTAATTGTGCAGTGAGTGTTTATAATAGACCAGGTCTTACATGTATTTGTTCTTTCTACCAATTTTCAATTTTCATGTTATCACATTCCTAGACCCTAGTAAGTATTAGCTCTTTCAATCTTGTCTGAGACTATTGTCATTTCAATATTCACAATGGCATAATCCAACCATTATGCTAGCTTAAGCATGTACTCTTAAGAGCTAAAAACAAGTTCAAGTGTATTTTAAAAACACATAGGCTGATTTCAGGGCATGGTTCCGAATTTTTGGTAAAATGATATAATTTTAAAAAGTATAAAAAATAAATATATTAATTAAGAAAAAATAAAATTAAAAAGTATTGTTAAGTTGAAGGTTATATAATTGTTATTAAATAGAGATGGTGCAATTATATATCTTATCACTTAATAAAGCTATTTTAATTTAATAAAAATATAAACTAATCTTATTTAAAAATGAGATCACACAAGTTATAAAAATTGATTTCCTTTGCATATAAATATAAATAAATAGTAAAATAATTTTATTGAAAAGTAATATTGAAATGATTACAAAAATTGTTACATATACATATATTACTCACCTTTAAAGGATTAAATAGAGTATAACAATGTTTTTTATACCTAGGATAAAATTCAGATGAACATTATGAATTTAAAGTTACTATACTATGTTGCTTTAATTATATAATAAAGATGGGAAGTTTTGGGAAGTTTTCCTGTCAATTACGGTTAGATTAAATTTTCCTTTCTTATGTTCATTTTTAATTCTACAAAGGATCAATAAAATGCGATCATATTTTTATTTTTATACAAAAATATATGAATTAATGTATTAATAACTAGCTTTCACTGATAAAAAAAAAGCGTTAAAAAATAATAATTATAGTTTGGGAAATGTCCAGGTCATATATGTGACGTATGAGACATACTGGACTTCCTTTCTTTTAGGACTCTGGATTTTGCTCCCTCGTATCATAGATTTAAATAGCACTCCAATGTAAATTAAAATTCTAATTCTACCTTTTTGACTTTTGTATTTGGGAATAATACAAATATATATTTTAGATGATAAAATCTGAATATATATTTTGTATTTCAGAAGGTATATTTTAGAATATATTTTTTATTTTATATTTTAGATTGTATATCATAAAATATACATTTTTATTTTCTATTACAGATAGCATATTTTAGAATATAAATTTTTGTTTTTCAAAATTTATATTCTGAAATAAAAAAAAAGTGCATTATGAAAATATATTATAGTCTAAAAATGTATTATTTTAATAAAAAAATATATTCCAAATCTGAAAATATATGCGAAATTTATAATCTAGAATGCATTATTATTTAAGAATGTATATTTCACAAAATATTTTTCAATTCCAAAAATACATATTCGAATATGCCGTTCGGAATATATTTTTAATTGAAAATTTTGTCATATCTCCCCCTTATGGGGGTGCAGGTTTAAAAACATTGGGGTGGAGAATGCAACAACCTTTTTTTACCGGCCTTAAACCCAATGGGCTTGAGAAACCATTCTTACACAGGCCCAGTGGATCGGAGCGAACCTAATAGTCAACTTCATTTTGTCCACTATATAATCGCCCAACTTCAGTTTTCGATTAGGGTTTTTTGCTGTGGTTGCTTCTCTTCCTCCATCACCTCCGAAGCTGTGCACCGAAGAACGAAGCCATGGGGTAACCTAATATTCCTCCATCACTCTCTCAATTTGCGTTATGTTTTTATTTTCTGTTTTGTTTGCTTACAACCTCAAATTGAACATACACGATGAACTTGAGTTGTGAATTCTTATATGCTTCCACTGGATCCGTTTCAAACCTAATCTTCCTATGGCTGCTTCCCGTGCAAAAAAGTTTATATTTTTTTAATGTGGTTCTGTATATATACCAGTCTAGGGTTAAATTGATTTCCCCGCTTTCAGCAATGCGGTTTGGTTCTTCACAGGGTTTTGTTTAGTTTTATTCGGTCGACCTTGTGGTCACGTTTGTTTATTGTTTGTAATTGTCATTTAAATATAAAGCATTAAGTGTGTGGAAAATTTTTGTTCTTGGTAATGCGATTAGTGAGCTGAGTTCCGTTTTTTGTTTTGGAGGATGGGGGTTTAAATATTTTTGTCAAAATTTAAAAAAAGTACGATTAATAACTAACAAATAAAGTTACATGTGCTTTTAGAAATTGTAGATTTGGTTCAGAAATTGGTTGTTCAACAAAGACCATATAATGTATTTCGATAGATTTTGTTCAGAATTTGGTTGTTCAACAAAGACCATAGAATGTATTTCGATAGATTTTGTTCAGAAAGTGGTTCTTCAACAAAGACCATAGAATGTATTAATTAGATTAGGTTTTGTTCCTGGTTTACAGGAAGACACGTGGAATGGGAGCTGCTCGCAAGCTCAAGTCCCATCGCAGGAGGCAAAGATGGGCTGATAAGTCATACAAGAAATCCCATCTTGGGAATGAATGGAAGAAACCTTTTGCTGGTTCTTCCCATGCAAAGGGAATTGTTCTTGAAAAGATGTAAGATTAAGTTAACTTGATTTGCATATCTTGATTTAGTTAAGAGCATACTATATTGAGATGAAAATGTTTTTTGTTATGTGCAGAGGTATTGAGGCTAAACAGCCCAACTCTGCTATTCGAAAGTGTGCCAGGGTTCAACTCATCAAAAATGGGAAGAAGATTGCTGCTTTTGTCCCAAATGATGGTTGCTTGAACTACATTGAAGAGAATGTAAGTGCTTGCCATCATTACTTGCTGGTGTTGTTTTTTCACAGTCCTTGAATTATTGATTTTATTTGATAATTTGTTATTTATCCATTTATAACTCGGATTGTGGCATGTGGTTGTAGGACGAAGTTTTGATTGCCGGATTTGGACGAAAGGGTCATGCTGTGGGTGATATTCCTGGTGTCAGGTTTAAGGTTGTAAAGGTCTCTGGTGTCTCTCTTTTGGCTCTTTTCAAGGAGAAGAAGGAGAAGCCAAGGTCTTAAATTTGTGGGATGCTAGTTTGTTTTCAATAGATTCGCTTAAGTATTATGAATTTTGTTTTGAGGTGAATGGGTTTTGTGGACAATTTTGTATCTTTTCTCGTTCATTTACTAAACTTGATTATTTAACATTTTTAGTTGACGTATCTTGGATTCTCTTCTTTATTCCGTGTTGCCATTACTTTGGTGTATTACATGAACTTTCTCTCGATCCTTCTTTCTAAATGAAATCAAAGGCCAGTGGGAGGAGTGCGATTTCATTTGAAAACTCTGGCAGTTGTCAAGATTTTTGGGTACGAGTTTTGGAAGTTTGGAGATCATTTTATTGAAGAGTATTTTTTTCGTAGGTTGAGAAGAAAAAATGAGTTTCTTTTTTGATTTTGAATAAATTTTAATCAATATAACCGTTAACCCCTAGTTTGAAATGAATATTTATGTTCGGAAGACACGCAGATGAGCTAGAGAAAAGTTGAATTGATTTGGAGTTTTATCTTATCTAGATATTCTTTTTTAAATTAATTGAATGAGAAGAATTTTATACTTCGATGCCAATCAAGTGATAATATAAATGGTAATAATAGTGGGTTAGGGTTTCCACGACGTTTTTCAGGACCAAAGTACTGTTTTTTCAATTTAATGCAATAAATTAAGTTTTTAAGTGTCAAAAAGTTTCAGTATAAATAAGTATGATATAAAAAGTGGATTTTAGTATTAGAACAGAATTTTGTAAAATTTTAAAATGTTGTGGTAGAATTTATTTAAATTAGAATGTTTTATGTTAGTATTTTTATTTTGTGGATAATTTTATGTATTGGTAACAATAATAAAGTTAGCAGTAGTGGAAAGAAGATGGAGGTTATTGTAATTAAGTGATATAGAGAAAAAAACTATTATTCAATTTTATTGTTTTATAACAACCAGTTATCTATTATAATTGCAAAGAATATATCAAAAAATGGATTCTGGCGCGTATAATTATATTGTATCTTCACCACTAAACCTATCTTTATAAGGTTTGTAATGAAATATTCACACTTTTTAAAAGAATATATGTATTTACTGGGCTATTAGCTATTATAAAAATACTTGTTAGATGAAAAAAATATTCTTATACTATACGAGTAGTATCATCCAAAATAACTACCCGTTACACTTATCCTATGGACATTTTTTTAAATGAAATTAAAATCATATGATATTATTAGTTAAAATCAATAATTTTACTTAATGAATATTTATTTTTATATGTAAAAATAAAGTTAGTATTTTTTAAGTTGTTTATGCTAATATGTTTATAATGAGTGGGAAAACAATAAATTAGTATCCTTATATGGAAGCTATAAAATTGTTAGTTCACCAAAAGTTTTTGTTTTGTAGGGACTAATTGTCAGAAAACTCTAACCACCATATAAGAGTGGTTTTCCGCATTCCTTACTCTACTCTTTAAGATCAAGAGATTATTACATGCATGGAATGGAATTGATCTTAGATTAAAATAGCAGACATTGATTAAGGATTTTACCAAGAAAACATTCTTAAAACCTCTTCCCCTGTAATACTTACATTTTTAAGTGCAAGTTTGATTGAAATTATTTTTAGAGAAATAATTAGTAAATTTTAAAAAATCTAAAATATTAATAAAAATAAACAATTATTTCTTTAAAATAAAGTGAAATGCTTTTGAGGGGCCTGGAAAAAATGTGGCAATCGTGGGCACTGGTTTCAGAACTATAGCCCTGCGATTCAAATATGACTCGAGATTGAATGTTTTCGAATACTAGACAAGTTCATTTTCAAGAGTTGTATCTGGTTCTCAACTGATTTCTTTCACAGAAGTCATAAACCAGCCCTGGAACTTATATCAGTTCCAAAGTATATGCAACATAATAATTAAATTGTAAATTATACCATTCTTAAATATTTCTAAATGTCAATCAGCCAGCCACTGAGTTCTAAGTATTAGCTTGGTTCAGCTCATCAAAATATACTAGGTGAATATTGACATTCACATAAAAACACAACCATGATTGATGTCCTAACTAAGGTTTGAATGGTCAACACCAAGGCATCAGACTGCTGCGCCATCCACAGAACTTGTTACTTTCTTTTTTCTGCCTCGCTTTCCTATACTTTTTTTTGGCTTCCGAGGCAAAATCTTGAGGCGGTAACTAACAAGTGAAGGTCCAAATATGCTATATTTTCCAGCACTACTAAAAGCAGCTTCTGCATCAGAACGTTTTAGGAAAACCACTCTGGCACGGTTAGTTCTCTCTAGCAGCTCAGTCTTTGATCGAATTAGTGGCCCAAAGCGGCCGAAAATCTCGTTGAGATCTGTTGTTGAAGGAACAGAATCCAAGTCTGAAAATTTCAGAGTCAGAGCAGTAGGGGAGAAGCCCTGTGTAGATCTCTCGTCGAAATGTTCTGTAGGCTTAGAAGATTCCGATACAAGAATTCTATCAGTATCTTGCTGGTTAAAACCCAAATCTGTGGTAATTTCAGCAGATGGTTGCAACTTCAAAGAGATAGGATTAGCCTCAGTTAGAGTCTCAGGCAGAAAAATGGCTCTCTCATTGTGGTATTTTGTCAATGATTGCTTTTCAGGAATGCTTTCAATTATTCTATCAGTCCAATAAGAATCAATGCAAGGCTCAGATGTCACAGAAGCCAATGTTGCTCCAGTCTCATCATCATGCATTTGTTCCAAAAACGTTTTTTGTTCCATGGAAGCAGAATATTCAAGGCTAATGGAATTTCTAAATTCTGCAAAAAAATGTACCAAGTCATTGGAGAAACTTTCTCCCGTTGGATTCTTGGCAGCCAAGCAAAGTTGTGACCTCATATCACTTATAGATGCATGCTGCAATTTGTTGAACTTTCTATTTTGGGAATCGTGGAAATAATCTTCCGATGTAGTGTACGGCATCTTCCTTTTCCGGTCACGACGCCGTGGAACTGACTTAGTTTTCTGTTCTGACATGTGTTCACCGTTTGAAATACATGAGCTCCCCTCAGACATCAAATCTGACATAAGTTTATGTTTCTTACCACGGCGCTTGGTATCCCCAGAGATGTGCTTGTACTCCTGTACTGAATGGCCAACATTGGTTTGATAATGGCATTGCTCTTTCCCACTCTGGAGGAGGGTTTCCATATCATTACCGAATAACCCTCCAAGTACTGTGAACTCAGCCAGTTGAGAATAACCCTTTGAGCGATAAAAGGCCAACAATTGGGCATGAGCAACTACAAAATCCAGTCGATCAGATACAATTGGCGCCTGGGCTAATGATTTAACATAATTGACAAGTTTTATGGGTTCTAAAGACATTGAATTTGTAATTCTGTCCCCTCCTTTTCTTCCGCTTAATTGATTATTGATTCCAGCATTACTAATTACTGGAGTTTTAAGCTTGAAAAACACATCATCAGGTATGCAAGGGCAGGACAAGCCAAACTGAACCCGTCTTGAGACCTCATCTAAAGCACAATTAACAGCATGGTGGAAATTTTCCAAATTGATCTGCTTCTCCATTTGTGAAAAATGTGCCTGAAATGGTTTAATCATTGACACATCATTCCAAGCAAATGTTTGATCCCCAAAATATGCTACCAGGTAACAGTCTTTCTTGAGATGCCTCTTTGCCTTCTCTGATGCAGCTGAGGCATCAAAGATCTGACCTGGCCACCAAGGATGGCCAGTGACCTTTCCCCACACTAAATCCGATAGACACAAATTCAGTTCTGAAAACACTGATCCCTGGTCCATGCCAACATCCTGCATGCTTTTGTACGTATTAAGATCTACAACAAGATTAACACCACGACACTCCTTTTGATTATTCTCAAACATATGTCCTTCAACAAAATCAGCAACCATGGTTTGATTCTGCATCACATCTACTTGTGCATCAACATCAAAGGCTGGCTGTTTCAACTCACATGCAGGTTCTAGCTCAAGGCAATTCCTAAACAAATTTTTGACATGCAAAGATTCTTTGGCATTGACATTCACAACTTCCATACACGAAATGCCGTCCTGTAATTCATAGGTTGCAACTTCTGCAGTGCACAAATCTTTGAGGCCATCTTTAGCAACCGAACTATCAGTAGCAATCCTCAAACTGTCATCCTCCACAACTGCTCTTAAATTCTCCAATGCATCATTGTCTACCTCCTCAGGCATATCATTATCACATCCTTGAACCACGTCATCCACTGCAACCTCAATGCTCAGTAAACTATGTACGGTAACATCCATAACATTCTCAGTGTCCTCAGCTGCATCATGAACACGTCCTCCAGCCACATTATTTGCCGCTGCCTTGTTGCTGAGCAAACCTTTTTCAGTAATATCCATAGCATCCTCAAACTCCTCAGCCACATCATTATCATCTCCTTGAGCCACATGCAAATTTTCAGTAATATCCATAGCATCCTCACACTCCTCAGAGGCATCATCATCACCTCCTTGAGCCCCATTATTCAGTACAGTCTCAGTGCTCAGCCAACCATTTTCAGTAACATCCATAGCATTTTCACATTCTAACTCACTCCGAAAATCATCATTAGGAATAACCAAAGCTCCACCAGGTTCAGAACCTCCATAAGCAAACAAAACTCCATCTGAACATTTAATCCCACTTTTCTCATTTTCATTCTTCTCTATCCCACAAGACATCCCCTTTTCTTTCTCCTCACAACCTCCATCAACAACCTCCATTCCTTCCTCCAAACCAACTCCTACACCCACAAATTTAAGTTCTTGACCAAAACCCTCCTTTCCACTGTGATTAGTAATCACATCACACTCATGGTGTATACTATAAAGCACTGTTACAGAACCATCCACTCCTCTATCATCATCTCCAACTTGAAAAACCTTCTGATCAAGATCCACAACATCATCACCGCTAACAGGATCATCACTTAGGGTTCTAGAATAAGACACATTGGCACTAACTTCGCCGGACTCTGACAACTTCACCCCCACAAGATCATTTTCCCGATCAAAGAAACCAGCCTCAGAGTTTAAATCAATTTGGCCGGTATTTCCGGCCATTATTACAACCTAAAACATAAAACAACACATGCATTGACACTTGCACTGTAAATTCAGAACAACATGAACATCAAGAAATAAACAACAAAGTTCAAACCTTTTCTTGTCTTTGATTTCTACTTTTTCTGCAGAAATTTGTTGTTTGTTGTGAGAATAGAAAGCCTGAGAGGGTCCTTGAATTGAGAGTGAAAAAATGTGAATGGTTTGAGGGATTTGTAGAGAGAGGGAGAGAGAAAAGGTTAGAGCAATGAGAAAGCTCTTTTTGTATAGTACCACTAAAAATGCAGTTCTTGAATGGACCGGTTCATCTTCTTGTTACTACTTATGTTATTCTGATATTATATTTAAAAGTTTCCATAAAATATAATCATTATTTTCATTGCTTCCTAGTTTCCCATTTTCTTATATAAAAGAGAATACAGATTTGTTTTATGTTTTTGTGTGTAAGTTTGGGACACAACTGTTCAAATTTTTACATATTTTAATTCAAGAAGTTATTCTTTTAACTGTGTTTTTTATTTTAAGTAAAAATAAAAATAGAAAAAAAATTCAATCAATATTTTAAAGGATAAAGAACTACTAAATGTTTTGATTTTTAAAAATTAGAAAATATTAAAAGAATTCCTAAAGAATAACATTTAATTAGAATATATTGAAAATCTAATCCAAAAATAAATAGATATTAGCCTAAAATTCAAATAGGAGGGAAGAGTAAGAGTTGCATCTGATTTGTGTAACTTTGAAACTGGGAGTACATTCTGACTTTATCCTCTCACCTATAAAAAAAAGCTACACATTATTAATAAATATTTATTTATTATTAATTTTTCAAAAATATTTTTTTATTTCATGAATCTGCCATTATTTTGTTTAAATATTGAGAATAAATGTCTTTAAAATTAAGGATCAACTACGGATATTTTTTCCATAAATATATTCTTTTTTATTTATGAAGTTCTCAATAATATCCTTAATATAAATATAATCAAAATTTTGTATTTTTAAAGTTACAGTGGTCTTTCTCTTTAATCAAACAAAAAAAATCAATAAATTTCGAATTATAGTGTAAAATTCAATATATCCCATACAAAATAGTCAGTTATATCAACAGTGACGAAAAATATTAACATACCCTTTTAGTATTGAAGTTTGGAACACATTTAAAAGTTGTAAGTTTATATTAAAAATAACAAAATTATATTATATTTTACTGATTTTTTTAGAAAACTATATTTTATGATAACTTTATTTTTCAATAAAAAATGTGATGACTTGTAAAGTTTTATACTTAATTAAATTTTGACACTAACACATCCTTATAAACTTATAACATTAATTAAAATCAAAAGTAAATATTTTTTCAATAATTTCTTAATTGATAAGTTGAATGTCATCAACATTTTTTTTCAATCCATCAATATTACAGTTTCTCGTCCAAATACACTCTATAGAAGTCTTTAAGTAATTAATTAGCAATATTCTTATTCTTAATAAAATTTTCCCTTCTTAATTAATTAGAATCTGAAAAATCTTTATAAAAAAATTAATATTGATTATTTTGTATAATAAAAAACTCTTTAATTATCACTTGGAAGCATTGATTTAAATAACGACACTAAACATATGAAATCTGTAATTTTTAATCATTTTTAAGTAATAATAAAACATATTTAAGAGACTGAATTAAAGAAAATATTACACATAAGAATAAAGACACTCAGCTAAGGTTGCATTTGATTTTAGCATGTTACATGTGTGAGTAGATAAATGTAAAAAGGACCTACCATGTTTCAATATACACATGTTTTCAGCCCTTCTGATTTTCTTGGAAATGAGAATGTGTGTGAGACCTTGAAGAGAAGTAGTCCCAACATGATTTTCTTGTGTGCCATTTTCTAGATTACTAGGTATAATTCGTGTTATTCTTTAATTAAATTTGGAATTTTACGTTATTGGAAATTGTTACTAATACTTTTCCCATAAAAAACATTTTTAAGTATTTCATAATTGTAAATTGTATTTTAAATATATGAAATTAATCATCATTCCTTTTACTTATAGTTTTTTCCTGTCAGTATGTCACATATCTATCTTTCATAGTCACAAAATTTTACCAGTCTATCTTTTATGGTCTGCTTAGCTTGTAATTGAAGATGCCATCAATTTTGTGAGGATATGTGAATAATTTTTAATTTTTACAGATCGTCTTTAATTTTGCATTAATCCACTCTTCATAAAATATGTCTTGAGTGCTTTATGTACTAAAGTTGTAGCTAAATTCTTTTTTCAACTATTTTGTTAATTTGTTCCTACGAATATCTTAATGAAAGAAGAATTTTTTTTTCATCAAATATTTTTATTTATCGTTAGCAAAACTTCTATTATATATTAACCAAAACAATATAACTGAATTAGTAAAGCAAGAGTGCATTTGACTAAGGAGAACACTGGGATTTAAACATTGTTAAGAATAAAATAACCCAGACAATAGCTTTTAATTTTACACTGGACAGAAACATAACGATTCAGAAAAATCATGTAAATGAAAAATATAAAGCCCATACCAATTCCCAGAGGTAAAAAATGTGGTGCCAATATAAAAAATTCACTGCACAATGTTCCCCAGAACCTTGAGAAGCTGTGCATTGATAGACTAATATGAAATCCACCAATTTATTAAATACCAATATCAATTGAGAATTCCAGTAATCAAGGAGGTTCTTGGACTTTCTTTCTCAACTTCAGTTGAGCCCATAACTTCATTTAAGTGTGGGTTCCCAGACCTGCTATCAATGTTGTCATCTCTTGGAACTCGTCAAGATTCAAGAAATACCAATAACAATTACGTAGAAGAAAGCTATGCATGGTCTATACAACTCAAGTTGCAGAGGATGATGATTCTACAGAATTCACATTTTGACTGACTGGTCAAGCTTGACTCTTTCGTAATTGTAAATAACTTTAGTTGTAAAACAAACATAGTAATAGACAAAAACATTTTGTAAATTACTCACTCAGCTAGAACAAAAAAAAAACACACACAGAAATAGACAGAAACATTTGTATATTACACACCAAGAACAAATAGAAACACAGAAATTGGCAGAAACATTTTTAAATCACTCATTCACCAAGAGCAAAATAAATTAACAAGAAAGAACACAAAAAGAAATAGATAGGTATATTTGTAAATCAATAACCGCTGCTACAAACATCACCTGCAATATTGTCGAGACAACCTTCATGTCGAAAAGCATGATACTGCACTATTGTCATAAACAAACGACAAAATTTCACTTCACAAAGTTCAGTAAAGACAGCTTCTTGACAAGAAGGATCTGTCTGTGCACTCAACCTAGATAGTTAGTTCCTGCAATGCAGAATTCCTCGACCCAGCATTGCTTGGCTTCATGACCTTTTTTTTTTTGATAAATAATAACGAACAATCTTGAAAAATATTAACACATATCTATAATTAAATATAATATAAATTTATCTAAATCAATAACTTTATAAAATTTTTAAATCAAAATTTAAATTAAAAAATGAATGAAGAGTGAGGTGTTATAACAATCAACTAAATTCTTCTTTGGAAAACTGTGGTTTAATAAAAGAATTTCCCACTGTGGATTACAAAATAGCCATTTTTATAAGTTACATTGATGTCTACAGATCTGTAAGTTTTGACATGTATGAAAGGGAAGCAACTAAGCCGAATCAGAGGTGCCATAACCTTCCATAGGTTCTAACCGCCACTCACTTCCATCATAATAGGAATTAGGCAAACCCAGCCAAAACTTAAACGCCTCAGCAGCTCTTTTCCTCTCAATTCTTCTGTCTTGTCTAGCCCTTGAAGCATGCTTACTAGTAAACATTCTTGAATGCATTTCCACGTAGATTCTAGTAAACTTGATCTTGTTGGGAGCTATCCCATTCTCCTCCATACAAGCCACGATTTCCAAAGCCTTCCTAAAGAAAGCAGCCCTCACACATATATCAGCCAGAGTATCCAAAAGCCCTCCATCTGGCTTCAATGGAGGAACAGAAGAATCAGACTTCTCCCCTCCCTTTCTCATCTCACACCTCTCCTTCACTTCATTCCAAAGCAGAAGGGCCTCTCCGGGTTTCCTTGCCAGTGCAATTCCATTGGCTAAACTGCTATAAGTGCTCGCATCAGGGTGAAGTCCACTCTCCTTCATCTTCTGAACCACTTTCTTTGCCTCTTCCACCAACCCCAACTTGCAATACCCTTCCACCAACATGTTCCACGCGATCAAATCCACCTTCACCCGAGGGTCATTGTCCATCTCATTAAACACCTTGTGAGCAAGCTTGGGTTGACCCGAGTAAGCAAAAGCCTTCATCAAAGTAGTGTAACTAATCTTGGTGGGAGCGATTCCTGTAGCCCTCATCTCATTGAAGAAGGCAAGAGCCCCAGCACTGTCATCCACCAGTATACACCCATCGATGAGAATATTATATGACACCACATCAGGCTGAATCCCTGCATCATCAACCATCTCCTTAAGCAATTCCTTTGCCTTAGTTATCTGCAGCTGTTTGCAGTAACCCTTGAGGAGAATATTGTATGTTATCAAGTTAGCCGGCACACCAATCCTTGTCATCTCAGCAAGAACCTCACGAGCACGGTCCATGGAACCTACCTTCACAAGAGCTGAAACCACAGTGGTGTAGGAAACATGGTCAGGGTGACTACCCTTATCATCCTGACGCCGCATAGCCTCAAGCATCCTCACCGTATCACTCACACGCCCTGCATTCATATAACCCTTCATTAGAGTGGTGTAAGTCCTAGTGTTTGGAGCATACCCTTTAGGCAACAAGGGTGGCTCAGCTTCATTGCCACTCTGATCCACCAAATTAGGAAGCAATTTCTCAAAAACACAATCCTCATCCTCATCACTATTACTATCACTATTACTATTACTATCGTAATCACTTTCATTTCCACTCAAATACTCTAAACTACTACACTCCCTAAGCACCCAGCAAATATCCCTCCTTTGTTCCCTCATTGCCTGAACCAACTTCTCTGCAGTTTCCAAGTCTCCAAACTCAACATAAGCAGAAACAAGGGACTGCAAAGTGGTCACACAAAAAGGAATCCCCACCTGAAGAATCCTCTCCAAAACAAACAAAAGCAAGTCCTTTCTACCAATCTTACAACACAGTTTCATCATAGTATTATAACTCAGCGCATCAGGCGCAACATCAAACTGTTGCATTTCATCGAACACCTGCAAGAACGCCTTCGCGTCGCCGAGGTTCGCGCACGCGTTGAGCACGGCGTTGATAGCCGTCGTGTCGGGGCGCGACGCGGCAGCCATGTCTTTGTCCGGGAGCTTCCGGAGGCGGCGCGTGACGGAGCGGAAGAGCTTCAGGGCCTCGACGGGGCCGTCGTCGGGGGCGGACGAGAGGCGGGCGACGACGGCGGTCCACGCCTTGACATGGGGGAGGTAGCCGGAACGGATCATGGAGCGGAGGACGGAGGCGGCGTAGAGAGTGTGGCCGGCCTTGGTGGCGGCCACGGCGAGGAGGCCGAGACAGTTGGCGTCGAGGCGGTGGAGCTGGCGCTCATGGCGGAGGCGCGTGACGATGGACTGCGCGCGCGTGAGGGAGGAGAGAGTGTTCTGGTAAGAGAGCTGAGAGACCAAGCGACTGAGACAGGTGGGGTTGGGGAGGTGGGTGGAGTGGGTATAGGCGTGCCAGGCTTCTTCGGTTTTTCGTTCACGCAAGAGCGAGAGAAGCTTCTGGTCGCGGGGTTCGGCGGTGGTGGCGGCGGCGCGTTGGAAGGGTGAGAGTGGTGATTGTAAGAGAATGGCGTTCATGACTGCAGCTCCTCCATTTGAGAAATGGAAGGATGAGGAAAGAGAATAATAATAAATAATAATAAAAAAAAGATAAATGGATTTGCAGTTAACTACGTTTTGGGTGTTTCCTTCACATATGTGGATAAAAGGGATCTCTGGCTTCTCTTCCTGATGATACCACCTAAAATGCCCCTTATCTACGAACCCCAAATTAAAATGACATATATATATATATATATATATATATTCTTTTTTTTTTTTTTT
>Ga0123340_1001523_pt1 | contig 19366 bp, 8 predicted proteins | sample SirMexnodulemix_FD_89961 | JGI IMG/M metagenome (GOLD analysis project Ga0123340, IMG submission 89961) | Root nodule microbial communities of legume samples collected from Mexico - Siratro Mexico nodule mix | ecosystem: Host-associated > Plants > Roots > Nodule | place: Mexico: Nepantla... | reverse complement strand
AATCTAAAGTATTGTTCGACACCCACACCAAATCCAACAATAATAAAAATATAAATCAAATAACAATAATAATATAATAATAATATTATTGTTATAAATATTATTTTTATTAGTATTATTTAATATTATTGTTATTATAAATATTATTATTATTATTATATATTCTTACTATAAATATTATTATTATTATTATTATTACTATAAATGTTATAAATATTATTATTATTATTGTTATTTGATTTATATTTTTATTATTGTTGGATTTGGTGTGGGTGTCGAACAATACTTTAGATTAGCTCCTCGCTCCAGCTCTTCTATGAGTCAAAAGATGATGGAGGTACTAGTTGTATAGTTGATAAATAAAAGCATAAGTTATAAATGACTGGAGACATGAATTCGACCAAAGATTACAGTCCATGGGTATCTCTCAACAACATACTCCACTTGCGCAAGATGTACTTCCTGCTTGTGGTCATTTTAGGACAAAAGGGAGTTGTGATGTTGAGGACGACAAGAAGGAAACACATTGATATTTACATTCAAAGATGGATTCAGGAATCTTGCAAGAGAATTTATATGGTTGTTGTTATTACGGGTAAGTAAATCTGGCTACACTTAGATGTTACATAATTCAAAGAACATGACTAATCAATTGGTTATTTTAGTTCTCATTGACAATTGATGGTTATTTGTCCTATGTGCAATACTATTGTGTGATTATTGCATAGAAAGCCAAGTACAGATATGAAGACTGTAGTACAAGGGTGTGGTTTAATTAAGAAATACTATGTTACTATTATTTATATAATGTAAACCACTAATGATCTTTCTTTTTGATACAATTAGCGTATGTAATGTATTAGACGATAGATCCACTTTTTATAATCTATGTTTGATTTTTCCTAAGGTATTTAGTTCTTCATTGAAACTATTAAATTTTTGTTTTTTAGTTGTTGAATAAGTTAACTTTGTTGAATTGAATACATGTTAGTGCACTAAGAAACATGGAACATTTGAATGTGGCTATTATGTGATGTATTGGATGTGGACCATAGTCCGTGTCAATGTTGCTAACTCTTGGGTGTAAGTATTAAAAGATTTTGAATATTTTAAAAATTCTAATTAGAGGTTTCATATGTGATGATGAAAAGTATTTCGTATTTCAGTGTTTTTCAGATATCAACTCATTGGACACATACAAAAAATAAAAGAATTTGTTATCAATGAGCAAGATATTTTATTAACATTAGAAGTCAGAACTTATAGAAATGTATAAATGTGTGTTACATGTACATAAACATTGTTTTGTAAATGGTTTTAATATATGTTACATTGATTTAATTTCATCCTATGTTTTGGTTTTGGTTTTGTAAAATATGGTTTTGGTATATTCTGGTTGGCAAAACTATTACAAGTTGGAAAAATACTAAAACTGGCAAAACTTATAGAAAAAACGTAAGATATCATATCGATTAAGATCATAACCGATGTAAGAAGCTATATATTACGTCAGTTAAGCCATATAACTGATGTAATATATGCCATAGAAGCATTCACTTTTTCTAGCAAGCGGATACTATATCGGGTAAGGCACTAATTAATGTAGTATCTCCCATATTACATTGGTTACACTAAGAACCACTATAGTATGTAACATATTACATCAATTCTCAGTAGAACCAATGTAATAGTCATCCATAGTGCAAACCTCAACCCCATTGGAATAGGATATTACATCGGTCGATGTAATAGGTCTGAGTTGAAAATTTTATTTTATGTCAATTGTTTTTATATGTAATATTGAGATATATTACATCGATTATAGAATTGATGTAAAAAGTCATAGACTTTCTACATCATATGTATTAAGATTAGTTACGGAACCAATGTAGAAAGTCTCCCACAATTGATGTAGAATTCTATTTTGCAACATGCACTAATGAAGTATTTTGCAACATAGAAAGTAAATAAATATTATCTTGAATTCTTTCAATATTCTATTTTAATTCAAAATAAATATTTTACCCAATCTAAAATTAGTTTTAGAACTCAATCCACCCTTTTGGAAGTTATCCATTATTTTTAATAAACTTAATCAGGAAGCATATAAAAAATTTAAAGATTCAATTAAAAAAATAGTTCACAAACTTAATTAAGTTTATCAAATAAAGCAAGAATTCAAAACATTTTAATCTAAAATATAAATTTTATAACATTTTAATGAATAATAAAACATTTTAAATCCACCTGAACAATATCCTATAGATATTTTTAAATTGTATGATCCTATTACTAAATTATTAAAAAAATAATTAAGTCTAGGTTGTCTAGATAGAACCACTGGTAGAAAAATAGGATTTTACATCGGCTCTGGGAGAGTTTATATGTTAGTTCCGCAACCGATGTTGATGCGGACGATGTAGAAAAGTCATGACTTTTTACATCGATTTTTCAATCGATGTGAAAAATACACCTATAACATCGGTTATAAACACAAACGATATAATAAAGCACTTAAAAGAATAAAAGACAAGACTTATTACATCGTTCGAAGCTAGAACCGATGTAAAAAAGGACTTTTTACGTTGGTTGTAGTACAACTGACATAAAAAGTCCTCCATTACATCGGTTGTAGCTTACATATGATGTAAAAAGTCTTATTTTTAAGAAAAAAAATTAATGGGTTGATAAATCTCTAATCGATACAAGAAAACACCACAAAAAATTTAGAATTTTCTAGAAAGTATAAATATGTGAAATAAGAGGCTACAATCTAAAAAAATGGGTTAAAAATAACAAAAAATAACAGTAAACTATGAAATTTTGGAATGTCCAGAGGCTTAATCCCCTTCGAGTATGAGCCAGGGGCTTCGTTACCTCAATTCGAGCAACTTTCATTTTTGGAGCGTCTCAATCTGAGCTCTCTATAAAAAGTTATGACCGTTTGAATTTTTTTCGTCTTAAATTTTTAAAACCCTAAATCTATGATAAATCTATACAATGTAAGAATTTTACCATAAAATATACTCGAAATCAAGTAGTTGATAAAAAAAATTGGGTTGAAAATAAATTTCTAACTATTTTTAATGAATTTTACAAAATTGCTAATATCTTCTAAAGAGAAGTGACAAGGAGTGTTGAACCAAACATTCACGGCGGAGAAAGGCTTAAGCATCAAGTGTATAACATTCTTAAAAACTTGCAATGTAAAAAGGTTACCAAATCACCTATGTCAAAAATGCTAAAGAAAATAGATGAAAAGGCAATGAAGGAACCATTCAAATGAGCGTGAGTGAGAGTGAAAACGCAGAGAACTGAGATTGACAAAACTCAACCGAGACAACCACAGAGCTTGCGCACTCAAGAGAAATATGGAAGAAGCCGAAAATGGAGCCAAATGAACCCTAGTAAAAGTCCCAAATGATGTAATATGGGCTACATACTACATCGGTTGGGACCTCCCAACCAATGTAGTATCTTCAGTGCCATTACAAAGTTTTCGAATTTTGAATTTTTATTTTTTCACTCTTTTCTACGTCGGTTATGAGTGACAATCGACGTAAAATATGGTATATTACGTCGGGTTTGTGTTAATCGATATAATATCTCTTCAATATTTACAAAAATGTCACCATATTTTTGTTTACATCAGTTTCATTTAACCGACATTATATCCTATTGTACAATGCATTTTTTGTACTAGTGAAGGGGAAATTACTTTCTATGGCTAGAAGGGTTTGTCTGTTCGTAATTAATGCACCACATCTTTCTTTAAACCTCTTAGAGTTGTGTGCAAAATTTTTAGGGTTGGAACTATGAGAGAAGGAAAATTGCATGTGTGGCTTGGGATAAAATATGCTACCATGTGGAAGAAAGTGGGTTAGGCATCAAAGATGTGGGTAGATTTAATGCAGCCTTGTTAGCTAAATGGAAATGGAGGCTTGGGAAGGAGGAAGGAGGAGTGTGGAAGGATATAATAGAGTCTAGACATAGTTCTTGGCAAGAGATGAATGTCAGTATGTTAGGCTAAAAAAATTCTAAATGGTGGCGGAACTTATGCAAAATCTATGATGTGGGTAATCAATTTAACTGGATTGATCACAACATTATGTGGGCATTAGGAGATGGGAAACTAATTAGATTCTGGGAGGATAGATGAATTGGCGATTTACCGCTTAAAGATAAATTCTCCAGACTCTATTCATTATCTCCATGTAAAGAGAGTGTAGTCAGTGAAGTAGGGGAATGAGTGTTGATTGGAAACAATGAAGTACTTAAATGGACTTTATTATGGAGGAGGAAGATGTTTGTTTGGGAAGAGGAACAACAACAACAATTGACATCCCTTATAACTAATATTTAGTGGAAGAGGGGTGTCTTGGATAGTTAGAGGATGATTTGTAATAGTACACGGTTAGGTTTGGTTATAAAGCATTAAATGCAAATGACTACTTATTGAGGTCAGACGTGTTTAAGCAACTGTGGAGTCTCAAAGTTTCGCCTCAACCACTATTGCTTGGAGTAAAATGTTAGATAAATTGTTGACCATGGTGAATCTGGTTAGGAGAGTGGTGGTCTTAGGTAGTACTTTGTGCCCAATGTGTAATATGGTAGAGGAGACAACCCAACATGTACTCATGAATTGTGAAATAGAATAAAAAGTGAGGGATGGATGTGATAGATGGATAGGAAATACAACTGTAATAAATCGTATTTTCGTTAATCATTTTTAGAATTTCTATTTGATGTGCTTTAACAAGTAAACAAATACAGTTTGGAAAGGGTAAGGGTATGTGGGTGGCAATAATTTTGAAGATTTGAAGTCATAAGAAAAGAATTGTGTTTGAAAATGGAGTAGTGGATGTTGTTGAAATTATTTACCTAGCTCAGCTTAAAGCATGGTCCTGGGCTAAATATAGAAAGAAAAATGTCAATTTTTCTTTCTCTGATTGATACCTGTGTCCAGAACTATGCTTGACAACTATTACTTAACATTTAAGGTAAGAGTGGATTGTTCTTAAGGACGTAGGGTGTTCTAATTTAGGTAGAATAGGAGTTCGGGTACAAAGTCTAAGCTCGTCTGTGGGAGAGAGCCCATCTCAGTAGGGAAGAGAGATTTGTGGGGTAAAAGGTTTCTATTTTGCAGGTAGTTTGTATTTGTCAACAACAATGCTTTGAGGAGTGTCAAGATCCTGAAGGCTATCATATGTGTGAAGATTTCAACAAGTCAATCTCATTTATCTTTTTGCAGGCTTGTGGAGGAATAGAACAAGTGAAGAATTACATCAAGGTAGTACAGAAAGAAGCCTAAAAGAAGATGAAGTAGTAGATCTGGTAGTTTGTGCTCCCGCACATATCAGTTTAAGGAGGAGATAGGTGTATCTCATCGTCAAGAATGTTAAATGTTATCAACAGAGCTAAAGTTACTACATAATTGGGTAGATGGAGGTAGCTACAATAAACATCGAATCGGGGGTTTTTGTCTGAAGCATATAGTTTAGCAGCTGAAGTAACCATGCTACTATTTTGTATCTTATGTGCTATACATTTAGGATCGTGGCTCCCAGTAAACTTTCTATGTTGTGGAGGTGCTTGTAGTTCCTTGTGATCTTGGTCTATGTTTGTTGACTTTCTTTCTGTAGAATTCTAATTTTGTATTAGGGTATGCAATTGGTGTTTTTACAAGTGTAGCTTTTTAGTAGCTTATATGTGTTAGGTCAATTTTAGTGAAGATACTCAATTGGTTTTCTCAGCTTTTTGCGTGTTGAAAGGTTTATATATCCCTTTATTTTGTGTTAGGATTGGAACATTCATGAAATATTCTATTTAATTTTTTTATTTTTTGCTGTTAAAAAAAATTAAAAAACAATTTTTTTTATTCTTGTAAATCTATATAGTTAATATAATTTCTGTTTATTAAATTAGAAGAACTATAGATCACCAAAATAATAGATAAAAATATCACAGATTAAATACTTTCATGTAAGCATTTAAATTAAAGTATATTAAAAAATATGAAAAAAAATAGGAACTTTGATTTATCATTGGTCTAAAGCGAGCTCATTTTGCTTGATATAACACAAATTTCCTTGATACAACAGATGATGGAACATTATTTCTTAAAACAGTTAATAACTTTACTATAAATGAATTTCTATAATTGTTTTCCAAACATGGAATTGTATACTTTAAAGAATCTCATACATCAAAATAAACAGAGAAGACAGATTAAAATATATTTTAATGATTTTTTTTTTCTTTTCAAATAACTTTTTAATTGCAATATTTAATGATATATCAAATTATCTTTTAAAATGTGAGTGCTGGCCAGTATTATATAAAAACATATTGTATTCATACATTGCAGCCCATTTTGAACGTACACAAACCAGCAAGAGTTCACATACAGGTTCTTTGATTGTTGATAGAAAATGGTGGTTACGTGAAGCATATACACATAGGTTCTTCTCTACGATTCTGGTACTGATACAGTGATTTGTACAGATACTTGAAAGCATAGTTAATGTACTGTTGAAGCTGAATGTCACATGGGCCATGCATGATGATGAGAAGTGAGTTAGTATATATGCCAGGAAAATCACTTTCCCAAGAAAACAAACAGAGCTTTAAATGCAGCTTAAGATTGGTCACTTTCTCTGTAGCATTTTCCTTTGTCGTCCAAGGGAAAATCTAGGTCCACAAAGATGTTCATTCATTCAATAACGTTATATCATCACTTATGGAAAGCATATACATGATACCAACCATATGTCTACAATATTTAATTTCACAGTTCCCACACCATACCCTCTATATTGTTATTATTATTGTTGTGTTCAACCCATTTATGCATTTACTTTGTCATTGAGACCTATTTATTGCACTGTGCCATTTTTTTCCCACACACACATGCAGGAGTGGCAGGTCGCTATATACAGCACATGAACATATATTCAGTGACTGATTCAGAGCTTATGTGTAGACTATTAAAGCTATCCTTTATGCGCAGTGCATTCATTTGTCCCTATTCATCTCATTTACGACATTGTAGACGTATGACAATATTAGATAATTTGTTCTACATATATTGGAAACAAAATTCAAAAACATAGATGCTGTGCATATAAAGAAGGGCAAAGACATAGAACTATAGTGTGAGAATTAGGGTTAGTGTCATGCTGATGTTGAAAAGTGTGAGAAATTGTTAAGTCAGTCTGGTAATAAAAATGAGTCTTTTTGTTGTTATTTTAATTTTAAAATTTAACTATTTATCATCGTTTTAATTTCTGAAATTTTTTAAAAAGTTTTTTTATTAAATTTTAGACTAACTGAATGCCAAATTATACTTTCAGTTTTAGATATACTTCTTTTGAATTTTGTTATTTTCAAATACCAAAGTAACATATTATCCATCCTGAGGTCCATTTGAAGTATTCATCTGGAACATATATTTATGTTGAAATGTATGTTTTTTTTTCATTAATAAGTATAATAATGGATTTTCTAACAGTTATAGTTATGATGAACTTTGTTAGATGTATCAGATTTCTTGACATTTTTTTAGGGTTAAACTTGTTAGAGTGTTTCATTGATGATGGATCTTGTGAAATGCAGAATGAGAGATGGTGGTGGAGTCATTAACAATTATTGTATGGATATGATGTAATGTAATGAAAGGGTTCAGTTTGAGTAATGATAGCATCAAGTACTATGGCCTAAAGGGAGTGAGTCACTGATTGCGTATCTACTCTCTCTTGTCTTGGTCTTCTTGGATGGATTCTATGTGCAACCACAGTCTACAAACTAGCTAGTTACCAAAACTAAGTACTGAGCTAACTCATCCATGAATTTGGTTTGTTCTCCCCAACCTGTTACACAACTTTTATTCACTCATTCTTTGTTTTTGTACACTGACAAGTCATGTTAGATATGTTAGTGATAGAGAAAAGAATGAAGTAGATAGAAACAAAATAATAATGATGGAATAAAATGAATTGAACAGCCATGTTATTGTAATACGTTTGGGGGATTTGTGAAAAATAGAACAAACTTTTTTATTTTATTTATAAATATAAAATTATATTAAATATTTATAGAAATAATTGTACTGATAGTGATTTTATTCTCTAAAAGTTTTGAAGTTCAGTTTTAGTTCTTTGAAGCTGGTACTGAAAGTGGTAATTTTAAAATTAAAAAAAAAATAAAAATAGATCAAGACACTTTACAGAGACTAAATTTGAATCTTAGATATTTTATAACCTAATATGAAAGAAAACCAAAATCTAGTAGATGCTATAACCGGGAAATAAATATCTATCACCTACAAATCGATATGTATAAGTTATCATAATAAATTAAAATGATATATACACTTAAATGCATACACTATTTTCTTTTACACGTATCTCAATACCTTTTTATTTTCTTTTGAATTCTAATAATATGATAGGATAAATACTAAGTTACTATAGCAATTGAACAATCATTAAACCCTTAACTATACAAAAAAACTGAAAAATATCTTTCACTGAGTATATATTTTTTTGATCAGAAAAATTTATCATTATATTAATTGCCACAAGAAATGCCACCCACCCATATAGTACAGTATTACACCCCTAAACTATGAAATTAGCAGCATTAAGATCCAACAAACAAACATCAATCACCAGTACTTATAGATGAATGATTACTAAGATCAATATTTAAAATTAAGCCTTAAACCATTCTAACCTTTTTATGTACATAAAATTTTAATTACATATTTATTCCTATTATTTTTTAAATAAATTAATTTTGATTTATTATTGATATATAATTTAATTACTTCCCAAAAAAATGCCAACGTCGTTGTCAGTGATAAAATGAGAATTAAATCATTATTAAACCTAGTTATTAATATAAGAAACTAACATTGTTATTATTGGTAATATGTTAAATCTTCTATTAAGAATACGATAACATAAATAAATCGAATATTTTTTTTAAGAAAAAATTGAAAAACTAAATATGCTTTTAAATTTTAAAGATACCAAATTTACACTTCCACTGAAAACTGTAGTGATAGAAAGTAAAATTTAATCTAAAACTCATTAAAAAGAAATTTTAAAAACATCCATTTTTTTTCAACATACACAAAGTATTCCTGCCAAAAAGGTCGAGAAGTCGGGAATGTAAAAACAAAAAAGGGTTAATTAATGATTACTTTTTCTTTCCTCTTCACATTTGTCTAAACATTCAAAAATATTAAACCTAAAACTGTAGACTATCCCCGTCATACTCCAAATATCTTATTTAATTAAAAGCATTGTATTGTATATCACTTAGACTAACCACGTATTGATAATTTTTTTATTAATAGTTAAGAATATATTAAGTAGAAGCATAAAGGGGCATTTTATCTTTTATACAAAAACAGAAATACATACGAAACTTACCACGTGTTGATAAGTAACACACGATTGATTAATTTAGTATACTTAGTTCAAGCTAACTATTTTAATCCCGAATCACGTGAAAATAAACAAGAGAGATGAACAAATAATGTCTTTTCAAATATCGATTTAGGCTTATAGACAAGTCGAAATTTTCTCCCAATGTACTCCTATTCAAGGTTAACCTATTGGGTAGGGTAACAATCAATAAATAGAAACTAATAGTTGGCACAGCTTGCATTGCATATTTGGATATTTACATCTCGGTTGCTACTACCCATAACTTGGAGAACAGTACTCTACACCTCTCTTTTCTGTTATCTATTGAAGGAAATAAAAAAACTGATAATATTTTTTATCAATGGCGTTGAAGGTGGCAACAGTTCCAACCTTTGAAGAATGTACTATTTTATGGAATATCAATTAGGATTTGGTCAAAACAATAGCAATTTTTATGCTGTCTTCTGTTATCTGTGATCCCATTTCTATTCTATCACATTGATGTTGTGATTCTTTAGCACATTCAAAAAAGTGAAAAGGCCTTATGATGTCGATTAAGAGAAGACTCTAGAGTAGCGAAAGAAGAGGCAGGGGACCAGGTTTCTTCGATCCAATTTGTGTCACAAATTTTTGGATCAATTTTAGTTTTTGTGGTTCTCTTTCTGCGTATATATAATAGTTATTTATTGGTCACAACACCACTTAAAAAGTTTGTGTTTATTTTTCTTTTTAATCCTAACTATTTAAATAATTAAAATCTAACTATGTAAATTTATAGTTTTCATTCTTCAATATAAAAATGTTGAAATTTGGTATGTTCCTCTATGTAATTCTGTCCAGTAATCTATAGCTTATAACGAAGAAAGAATGATATAAATATTAGTTTATATGAAAGTATTTAGTGCTTAATTAGTTAAGTAGTTTATTTTATCCTATACAAAACTCCTAATTATTCCTTTAAAGAGTGACATTCACAATTACTTCTGTTTTGTTTAGCTGTAACTTATTTTTTTCTTTGATGATTTCAATAACTTATCAGTATTTTGTTTTAACACATATTGCAGAGATTAAACCAAATTATTTGGAAGCTTCATTTTTCTTTGTCCTTCATTAATCAAATGCCTAAGAGGATATCATGCAAGTTTTATTATTGTTTTCTAGATACCTTTGTAGTTATTTCAAAATATTTATGCTTAGTATTTTTTTTTTCTAAATATTTGGAGTTGGATGTGATGTTTAATACTAAGCTAAAAGATATAACTGATAATTAAGGTGTAACTCTTTCTATATGAAAAATTTACAATAATCTTCTCTTCAACAATTGTCACGTTGAGAAGCAAATTTGAGACTTTAGCTTTCATATCCATTGTTGGATGAGTGTTTACCACGAGGCTAAAATTTATAATTGGTAGTTAGAGTGCAACTCTTGCTACTTATGAACGTAACAATTTAATCATTACGATTTAATTGTAACTTGATTCATCCAATCTCTATCATGGGATAAGTGATGTCACTTGCAATATATAAAAGTATTTATGGATAACTTTTTTGTTTACAGTTCTTCTTTTGATTAATTCCTTAATAATTTAAATGAAGTTTGGCATAAATATGTTGAAACCAACCTTGTTCTAAATTTTGAAAATTTTCATTTTATGATAGAATAAGGTATAGTCTTAGGACATTATTTCTAAACATGGAATTCAAGTAGATACTACTAAACTAGACATTATTTCTCAGTTGCATATCTTTTTACTATTGGATAAGTTATGTCTTTCCTTCACCATGCCGGATTTTATCGATGATTTAGAAATTTTTTTGGTAAGATTGCTTTACCAATGACTAATTTATTGTAAGATATTATTTTTTTATTTTAATGAAAAACATATAAAGGCTTTTGAGTATTTGAAGGAGGTTTTAACTACAACTCTTATTGTTTGGCCGCTTAATTGAATTATCTTGGACTTGAAAAACAATATCAAGATTCAATTGATGTTGTTTTGACAATGATGTTTGAAGATGTTGACGTTGAAATGTATTGAGTATTTTAGCTTTTACCTTATATGTTTAAAAGTCCCTCACACAAGGTATTCACAAGCTTTTTTAGTTCAACACTTAGCCTATATTGACATTAATCGAAAGAAAAATTGTTTTGAAAAGTTTAAAGCATGATAAAAAGGTTTATGACTATGTTAATCAACTAAGGTTTTAAGTGACTAATAAATTGCTCTTGGGTTGTTTCATAACAAGATAATTAATTATCTATTTTTGTTAATGATTAAAATAAACGGCAGAAATATGTGGTTTCAAATCTTCTAAAAGATTAACTGATTAAATTCTTGCATAATCGATTAACTTTGTTTTCTGAATTAAATGCAAATTTGAAACAATCAATTAACAAATGCCATAATCATTAAAATAGAAAGCCTTATAATTGTTTTTCAAATTTCAATGAGAAAATTTTATTACCAACTTAAGATAATCGATTAAATATGTTTAAATCAATTTTTAATCAACATTTCTTGAACTATATAAATACAGCCTTGGTTTCGCTCTTTTACAAATCTAATACTACTTTGAATAGTGAATCCATCGAGATCATTTGAGCTATTTTCAATTGTCAAAGGGTGTTTTCATGATTACAAATTCAAAAGGTTGTGTTGTGTGGTTGAAATTGACTTGTGAATTGCTTTAGCTATGAAATTTATGGTACATTCTTTCTTTTTCTAAATTGTTAGAGTGTTTCAAGTGTATATCCTCTTATGTGATCAAGAGTTGATTGGGTTGATATCCTCTTGGAGTGTTCAAATGGTAGAACATATCCTCTTGAGTGTGCTCAAGAGTTTATCTTATATTGCTTGTTGTCTTGTATTTGTTTTGCCTGTAGTGAGTGTTTGTACAAACATTTAAAGATATTGTATTCCAGTTATTCTAAAGTTGAATAATTGAGACAGGATGTATAATCAATTGTGATATAAACCAATATGATTTTTTAGTGCAATCATCTCTTTATCTTGTTGGTTACCAATCTTAATCAATCTTGATTCCCAAATTAATTTCATTTATTTTTTCAAATTAAAACCATTTTTAAAGAACTTGAAAAGTTTTAAATCAATTATTGGTTTAGCTAAGCCTCGTATTCTTCTCTAATAAAAAATTACTTTTTAAGCGTATGTATATGCATTAGGTATTGTCCAGGATAAAAAAGGTGAGTAAAGCTTTGCATTTTATTTATTATGCTTTTAGAACTCCGTGTTTTGCACATGTAAGGTAAATTATACTACAATTGAAAGAGTCGTTGACTATTTTTTTTACTCTAGATAAATTTAAATTTTATTCATTGGATTAAAAAATGCTTATTTATAGTAACCATGGAACCCTTAAATGTTTATTGAAAGAAATGAATTCTAAATCAAGACTAGTTAGTTAGATGTTTTTTCTTCAATAGTTTGATTTAGAAATTCATCATGGGAATCATGCATAGAATTTGGTGTTGACCACTTGAAAATAATAAGCCATCTTATTAAGCAATTGTTTACTTTCTAAGTTAGAGACTAATTTAGAATCTAATAGAATGCTTAATAGGATGTCACTCAACATGTCTTTATTGACCACTTGAGAATAATAAAGACTTGTTGAGTGTCATCCTATTAGTCATTAGATTCTAAATTGGTATCTAATTAAGTTAGAGACTAATTTAGAATCTAATAATATAGGTCACTAAAACCTTAGTAGCTAATGTTAGATACCAATTATTTGACTTAATTGGTCATTAAATTCAATCATGACTTCTATTTTGTAGTTATTTAGCAACCAAAATCTAATTTGGTGACTATTTTTGTTATAATTAGTAACCATTTAATTTGGTAGCCAAAAATTGTTCTCTAAACAATCTTTTTCTTGTAGTGAAATAAGAAGTTCATGTAATTTTGAGACATGATTGAGAGACTACTCTTTAGTATTCTTGGTCTTATTGCAATAGAAGTTTTTTCTCTAGTTTCCTTGTTTGTATATTGATATTTTTAATTTTGAAATTTTAATATTCTTAAGATTTTATGTTTTCTAGTTCAAGATGATTAGAGTATATGATAATTTCACTACAAGAAAAAAGCTCTTTAGAGCTTAGTGTTTAGCTATTAAATAAATAGTTGGTAATTGTGACCAAAATAATTATCAAATTAGGTTTTGGTTGCTAAATAACTATAAAATAAAAGTAATAATTGAATTTAGTGACCAATTAAGTCAAGATAATTGATATCTAACATTAGCTACCAAGGTTTTAGTCACTTATACCATTAGATTTTAAATTGGTATCTCATTAAGTTAGAGACTACTTTAGAATCTAATGGTACAAGTGGCTTAAACCTTGGTGGCTAATGTTAGATACCAATTATCTTGACTTAATTGGTCACTAAATTCAATCATTACTTTTATTTTGTAGTTATTTAACAACCAAAATCTAATTTGGTGATTATTTTGGTCACAATTAGCAACCATTTTATTTGGTAGTTAAAAATTGATTTCTAAATAGCTTTTTTCTTGTAGTGTTTGAACGACTATATTTATTACTCTTACAAATCATACAATAAAAGAAGATACTGTAAAACTATTCATCGGTATTGTAGATTGTTGCTTGAATTTATTTACGAGAAAATATTTTAAATTTTTACCTCAATAAGATATTGAGTATACGATGATGCACACAAATACTCAAGTGTTTTATTTTTATAAGATGTAAGATGAAGCATACGGTAATAAAAACACCTACATATAAACGATAATACAAAACAAATCTTTACTTTTATTCTTGTGATTTTATTTTATTTTTAAATAATTGAATATTAAATGGAGACGACACATGACATCATACATGTATCTAAAATTTATTTAAATGTATTGGTGTATCATAAGATTATTTATCATTTATATAAAAAATGCATTCCAAATAAAAAAAACATGATTTATGACAAATACCTAAACGATACTTTAATATAAAAGATGTAACTAGATGGTTATATCAATTTTAAACACAACCTAAAGGAACTATGACTTGACTATTGGTGTGAACAACAAAAAGAAAAGGGCCCAAAAGCAAATAGGGTCCAAATAAAAAAAACTCTGGCACAAAGATGGAAGGGAATTGCTTCTTGCAACCCCCATTTTGTACTTGCACTCCCACTTTTGAAGAAACGACAAAAATTACCTTCACAGTTTATAATTAAAAACTAGGTTTCTTCTCTCCTTCTTCTCCTTACCTTCGCTCACTATTCTGGTTGTGTTGTGCTCTCTACGCTCATTTCTTTATTGCAAATATTGAACTTGTGTTTGGTTGTTCAATTGCATTTGTTTTCAGCTAGTTTCCAATGCTTATCTACATTGTTTTCAAACTATTGTTTGCAAGGTTTAAGTTCATAATTTTTTTCCTTTCCAAAAAGGGGAATTTGGAAGATTCCAATCTGGAATAGGGAAAGGTGTGGGAAATTTGATGACTTCTAGATATAGGATTCTAGAATAGGCTTTCTAGAACATAAATCCAAAATAAGATTTTCAGAATGTTTCTGGAAGAACAATTCTAGAAACATATTCGAGAAAGCTATTCTAGACAACTTATTTTGGAAATAATGTTTTTCCTATGCATGGCTATTTTGAGTTGTTATATATTGATTTTATTCATGTATATGTAGAACAACATGGTAAGAACTAGAGGAGAAGGTTCTAGGTCCAATCGTGTACGCTCAACTGCATCTATTACATGAAGAGAGTGGGGTAATGCTAGTAACATTGTTCAAGGTGAAGAAGGTAAAGAAAATGTGGTAGCTAAAGAGGCCCATGTAGTGGAGGATGAAGCTTATCCTGGAGAGCAAGTGGATAGGTCATTGTTTGCTACTTATGAGGTCCATGTGGCTAGACAATTATGGAATGATGTAATAAGTAATGGTGCTAAAATACATGCATTGAAATTAATGTGTTATTTATCTATGTCCAATTTTGAAATGATATTCATTGATTATCATAGGATCATGGTAAGTTGAAATTGGTATGTCATGGTAGAAATATTGTTAGTACTCTCACAAGACTAAGGATTTGATGAAGCCAAGCAAGCCAAAGTAAGCAAGCAATTGGAAGTGTGTCTTAGGCTTTATCTTAGAGTGAGTGAGTGTGATTTGTGGTGAAAGAGAACCTATGCACAACTAAAAATAAATTCACTAGCACATGGTCTAAAATGATTAAAATAAGCTGAGATTTTGGGAAAAAAAAATTTAAAAATAGAGAACTGGACGAAAATAAACTGATTTCAGGATAAGTGAAATCGATTTATTCGTGCTTTGGACAGAACCGCGTAGCTGTTTTATTAAAATTGTTTTAGGTTTTCCCAATATAAAACCAAAGGGTTTTCTAACGTGCGCCAATAAGATACGAAATTCAGAATCAATTGTGAGATTACTGTGAAAATCAATTTGGAAAAACTAGGGATTTCTTGATCAAATTGATAGGGGCTTTTTCTTAAAGAATCAATCTTGACCAAAGTACTGTGCTATTGGATTGCTTCGAGACCGTAGAAAGGCCTCTCTTGTTGCACCAATCAAGGATTTCTCTACCTTTCTTGAACTTGTTTGATTCAAGATTTGTGTTGTTTCATTGTAATTTTGTATTATTCTAGGACAATTGTATTGAGTGTGGGCTCTAGGGTTTAGTCGTGTGTTATTTCTGAATTGATTGGGGTTGCGGGGTGTAGTTTCAATAATTTAGGGGTTTTCTTAGTTCTTGCGGGGTGTGAGAACTGTGTGAATGATTGTAATTGAACAATTGAATGTTTTAGTGAAAACTTTCTTTGCAAGTGGGGCAAAGAGGACTGGATGTAGCCCTTGAGGAAGGGTGAACCAGTATAAATTGCTTATGTCTCTTTTCTTGACCCTTCTTACTCATTCTTAATATGTTTTGCATTTGCCACTGAAATTTTGCTCATAAGGATTGGTTCTGTTCACGTTTGACATCACCTAAAGCATTTTTTTTGTGGTTGTATAACAGGTTCTAATTTCATACTGTTCTGTGATGCATTCTGCAGAATCTGTGCTGGTTTTTAAAATTCCATAGCATAGCTGTGTGTGGTTGTGCATCTTTGAAGTTTTATTGCTACAACATAATTCTTGATCTTCTAACTACAAGAAATACATTTTGTCCATCATCATAGCACTATAATTGTGTTTCTCTTATAACTATTTCTTTAATCAAATTTGGTCAGTGTTTACTTTATCCATTGTGCGCACCATCATACTTTGCTTTGAATGCTTGTAATTGATTCTTGTGCATTGGTATATATGTGATTGTTTCATCCATTGGAAATTTCAAATCCAACTATTTTTCAAAGGCTTGTAAATTTGAAATTGAATTTAATCGAATCTAGTTTAACGTAGAATTTTTGCATAATTCAATTTTAACTCTTGCTTTACAGAGTTGCTAATCATTTCTTATATTGCATAAGGATTTTGATTGTCTTGAATACAGTATTAATCTGATTATGTGTTAGACAATATCTCTCTTTGCAGAATTTTAACTGAGCATTTGTTTAAAATCTGACTTGTTGTTTGCACTACTTTAACACAGTTTTCTGCATAACTCATTGAGGTGTTATATGTAGTGCATCTACCTGTAAATCTGAACTTTTGTTGGAACCTTATATTGTTCACTATAGTTGTTGTATCAACTAGTTTGCTTGGGTAATTCTTGACTATATTGAAAGTTGCTCATTGATTGAGTGTATTGCTCTCTGTTACATACTGGTTTTGTGTGTGATTGCTATTATACGTTTCTGCTGCAGTTTGGCTATGTAGGCTTTTGCATAACCTTGATTCTATCATCTTACTTGTGTATAGATAATAGCTTTTTGTGATATAGCTTTGTTTGAATACCATATTGTATTTTGGTTGATTCCAGTTCTGGTATTGCATTATTAAACTGTTGTAACTAGTTTTCTGCTGCTGTTTTTATCCTTACTGCTATATAGATCTGGTTCGTACATAATTCTGATAGTTATTCATTCTGCTTGAAAAATAAATTAGTTCATTCGTGCTTGAAATCGATTTATTTCTTCTATGGACCTTGTATCTTGGGCATTGAGATTCATTAAAGATTTTCTATCCATGAAAAATGTTTTCAGTGTTCTAAAAAGGAAAAATCTTATAAAGTTCAATTCAACCGTCCCCCTCTTGAACTCAGCCAAACGTATTTTCAAATATGAATAAGTCAGGAACACCACATGAACGAATAGAAGTTGCTATTGAGTTGTTAGGTTTAGCTGGTCTGGTTGGTGATAGCTTAACACTACAAACAAAGGATTGTTGTCTACCTTTGCAGAGAGATGATGCGTTGAAAAAAAACTCTTTTCATCTACCTATTAAGGAGTTGACATCACATTGGATGACAGGTTAAATTTTTTGCAGCTGCCCATTCTCAGACAATTATACACGTACCTTACGTTAGATGCAATTGGGACTACGGAGTTCTTGGTATAGACGTTCAGTGTTGACCATGCAGTTGTAACTACAAAGATTACGGTGGTCATGTGTAGTTGAGTTAGATGAGAGAGGTATATGATGACACATGTAGCAACAGACAATAGATAGTTACAACTCCAGCTTATTTGCTTCACTTAGTTGGTTGCACCATTTTCACATATAGGAGTGTGAGTTTAGTCAGTGTTTCCTACTTGGGTTTTTTCTTTGATCTACGGTTGACTAGAGGATATGTGTGGACAGCAAAAACTTTGGCCCACATGTATGAGCAATTTGTAGATGCCAGTTACGCAAATACAAAGCAACTAACTGGGTATGCGAACTTGTTGTAGGTTAGTTTGAATGAGAGTTATTAGATCTTGTAAATACATAATATATTTTATAATTCATTAATTGTGTTAGATATGATTTGTTATACACGTGAGTTTGTGAGCACCTATAGGGTTTAGATAGGTGTGTCTTGATTATATAGAGGATGACCCTCAGCGCATGCGGTATGATGTGGGGAGATTGTTAGCACTTGTAGTTGTCCGATTGCAACTATATAACATATAACATAAGGTTAGCTACAGTCCAATTTACCACATATGACGAGTATAGGGAATCTTGTCCCTTTGAATGGATCTCATTACTTTCGGGCTACATTAGATTAGGCATAAATCAACGTGTCCTCTGCCGGTAAGGATATGTGCAGATCATCCCCCAACATCGATCTATCATCATAGATGTCGATCCATCGATAAATGAAGTAGACTAGTAATGGTTACATTTTGTCTCTATGTGACCCCCCCTTTCTCTCGTCCCAAATTATAGAATTTCCTTAGACCCCTCAATTGCTCCACTCCATCAATTCAATGAATCTGCCCATTAATCTCAATGAATCTGCCCACTAATTTCAGTTTAATGCATTGAGATAACGCTGAAGAATAAATCCAAATCAATCAGAGTTATTTGCAAATAAGAAGAATAACCACCCATTATTACCATTATTTGAAATTAAGCAGAATAATCACCAATTATCATCAGATTCTCCCAACCAATCTATTCAAATTCCATTAATTAATTTTTTTAATTTTAAATTAATTTTCGTGCATTAAAAATGGGTGTCTGGAAAGGCAGTCAGATTATTCAGTGGAGAGAGAAAGTGTGACGTGACAACACTTTAATAAGAAGGGGTGCAAAATATCAATTTTATTTTCCTTTTTCAACACACTTTTAATATACTAAACCTCAGCAAACTAATTTACCTTATATTTTTTCAAAATTAACCCTTTATTAATTTGGGCTTTATTCAAAGACAAATTATTTTCTGACTGAACATCTTAATGGATTTAATTCTTTTCTTTTATTATTTTTTTGCAGTTTATTTAAAACAAACCCAACATTTCTTTTTCTTATTTTTCTGTTTATTTTTCTATACTT
>Ga0123340_1001515_pt1 | contig 19395 bp, 10 predicted proteins | sample SirMexnodulemix_FD_89961 | JGI IMG/M metagenome (GOLD analysis project Ga0123340, IMG submission 89961) | Root nodule microbial communities of legume samples collected from Mexico - Siratro Mexico nodule mix | ecosystem: Host-associated > Plants > Roots > Nodule | place: Mexico: Nepantla... | reverse complement strand
TATATAATTTAAAATTATGGTTCAAAATAAAGTTCTAACAACATATTAACATTCAAAATCAAAAGCTAAATAAAGTGCTAAAATATAATAATTAAGTTCAAACATTTATCATCCAAATAAAGAATTAGACATATAATGCAAAAGGTACAACACATAGTCCATTATATCTGTCTAAAACATAAACATAAACATATAATGAAAATAAAATTCTAACAAAATAATTTAAGTCTAATACTAACATTTTTGCTACAGTTTAAAATGAAAACCATGCGGCTAATAAGTAAAGTAGTGATGATGATCTTTATCTTGGTCTTGATCTTGGTCTTGGTCTTGGTTTTGTTGTGGTCCTTGTTGATGTTGTTTAGATTGGTGTTGCTGTTGTTCTTGCTGAAATCGGTCCATGCATCAGGTGGAAGTAATGTCTGGACGAATTTAACAAGAGATTGAACTTGATGTTTTAATTGGATAATTTCTTGTGAATCAGAAGAGGCACTTGAAGGACAGGAAAATGTGAGTTTATCTGCACAATTCAAAGTGTAGGTGACTTGGCCAATGCGTAGATGTGACCTTTTTTCTTTCCTCATGCAGCACTAATTCAACTTTCAGTCCTTATTCCCTCTTCCTCTGCTGGGGATGATTGTGATCCTCCACCACAAAATGAAATCTCTGATTTAGCTTCAGCATATTTTTTCTCAAAGTCCTCCTGTTATTCAAAAATATAAATTAAATCATATATGCAATTAATATTAGAATAAAATAAATAACATAAAGATAATATACTTACATGTGTTCTCTTAGATCGTTCATCCACAAATTCACCACTATCTTTTCGTACATGAGTTTGCTTAAACACTTCATCAATATGTGGTGGTCGACCCATTTTTTTCTCCTACAACGCACATGATTAACACAGTATGTTATAAAAAATAATAAAAACTATTGATGTTTAGTATAATTACCATGCGAATTGCATGCTCATATCTACTAATAGAGCCACCAGTGTGTAAACTGCCACCTCTTTCAGACATTCAATTTTGTTGGGCTTGTGAACACTTTGCCCGATAGGTAACAAAATTCCACTTTGATAACGATGAGTCCCACACCACATCAAACATCCAAGTTGGCTTCTTTTCATTTTTTCGTGCAATCATAAACATTTCTGACAGCCTATGTGAGACTTTGGTATGAAATTTTTTTTTGATCATTTGCTCATGTTCAGGTCTCCAGGTGACTTTCATCTCTGTAAACACGGTTGAATAGACATGTGCCATAAATAAAAAATCTCTCATTCAAATTATAACACACAGGTATGGTAATATATTCTAAGATGGTGTAAGTATGCTAGCAAAGCCATTAGAAAGGAAAACTATAACCAACAAATCACAAGAATGGTGCAAGTATTACCAACACCATAATGATAGATACATATATAAAGCAGAAATTTCAAAGAATTTTCAGTCCTTCACTCAATTCTCATTCCTTCAAAAATTACTTTTATAGTTTGTAGTAAAATTAGGGAGGCTGCAAGAGAGAAGTGCCTGTGTAGTGAAAATTTTTAATAACAAGTGTATACTACAATATGTACAATTTGGATACTACAATACTAAATATGAGAAAACTTACTTTAAAACATTGAAAGAAAAGTTCTTTTATGTCATTAGGTATTGAACCTCATGTAGGCCACAACTCACAATATTGTTGTTGGATGGTCTCTGTGATGGCATGTGACGCAATCCTACATGGATAAAACCTTAATAGGAAAAAGTTATACAAATATTAGTACACAATAAACTCATACAACATATAATGCAAACACATTTTTTATTTCAAGTCTTACCCTTGGCCATTTGGTGAAATCATAGGAAGAGCAGCAATGCATGGGGTACCATCATCAATGTATGATTGTGCATCATGTCCATGACCTCTAGAATGCCCTGACAATGGTGAAGGTGTTGATAATGGTGATACTTCTGGCAATGGTGATGGTACTAATGATGTTGACGACACTGTAGGTGATGGTGAAGGTGCAAATGCAACAAATAGGGATGGAGTTGTGACTGGAGGGAGCACTTGTCTTGCTTGAGATGGCATGTTAGCAGCAACATCAATTGGAGAAGTTATAGGTGCAAGAGTTGGGGTTGGAACAATTACTTTCAGTACATAGTGTGGCCTTTTCTTCTTTGTTGCCCCTCTTCCCCTATTGACACGAGGACCTAAGTGTTGGGGTGGGTCAGAACCTCCTGCTAATCTATACATACAAAATGAACACGAAATTATAGATATCAATTATTATAGATATCACATGGAAAAAGTTAAAAACACATAACATAATATAGAAATGTTTCCGATAACAATCATCAACTTTTAGTAATATCTATTACAAAAGAAAATTAACATTTGAATGACATTTATCAAATTTGGCTAATCCTAAAAAAAGTACAAACTTCAATCATCATCATCAAATCTCCCTTGTTCATTGTCTTCTTGGGAATCATTTTCTTCAAGTTCCCCATCTTCACTACTATCCTCTTCAAAATAATTATCTTCAACTTCTTCTTCACTATCTTCTTCAAAATCATTATCTTCTTCAAAATCATTATCTTCAAAATTTTAGCGAAACCTCTTTCATGGGCTACATAGTTGACTCAGTTGGTCTGCCTCTGACTTGCTAGAAATGACTATAAACTGATCTCTAGTAACGAAATTATTCTGAATATAGAATACAAATAATATTTTTGCTATTTTCTCTTTAAAATTCTCACTTATATTTACGTTATTTACTTTTTCTTTTAAGTCATCATCTTTCTTTGTATTATAAATGATATTATATTTTCCTAAAAACAATAGTTATCAATTGCAACCATAACAATAATAATGCTAATTAAATATTAAAAAAATAATTATGATTGTTGTCTAGATAATTAAAGGTCAACAATATATGTCTATATGATTATCAATCGAAACATTTTTCTTCTAGTGTCATAGTTTAGCAAAAATATTAAACTTTAGCAGCAGATTTTATTTTTTAAATTTCACAAGTATTTTCTAATAATACATAAATATTTTTCAAATGAGAAATCCTCTTTTTATTTATTCTTAGGAATCTCTTTAAAAATGACATGTTCTCCATAATCTTTCCTTAATTTATTTTTCTAATTCCTTTTTTAACTTATTCTTATATGTTCTTGGTTTTGGGTAATTTGATTTATGACAACCATTTGCAGTAATTTGTGTACTCCTAAGCAACTTATGTTGTACATATTAAAGAGAGTTTATACACTTGGCTTACTCCGACATTATTTACTCGATGCTAAATATGAATGGAAGATTACTAAACAACCTAGAGAGCTTTTGTGTAGTTATCTTAAAGAGGTGTCAGGTAATTAGATTGCCATGAGTGACTTTATATACGCATTGTAAGGTACTTAGATTGCTATGAGTGACTTTATATATGCATTGTAAACAAGAATTGACAACTATAATAATTTTTAGGATGCACTAATATAAAACATAATTTGTTGTTATTATCTATTACACATTGCATATACTCTTGGCCATCTTAAATGAGTTACGCTTATTAGGAAAAAACTGAGAGTTATGACCATGTCAACAAAGTCACTAAAAGCTTGTCTAAACAATGGAGACTACATGTAACTACTTTTCGTGCTTGTAAAAATATTGATAATCTGGAGAATGTGTAGGTTGTCCAAACCATATATTTTTATTTTTAAGAACAATAAAATCTTAAAAACTACATAATAAAAACTTTAAAATTACATCTTTTTATAAAATTTTATTTATTAATTTATTGTAAAATGGTGGGTTAGCCATTAGAAGGGGTATGCCATGATAGACTGAAGGGTTGAAACATATAAATTTGGCTAGCGGATACAACCCATTTTACCAACCATCTCTCTCCTCTCTCACAATTGTGACTTTTTTGTTCATATTTTCTCCCTGGTTCAACTTTAGTCGGGGAGTCATCAACTTTGGTTAGGATTTTTTTGACTCTTAGACTTTCTTTTCTCGACTAAAACTAGGACGTTATCAACTTGGCTGAGGTTAGCATGTTATTGAATCAACATTATATTTTTGACACTGACGTTAACAAATTGTTTACTACATCAAAAGTCAACAAATTTTGAGTATAGATGGGATTAGTTAACCCTAAGTCATTTCACAGTGAATTTAATTACAAATTCAGAGAAACAATATTCATATATAGTTTGTAGAAAGTATTAATTAGAAAGAATAGTAAATTTAAAAAGAAGGGGTTTGTTTTTTGTTAAAGACAGAAAATTAAAAATATGAGTCTAAAACACGTTAAAAAACGAATTGATTCTCAAGTTTATTCATCATCCTTAATCACTTTACATAAAATATTATTTCGTGGCAGTATAAAAATGTGAGAATTCTAGTTTTTTACCTCTTGAATTAAGCAAACAAGATTATTTAAAATAAAGTAAACTAAACAAAAATTCTAATAACGAGAAGAAGGTATCATCAAAGCAATACAAGTGTGACAATTGGATTAAAAATATGAATTTAATCAATAATCTTATTTAAGGTCCAATGAAACCCAATTGGATAAATTACAGTTAAAATAGTGTATTTATTCTCAATAATAGTCAAAGAAAACATTAAATGTTCTAAGTGTGAGTGAAAATGTGTTATCAAGTTTCTTTCAAGCTGAAGTTGATGATGATTATATTATTATTGATATTATCTAAGTCATTTTTTTTTGCAGTGTAGGCCTTCATTATTTCTCAATTGACAATAGTTAGAGTTTTCTTATTAAACATAAACTATATTCTTCGATGGTGTCAAACACAATTTTTTTAGTTCATGTCAATAAGGGTTATTTCATTAGAAGTTAGCTAATGTTGTTTATGATATCCTAGAAAATAGCTTTAGAATATAAACGTATTATAAACTATAATTTAACTTTAGATATAAATAAGATAATACCTAAATATTTTTTTAAAAGAAGATAAAAGTTTATATAAATAGGAAATCAGTAATCAGGTCTCATTTTTATAAAAACCACCATCTCTCTTAGAAGCGGTTTTTCTATTTTCCTTTGTCTTCTCTCTAAAACTTTGTCTTGCTTCCTTATCAGACTGATGATCAAAGATCACCTTTAGATTCCTAGCATGAGTAGAGCAAGAGTGTCCAATTAGATTCTTGAACAAAGTAAGTTTATTTTCTGCTTATCTTCCTTAAAGTCCAGTTAGGTCAATTCCGTTCTTGGTAGGGGTAGTTCTCTTGTCTCCTATGAGGCATCAGAATGAGTCTTTGTTGGTCTATTGTTCTAATTGTGTAGTCTGATAATTGATTAGAAACTCTTGGTGTAGGTTAGGTTACTTGCGATTTTAGGTTTTTGGAACTTCTTTGAAGGTCTCTACTTTATACAAGTAAGGAGAGCAAGTTTGAATGTTTTTAATAGATATTGTGATTACTTGTTTTATTAAGTATGAATTGGATGAATTTGAATTAAATTGAATGAATGTTTATGTAGGCTATGATGTAGTATAAATGTTTATGAATAATATGAAATGATGATCGAGACATTGTATCTTTAGGAAAAGAGATACCCGTGTTGAGATTGTTAGGAAGTGCATTGTTTGAGGATTTGTTGAGAAAGAGGTATCCTAACTCTACTGGTACCTTAGAATCACATAGTTGAAGGGTACCAGGTGGTGAGAGTTGAATAAGGTCCATTTAACTGAAACTACAATTTGAAAGAGCTGGTCAGGACATATATATGAATTTACCCTGTCAGATGAGGTTATGTTTATTTGTGGGACTATGTGGATTGACAATTGGAAGGGTCATTTGGCAGGTGCTAGCCTTTAAGTCTAACTCAATACACAAGTTTTTCGGGAGTAGAGAGTCGAGTGTCTTTGTATGTGAGTCAGTATATGTATGATATGAGTTATTATAGAGATGTGATAATGATAAAGTGGTATGAGATGAATCATGAAAGTTTGATATTTGTTGTTTGGTTGAGATAGAAATTTAATTTATGAATATACATATCTTTAAACTCTCTAGCTTACCCTTATTTTTTTTGTGGTGTTTGTTTTATTTTTAAATTTGTGATGATAGTTTATTACATATGAGCAGAGGATTTGGCTAGTGTGACTCCTCAGTGAGCTAATGGAGAAGTTTAATTTTATTATATTTTATTTTATTTTGTGATTGTATGAAGATATTTTTATTAAATCTCATGTAGAGAAGTATATTTTGAAATACTCTTATGATTGTATGGAGATTTGTATTTAGGCTTATTATAAAATTTTAAAGAGATAGAGTTTTTATTATGTGAAAAATATGGGATGTTACATTTGATATCAGAGCAGTTCATCCTCAAGATGACCCAAGGGTAGTGAGTTTATCGTGTATATTTTGTTCAAATTTGGTCTCGAGAAGTAGGCAAAATGTTTCTAGTTATATGTTTGACAATGTGATCTTTAAAATTCTAATTGTATTTAAGTTAAGATGATTGTTATGAATGAAGATGAAAGTGTTAAAAATTAAAAATAATCTTGATAAAGTGGTGAGGGTGCACACTCATAACTAGATCAAGATGGATTTATATCTTAATTATACATGTTTAGAATATATTTAAAAGTCAAGTTTTGAACGATTAGTTATATTTCGTTTGAAAATTGATGTTAGAAATATGTTGGATTTTATTGTAAGAAGTTTTCTTATATTAAATGTTTAGTGGAACTAGAATGCTAAATATAGAGTATTTTGTGAAAACAAAAATAATGAATGGTGTAATGTATGTTATGTGCTCTGTTCTTAATTTTTGTTGTTTGGGTGGAATTTTTGGTCTTTTTCGTTCTGTAGGAAATCGAAGGAAACATTGAAACTACATCTCGTTTTATGGTTCTATGTAGTGTGATTGTTTATGAAGTAACAATTTGATTTGTGTGCAAATGTATAATTATTCATAATAATCTTTTAAATACCGTGGTCTTTGGTATTATTGAACACATTTAGACCTAAAATGCTCTAAATATATACAAAAGACATAATGTCCTCCTTAAGCATTTTTTTCTTCTTTGTTTTGAAAATCTTTTAAATTGATATATGCCAAATAGTACTTTTTATACGCTGCAAGTTATTTCACCTCTAGATTTTTTATTAATTTAACTTCAAAATCTTTTCTAGACCAACATTAATGTTATCATGTATTTATTTTAAATCCTATTTAATCAGAATTCTTCTATGCACAAATCATTCATATGCTTTATTCCATCCTATCTCTTTATTTGTTGTGAAATCTAAAACAATATTTTGTTTTATGCTTTGTTTGTAAGTTTTAGTGGCATCTTTTTTGTTGTTAATTTATATTAAAGTAATTTTAATTTTTTTTATACATGATTCTTTTCTATAACGGTTTGTTAGCTAATTGAAATCTTGATACATATAAATTTAACCTGTTTATATTTAATTTTAGTTATATAATATTATTTGATAATAAGAATTATTACATAGGTTTGGCGTCATTCTTTTGCTTAATGGCGAATAAGTTTAAGCTATGTTCATGACTTGATATTGATTTTCTAAAAAAAAATAAGTTTGCAATATCTTTCATCCATTTATGCTACGAAACACTTAGTGATGATTGAAGCTTACTATTTGTTTTAGTTCCTTTGACAATACATATTTTATACCTATTTTTTTTATATACAAGAACAGGTCTTCTACAACACATATGAACATTTGTCAAATATTAAGATTAAACCGTTGATTTTTTTTATTCTTTCTTGACTTGTCTTAGTGTTTCATTGTGATTTTATGGTTATTTCCTGTCTGAAACATGGGAGAGACCATGGGCTTGTACTTGATGGTTCATTTTAACTTGTTGTTTTCCATTTTTATAAGTCTTAATTGATAAAATCCTATAATTATAATGAAGTGGGTTATTCTTGAACATTGAGTAATTCAATCAATTTTTTTTTCGTTATCAGTTTGCATATTATGTTGATTTATATTGGTAATTATCTCTATTTGAATTGAGGATGAAAGTTTACTTGTATTTATGAATCATTAAAAATTGTAATGTTGTCATCTTTCTTCATCTGCTCTCTACTTTAGAAGATACAAATATATGTTTGGAGTCTAGCTAGTTAGAAGCCCTATTTGCTTTGGTAGTATATACTATTGTATATGATTGCTTATTTACATTAGAAATGTGATAAGATAGGAATATCAAATTTCCACTATTTATAATTTTTTCTTTTTAAATTTTCTCTCATAAATTATCTTGATGTTCTTGTATCCTCATCAATATGTGTTTCATAAGTTTACCCATGCATTTTCCATTTTCTTGTTTTATTTGTTCTATTTGTCTATGTTTTATGTTTAGTTTTCTCTCTAAATATTAGGTATGCCTTTTTTGTTATCTCTACTGACCCAACTTATTCACTCATTTTCTCCATTTTTTATAGTTAGCCATAACATTTTTTTTACTAATTTACTTGTATGATTGCTTAAGAGATAAGACCTATAACTTCTTATTATTAATTACAAACATGTTAAGAATTGAGTATTTTGAAAATTTATATGCATTTAATATGAGTTATATAAAATGTATAAGAAACTTTGAAAATAAAAGTTATTTATTATGAGTTGTGATGTTATTTTATTTTTGGGGACAACTGTTATGGTTTACTTTCCAAGATTGGTAGTTGTAAACTCTCTATGTTTAAGTATTGCTTATAAGTTAGGCTAAATTGACTGCGGTGAATGCATGTTTGTGTTGTCATGTTTATGTTGTCACACTTGGTATGTACCATAATCGAAGATCAACTTTAGATTCTTGGCGTTGATTAGAGCAAGCGTGTCCAATCAAATTCTTGAATAAAGTAAGTTTATTATCTGCTTATCTTCCTTAAAGTGAGGTTTAGGTCAATTCCGTTCTTGGTAGGTGTAGTTTTCCTGTGTCCTCTGAGGCATCAGAGTGAGTCTCTTTTGGTCAATTGTTCTAATAGTTTAGTTTGATCATTAATTAGAAACTCTAGTTGCAGGTTAGGTTGGCCGTTATTTTAGTTTTTGGAACTCCTTTTAGGGTTTCTAATTTATATAAGTAAGGGAAGCTAGTTTGAATGTTTTAATAGATATTGTGAGTACTTGTTTTATTAAGTATGAATTATATGAATTTGAATTAAATTGAATGAATGTTTATGTATGGTATGATATAGTATGAATGTTTGTGAATGATATGGAATGATGATCAAGACATAGTATCTTTAGGAAATGAGATATATGTGTTGAGATTGTTTGGATGTGCATTATTTGAGGATTTGTGGAGAAGGAGGTACCCTGAGTCTACTAGTACCTTAGAATCACATAGATGAAGGGTATTGGGTGGTGAGAGTTGAAGGATGTCCATTTAACTGAAACTATAGTTTGAAAGAGTTGGACAGGACAGATGTATGGATTTATCTTGTCAGATGAGGTTATGTTCATTTGTGGGACTGTTTGGATTCACAGTTGGAGAGTTCATCTGACAAGTGCTAGGCTTTGAGTCTAACTCAATGCACGAGTCTTCTAAGAGTATTGAGTCAAATGTCTTTGTATGTTAGTGTATATATGTATGATATGAGTTATTGTAGAGATGTGATAATGACAATGTGATGTATGAGATGAATCATGAAAGTATGATGTTTGTAGGTTGGTTGAGATATAAATTTAATTTATGAATATACATTTCTTTAAACTCTCTAGCTTACCTTTATTTTTGTGCGAAATTTGTTTTATTTTTAAGTCTATGATGATCATGTGTTACATGTGAGCAAATGATTTGACAAGTGGTATGACTCCTTAGTAAGCTCATGGAGAAGTTTAATTTTATTTTATTTTGTGATTGTATGAGGATATTTTTATTAAATCTCATGTAGAGAAGTATATTTTGAAATACTCTTATGAATGTATGCAGATTTGTATTTAGGCTTATTATAAAATTTCTATACGATAAAGTTCCTATCATGTGAAAAATATTGGATGTTACATTGTTTATGCCCAAAGTCGAGTAGAGTTATTTTTTTGTGGATTGTAAATCAAAGTTATTTCTATTATGATTTTCTCTACAGATGGTGAGAAGGCTATTTTTTCGTTGATGTCAACCATGGTTCTTTATCGATGTTAATAGGATTATTTATCAATCAATCTAAGTAAGGGTTTTCCTATAGACACTAATAACCATTATTTTAAAATCACAAGAAAATACAATTTAGTCTATGTTTCTTTCCCATTCTTCATATACATTAGAGTTGGGTCCACCACTAAACTTAGGAAACCTCACACTACGTTAGAAAAATTTATCTTCATGATGTCTTGAGACACAATTTGTAGAATATCTTGAAGATCTTTTTTCTCTTCTTTCTCTCCTCTGTCCCATCATTTACTCTAATTTTTCTAATTTTTGCATCCTTTTCTCCATGGTTATTTTTTGTCCATCCATGTTCATGCTTGCTTCTTCTTTAGAACTTAAAGATATGTTGTAAAAATTTGCAATAAATCCTGCACAAAAATTACATGAAAACAATCAAAATTATACAAGAATTGATTGGTTAGTAGTAAAAAAGTTATTTAAATTTCTCTCAAAGTGTTTACACTCCAAAACTTTTACCACTCACTCACAAGAACTATATAATCCAAGTATGTATTGACCACACTCAAACACTCATAAAATTTGCTCCAAATTCCTATAAAAAATTACTAACTTTATAATGAATGATGTAATAAATAAAAATGCACTAAACCTCAAAATTCTTGAAAACTTTTGGACTAAACTGCAAGGAATGAGGAAGACAATCTAAAAATGATCAAAATAAAAAGACATACAAAAGAATATACCACTTATATGACAAGTTCATACATAAAAAGGCAAATAAAACCTTGAAATAGACTCAAAGAAGAGTGAAATTTAGTGCAAAATCTTCACCCATTGGATTCACATAAAACATTTAAATAAAAGGTATCCAAGAATATTCATTTAAGGAAATAAATCCCATATAAAATGAGTGAAAGAATTTGGCAATCTACTATGGAAGTTGAGATGAAAATTGATGCAAGAAATTAGGGTTAACTACACATGAACAACATTTGGTCAAAGACGTGGTGCTATCAAATTTATATAATTTTCTTTTTCCTTTCAAAACATATATTCCTCATTCATCCAAGATAGCATCCCCATTGAAATTACTTTTGATTTTAGTTCTTGAAAACAAAATTCCAAAACATAATCACAAATGAGAGGATCACAACACTTGATTCTTAATGTTCATCGGTTTTCAATCTTCTAAAACATGTTTCCTCTTAAGTAAACTCTCAAAACAACATTAAACACTTTTAACTTTTAGAAAAATTCAAGAAAGAAAAACAAGAACTCAAATAAACAACATGAACTTAAGAACTCAAAATTAACCAAGTATCAATATCACACCCATGTCTAAAGAGAATTTTTTTTGAATGAATCACGCAAGAATTGGATATAATAACTTGATTAATGGATGAAATAATGAACAAAAACACAAAACATGATGTATATAATAGAACGATGATTCAACCAATAAGAAAAACTCAAGGAAAAACGGAAATCACCTTGCACCAAAATCCGTTTCAAACCCTCTTTTCAAGAACACCTTCATGGATGGTGATGAACATCTCCATTGGTTTGGTTGATCTTTTAACCTTTGATACCACTTGGAGTGGTTGTGGAGGGTTGATTAGGAAGTTAATCAACTGAAACAGAGATGGAAAACAAAACCCATTCACAAGAACAAGCATTAGGTGAAATCACTAGAAGTCATGTATAAGAAATGGATTCGGCCAAGTAATAGAACAAGTATAAAAATAAGAAAATAATGTAAATCAAAACACAATTGGATTGAAGGGAGAAAGATGGTAAGGATAGGCCACCTTAGAGGAAGAACTCCAAGGATAAGTACAATGAAAGTAACCCATTGAGAAATCTTTTCAAGATAAGACTCTAAGCAAGAGAAGAAACACTCTCTCAATTATCTCAAGAAAACCTTTTAAGGAAAACTCTCTAATTCGTTAATATATGAAAATGTACAAAGAGACACTCCTTTTATAGATGATATTCTCGGTCAAGAGGAGTGTGAAAGTTAAAAAGTGATTAGCAAAAGTTAACCTAGGTTAAGTGTCTTAGTTAATTGAAATTAGGGAAGTCACATGGTTGTTCCTAAAAATTAAGAAAAAGAAATCATCACAAAAGATGACATGGCATGGAGTCACATGAGGTGTGTACTTGAGGGGTTCCAAGAGCCATGGAGTTCTCTCTCAAGTTCTAAACCTCCAATGCCTTTCTTGTCTCAAGTTCTCTACAATTTCTAAGACTATTCAAGATCTATTCTTTTGATGTCTTCTTCCAAAGCTTTGATTTGTATTCTAGTTTTGAATCTTTCCATTTACTTCTTTATTTAGTCTTCTTTATATCTTCGGGCCATGTTTCTTGTTCTTCTTCCTCTTGTTCTTTAGGAGCCTCATCCCAACATGTATGAGTGAATGTTAGCTAGATTTTTTTCATCGACCTCTTTTGTGTAATTCTTACACCCATAGAGATACAATAGGATATCCCTAAATGAAAAGTTTTAATGATAACAAACATAAATAAGTATTTGAATTAATCTTTAACTTAAGCATGAACTTTCTAACATGTGTTTGGTTTAATAGAGCAACAATTATGTATGTCAAAACCTTCTAAGAGTTCATTTCTTATATGAAACGATACAATTGTATGCTTAACTAATTAAATGGTTTACTATATGAAATTAAGTGTAATTTAAGTCATAAGGATTTACTATTTATATTCATATTTAAAACTATATCAGGTAAGCTTAATTGCTTTAAGATTGTCTTTCATCTTACAAACAATGTCTAACATGCATTATATGAATAAAGAAATAAAGGATTCCATCGATAATCAATAAAAATGTTTAATCAATCAATTACTATTAAAATAAATCAAATTAAATTAAATGTAATTCAAGTAACATATATGTGAAATATATTTGCTATATTTGCATTGTTTCATAATTTACAAATTAGGGATAGAAAAAGGAAATACAACCTTCCATCCTTAGACCCATATTAATGAATATAAAATATGAAAGATTATTTTGTTCAAGGTTTTAACATTATAAAACACATGAAGATTATATCTTTGAAAGATTACACAATAACAATATTCTTTTATGAAAGTCTATATAATGAGGAAGATCCAAGAAGATTAAAATACGAGACTACAAGATCTTTTCTTAAGTAATGGCTCTCTGCTAGAAGCTTTCCGTGTGATTTTACCTTTAGTGGAAGTGTGTTAAACATTTGTATTTTTTACTTTATTAAGTCGTCCATCTATATGAAACTTTTGTTATATTCTCTCTTTAAGAGTTATTTTTCCTTTAATCAATCTTGTATTATTGTAATAAGGAGTGACAACTAAGAATACTCGAGTTTCCAATCTCAAGAGGAGATTGACTGACACAACTAAGAGTCATTAGTGTTCGTTTGTAATCAAAGTGTCACTTAGTAGAACCCTTTAATGGTTTCTTAAAGGATAACTTAACATATACTAAGAGTTGTGGCTAAAGTACTATAAACTATTGTGTTGTTTTTGTGAAAGTTCGTATCTCTTAGACAACCTATTTGTTTAGTAAGAAAAGTTATATGACTCTATTCAACCCCCTTTTAGATTCTGTTTGTTACGTAATTTTATATATATTTTTTTTCATATTTGTAAGCATTGTTTTTCGGTTAACACCACTTGCGTTATTTTTAATTCAAAGTTGTTTAGGTTTTTCTAATATCGACAAAAAAACTTCCGCCTAAGCTTGACTATGATTATTTTTTGCCAATATCGGAGGAGTATCAATTTTTCAGATGGCATCAATTGAAAAAGCCAACCAAAATATCCCCAAGAATAATGTTGATTGATGTTAGTCAAAATAATTATACTTGACTTCATTTGAAAATAATGTTAAACCGTTTTGATCAAGAGAATCATCTGCATTGTTAGCTAGAAAAAAAATCTCAACACCAATTTTAATATTAAATTAAAGTTTTTTGTGTGTTGTAATAATTAAAATATTGTATCCAAACAAGAAAACTAAATTTAATAATTTTGAATTATCTTATTTGAATAAAATATTCAAAAAATAAAATAATTTGAAATGAACGTAATTCAAAATTTAGTGTATTTGAATTTTCTAAAAATTGAGAAATTTCCAATCCAAACGCAAGATCAAGTAAGCATTTGGTGGCAAGAACAACAAATAATCATGTACATGTGATCAAGGAGAGAAAAGATAAACAAATGTTAGCTTATGAGACAAAAAAAATTGTGTTAATAGTCACATTGGTGGTCACTAGAAAAAGAGATGAATCAACGAATACAAGAGTAAAAAGAAAAAGAGGAAGAATTTGAAATTACGAATGTTGTTACTTCTAATCTCAACAAAATAACAACCAAGCTAAGCTTAAGACGAAGATTGATGAATACATTTTATGTATATTTTAAATATAGTTAATTGGATTCTTTACTATTTCTTTATAAATGTTTATTATTAGCTTAGTTTTTTGTAAATGAGTCACAAAAGAAGAGTTAATTAGAAATAACCTTAATTATGTATATTTTTACTAATATTGATTTATCTTCTTTGCATAAGTGGATTAAAACATAAAAATAACTAAAAAGTTCTCATTCATGGAAAATCCACTTAACATATGACAACTCGACTATGTGGATCATCAAAATTGCAATTCTTAGATTTAATTGTCATTGTGCTCAATGCATGCCTTTTCACTCAATGAAATTACTCTAAAGAGCACTAACATATTTAACAACCAATCCACTCAATGAATTTATCGTAGATTGCATCAATTGTCCCATGGTAAAGACCAAGTGAGCTAAGTTACAATTGAACCATGATGCTTAAGTTGCTATGATCTAATAGAAAAAGTTGTGTCTTGACTATTGGCTATAACTTTTGACCTAGTGATAAACTCTCGATTTAACAATTAGTATCACAACCATGTCACAAGTTCGATTTTCAGGGGGACAATTGTTAAGAGGGAGATTATTGGATGACATCCATTGTTGCACGATGGAGGTCAGATGAGTCTAATCACAATCAAATAGTAACACTTAGGTTACTGCGCTATTAAGTATAAAGAACTTTGCCTTGACTATCAACTATATCTTTCGACTTAATAGAAAGAGTTTTATGCATTTTGGAGCACATTTAGATTCTACAATTTAATTCAATTATGTGTTTTTTTTCAATCTCTAGTTGGTTCATACTCCTTAATCTTTTTACTTTTTAATCATGTAATTTAATTTTCTAATATTTATTGCTTTCTTTATTACTTTCTAGATTTTAAAGTTCATTTTCTTATTTGATTCTTGGTTAAGTTGAGGTTTGGTTTTTATCAGTCTAAATGCTCATATTTCAATGTTCATGAAATGTAGTTTATTTCATTTGACGAAATTCTTTCAATTGCATACTGAATTAAATTTAAGATTACATAATTGTTTTTCTTGAATTTAATTCTTAACTCTATTTTGAATTGAATATGATGAATCAATTCCTCTTAGTTATTTAAGATTTGTAGGGACAATTGTCTCCAAAAAGGGGGGAGGAGTTGAATGGAGCCTTAGACTCTTCTCACAATAGAAGAATGGACCATCTAGCATATCATCTAACAAATCCTCTAGTCAAGCAAACATAATTGTCCAACTAGTAACAAAGCAACACAACATTTTTTTTACTATAGTTCACCTCAATAGTTGGGCTATGTATAGTTCTCTCCTAAACAAATTACTTTCTTTTTTGACAACGTGGATGCATATGTGGCAGCATGCAACACTTAATGTGTTGTTAGATATTTTGATATGAGACACTTGAGCGTAATGTATTAAAGAACTTATCATTTACTCATTAATGGTCATTAATGCACATGAAAAAAACTAATCATTGCTTAAATTTTTTCTCTATACACTCATCAAACAAATTATACTACTCAGACAATGATATCATATTGTAAATCAAATATTTCAACTGATTAATAAGTAATAAATACATATTGTAAAATATTTAATTTAATGAATCTATGTTTAAAAAAAATCTGATTGCATAAATGGTTTCTAAACAAAATATTTTTTAAAGTAAAAGATGAGATATCCTACTCATTCCTCAAGTGTTTAGACGAGTGTCAAAAATAGTGAGGGAGAATGGGTGAGGGATGACTTGAGAGAAACCAAAAGGGAAATATCTAAAATGAGGAGAAAAAAATAGCCAAATCTGTGAAAGATATGAGAGTAATTGTAGGAACAGTTGGCTCCAGAAGGGGGGGCTTGAATGGAGCCCGAACTCAATTCGCTATAAATAGAAACTACCAACGCAGGCAAAATATATAAGCAAAGATAAAACAATTTTATACTGCTTCACCCTAATCTCTTGGGCTATGTCCAGTTCTCCCTTAAATAAATTGTTCAAGAGGTTCAACTATTTAACAAATAGTTACAACGAGTACACAAACCTGTTATCACGAGAGCACAAACCTCTCCAGGTTATACCAGTCCCAATCTCCCCCTAAGATCAAGACCACTCAAGATTGAAATAAACACTCTCAAAAGAGAGAACAATGAAAGCTCACAAGGGTTTACTTCGCAATGGTGAAGAATTACACAATGGTTTCACACAACCCAAAACTCTAGATGCTCTCAATAGCAATTTGACAATAAACAATCTCAGTATATTTTCTTCAATGTATTATATGATGTATTTTTCTTTTTGTTTCTTGTTCTTCAACTTGAAATTGCTCCTCTATACGTAGCTTTTTAGAAACTAGCCATTGGGATGCTTGAACAGAGCAATCTTGACTTTCTGATGTATGGAGTTCAAACTGGAAATATTTCTCTAATTTTTATATTGCATTAAACTTGATTAATTATGTATTGGAAACAATTTAAAATAACATAGAGAATTTATATTTGAGATACTCATCAATAATTTGAATAATTTCCATTATGAACAAATCTAAACATTAAAGGACAATATGATATAAAATCAATTAATCACATTTAAATATTTCATAATAATTTGAATAATTTCCATTATGAACAAATATGAATGTTAAAGCACATAATGCTATAAAATCAATTTAAATTAAATTAATAACACATAAAAGTAAATAGTAAGAAAACTTATCTCTTTATGGACCATGTGTCTCTTGCTTTAATAATAATAATAATAATAATAATAATAATAATAATAATGTTAACTGCGCAATGTATATAAGTTATCAAATATAAATATATACTTGAGTTTTGTTATCATCAAAACTTTATCAAATGATTTGATCCTCTAAAGAGACTTTGGACCATCTAATGTTCAATAGTAATGATGGATATGTTGATGGAACAAACTAAAGATAAACATAGTGGGGTTCACATAGAAGGAAGAAACATTATCATGTACCCCCTTCACAGGAAGAATATTTAGAAAGTAGTAATCACAATCTTGAATTCTACCAACAACCACCTAGACAACATAGATCTAGGCATCATAACAGCCATAGAGAACCTAAGGTTGACCTTTTCCCTTTATACGAAAAAGACAACATAGAAGAATATCTGGATTGGGAGATGAAGGTTGAACAAATATTCGAATGTGACTAGATACACGAGGAAAAAATGAGTATCCCTGACTACTCTTAGTTTTTAGGGATCAACTATATACTGTAGATTGTTTTAGTACGAGACCTTAAAATTCACCATAATTCCCAAATTCTTTATTGGAACGAATTAAGAGTAACTATTAGAAAATGCCATGTTCCCTTATATTATGACAGGGAGTTGTTGTATAAGCTTCAACGACTCAAACAAAAAAGATATGATTGTAGAGGAGTATCGACAGAAAATAGAGTTATTATTAATGAGGCGGGGATACGTGAATAACAATGGTTAGATTCCAGAGTGGTCTTCGCTATGTGATCCGGGATATGCTGGAGCTATTATCCTATAATGATTTGAATGATCTTGTTCAAATGTACATAAGGGTGGAACAACAACTCAAGAGGAAGATAAGCTCTAAAAAGGATTATCCCATCATGTCTTCAACCCAAAAGGAATACAAGAGGGAGGGTTACCCCTCCAAATCAAAGAGACCACTAGAAAAAGAAAAAAAATATATAAAGAGAAGAAAAAAGGAAATTTTAGAAAAGATTATTCCAAAGACTCTAGACATACGGATGTTTAGTGTTTTAGGTGTCTAGAATGAGGAAACTATTCTACACACCTAGAATAATATATTTATAAAAGATGATGATATTAAGTCTGAATGATTCCACATCTTCCTCTAGAGAAGATGAGAGTCTTGAGTTCGAGGAAGAAACACAACCTTGTGAAGGAAATTTATGATTACGTTTCAAGTTGAATGAAGATTTGGCCAAAAGAGATGTTATGTTCAAAATTGGAAAACTTTGGAGGGAGTACAAATGCAAGCTTTGGAATGAATTTTATGATCCTCTACTGACCAGAAATGACCTTATTAAGAATGTTCCAGAAGGTCTTAACATGGAACAATGGGCTGTGTTTGTTGATTATCGACTCAAGCCTTCCACAGTAGTAAACACTCACTCTTGATATGTCTGGTTGGATTAAATTTGTATTGCACTAATTACTTTTAATTTCCTTTTTGTAGACTCTATGTAATAGAAATAGAGATATAAGGAAACTGCATCAGATATATCTTTAAATGATCCAGTTGATGTCATATTTGGTAAAGAGCGTCCAGGTTGAGTTAGAGGAATATCATTTGGAGCTTGTCCTTCTCTTGTTTTTAAGAAGTCTACAACAAGATTAATCGGTATGCATCATGCTTCGTCAAGTGCACCTTCACCACAAGTTGAGGATAAGGTAGTGAAGATGGAAACTGAACTTGCAACTCTGAATGCACAAATGAATTCCTTGTTTGCCTACATTGCTACAAGATCAGATGTACCTAAACATGTTGCTGCAATGGCACCTGGTTTGGTAAGTGCCTCAAATAATTCTGTTATAGTATTAACATGTACATCCTCCTACAGTATTTAATTTTCTTTGCTGACAATATCTCAGGCATCAGATGTTGCAAGTGGTGATCCATCCCCAAATCACATTGTAGGATCAAGTGGAGGCAACAAGACAGATTAAATTATATATGTTGTTTTTTTTTTGTATTTCGTAAAGGAAGTGGGTTTGAACAATTTAGTAAGTTGTAATAGTGTCTTGGAACATAATATTTTGTGAACTCTGTTAGAACATATACTATGTTATGTTGCACTATGAAATATTTTAATGTGATCTTTTGT
>Ga0123340_1001512_pt1 | contig 19407 bp, 13 predicted proteins | sample SirMexnodulemix_FD_89961 | JGI IMG/M metagenome (GOLD analysis project Ga0123340, IMG submission 89961) | Root nodule microbial communities of legume samples collected from Mexico - Siratro Mexico nodule mix | ecosystem: Host-associated > Plants > Roots > Nodule | place: Mexico: Nepantla... | reverse complement strand
TAAATTTAATTTTAGTGACAAATAAAAATAAATCTCTCATAAATATATATGTCTCTTTATACATAAATTTGCGTATAATTTATATTTTGTATCAGTAAAAAAATACTCTCACACACACATATATATATATATATATATATATATATATATATATATAAACAAAACCTGTGACTCACTCTCTCTCTCTCTGATCTTACACAGATCACATGCACCACATCACTCTCATCCACTACAAATTGAACACACTTGTTCAAAACTAACCTATTCAGCTACTTGGTAGTGTAAAGGACCAACCTTTTCTCTTTTGGCTTTCTCTTCTAACCAAACCCACATCAACCACTAAACTCCATTTGGTAGCAGCCATTTTTGCACACTGCATCAACACACAATTTACAATTACTGCTACAACTGCATCATCTCATATTCATCATGCTTCATGCTCATTTATTGCCAACAATTTGTGGCTCTCAAACCTTCCTCCTAATAATTGAGATTTCAGATTAGGACACAACTTTAGTTACCCACATAGCTAAAGTTATCATCTTTCTCTCTCCCTCTCTCTGTTCCAATCTCTTGATGCCAAATTTAGCATCTGGGTTCACTCCAATTTCCTCTTTCTTCTTTTTCTCTTGATGGGTTGCATTTATTCGCGAGTGTGCATAGGCGATAACTGCAGAGGCTCCAGCATCAACGGTGACCCCATAACCAGAACCACCGATGTGGGCGAAGTCGCCAATTTCTCAGCCTCCTCTTCCGACGTTGAGGAAGGTGAAATCAGAGACCAGCTCAACCAATTGAGCATCACGCGAGACTCCGAAACCGGAATCCGAAGACTCGCTAGGGTTTCAGCGCAGTTCCTGCCGCCGGATGGTTCTCGAATCGTGAAAGTGCCTTCTGGAAACTTCGAATTGCGATACTCGTTTTTGTCTCAGCGAGGGTACTACCCCGATGCGCTGGATAAAGCGAACCAGGACAGTTTCTGCATCCACACGCCTTTCGGTACTGTGATTGTTGAATTTGTATTTTGGGTTGTTTCTGTTTGTGGCTGAGTGGCTGTGTGTTGTGTTATTTGATCCTCATTGTGTATGGGGGGTTTTGTCTCGACAGGTACGAACCCTGACGACCACTTTTTTGGAGTCTTCGACGGCCATGGTGAGTTTGGAGCTCAGTGCTCGCAGTTCGTGAAGCGGAAGTTGTGTGAGAATTTGCTGAGGAACTCGAAGTTCCGTGGTGATCCTGTTGAGGCTTGTCATGCGGCGTTTTTGGCGACGAATTCGCAGCTGCATGCGGATGTTTTGGATGACAGCATGAGCGGGACGACGGCGATCACGGTGCTGGTGAGGGGGAGGACGATATACGTGGCGAATTCCGGGGATTCGAGGGCGGTGATCGCGGAGAGGAGAGGGAAGGAAATTGTGGCCGTTGATTTGTCGATTGATCAGACGCCGTTCAGAAGTGATGAGCTTGAGAGGGTGAAGATGTGTGGGGCGAGGGTTCTTACTTTGGATCAGATTGAGGGGTTGAAGGACCCTGATGTGCAGTGTTGGGGCACTGAGGAGGGTGATGATGGTGACCCTCCGAGGTTGTGGGTGCCCAATGGGATGTACCCGGGAACGGCTTTCACCAGGAGTATTGGTGATTCTATTGCGGAGACTATTGGGGTGGTGGCGAATCCTGAGATTGTTGTGTTTGAGCTCACGCAGGATCACCCTTTCTTTGTGCTTGCTAGTGATGGGGTGTTTGAGTTTCTCTCTAGCCAGAGTGTGGTTGAAATGGTATGGAAGATCTCTTTTATTGTTGTGTGGCTAGCTTTTCTTTTAAGCCAGCTTTATTCTTATGCGAAGGCATGCATTTTTTTTGTGTCTTTTTTTGTTGTTGGAATTTGCTTTTATGTGTGTACTAAACAAGTTGGTGGCAAGGTTATTATTTCGTTTCAGTGGCAATCACGATCTGGCGCAATTAATGTTAGTTACTGTGTCTCTCTCATGTTTAGAATTAGAATCGGGAATTAGGGACTAGGAATCTTTCTGAAAAGTAGGAGACCAATTTATGCAACGGGGGACTTTTTGACAGAAAATTCAAATTCACTCCTTTGCATAAAGCCACACGGAAGTTAAGGGAAACAGAATTTTCCATATAAGGGTGTCGGGAAAGAAATTTACAGTGGATTTCTAGAAATTGAAATTATATTCCAGCCAAACTTTAGCATCAGAAAACACTGTTCCAAACCACTTTATTAGTCCTTCTACACTTAAAAATAAGGAAAATTTTTTGGGTGAGTATTGTTTGTAATAGTCACTTTGGTGATAATTCACCAAAACATATTGTTTTCATATATATGTTATAAACGGGAGGGAGCAATTAGTCTTTTCATTATGAAGCTGTTTTTCTGTTTCATGCAAGACTTGCTTTTGTAGAATTGCGAGAACACTATCCAATTGAAACCAAGCTTACCATTTTGTGACTGAATTTGATTTTAATGAGAAATGATTTTTAGAAGGGTGCAATGCGCCTGCAATAGTACCAACAAGTTTAAAATTTCATTGTTTTCAGTTTCAAGATTTAATCGTCTGGTATTAGTCTAATAATCAACTGGTCATGTGTTATGGTCAAATTGGTTGCAATTTTTGTTGAAATTCGTCTCTTTAATTGAGCCTAGCAGTTGAAACGTTTAAGGATTAACTGAATCCTTTAAGACGTAAATTATTTAATTGCATCATACTTTTGGTAATTCAGTGCCATGTAAGCGTAGGTTTATCTAGTAAATTTTTCTCCCTCGTGTTGGATAGATAATGATATGAAAAATACAGATCTTTCGGGTAATGGTATTGTCAAGCTGTCCAGTTGATGTGGAAATGTACCTGGGCATGTCTTCATTCATAGAAGCTTGGTCAGAAATTTCCATGTTCAAACTAGGTTGATGCATCCATGACCTTGGAACTATCTTTCCAAAGTCTAATTAAATCATAAAGCTAATCCTTACATATTGCTGATAACAATACGTGTAAATGACAACCATGTGCATTTGATCATTGAACTGGGTTTTGTGAATTTAATTTAATGCAACTTTAAACCTAGATATGGTGTAATGTAACATCCAATTTAAGTAAAATATTTGTCTCTTAATTGCCATTATGTTTCCAGGTTGCAAAATTCAAAGATCCTCGTGATGCTTGTGCTGCAGTTGTGGCGGAATCTTATCGACTCTGGCTGCAATATGAAACTCGTACAGATGACATCACAGTCATCATTGTACATGTAAATGGGCTAACAGAAGTATGGTACTTTTCCTTTTTTGTCCTGCTTCTCTTCAATTATATTATTTCCAAGAAATAGTCACACATTCATTTACTTTGTTGTTAGTAACTGATCTAATCTTTCAAATTAGTCTACTGTTGGTCAGAGTCAGTCGGCTAGTTATGGTGATGTTTTGCGAAAACCTGTGCCACAAGTTGTAGAGGTGACAGGTTCAGAATCCCCTTCCACCTTTGGCTGGAGTGCTAGAAACCATCGTGTAAGACATGACTTGTCAAGGGCACGCCTCCGAGCACTTGAAAGTTCCCTAGAAAATGGGCAAGCTTGGGTTCCTCCCCCTTCAGCCCATAGAAAGACATGGGAAGAAGAAGTAAACCCCCTCTCCATCTTTTGATTTTACAATTGATTTAGCTCTTCTATTTTTCATTTTTTTATTTACATTGATAACAACATTGGTATGCTACTATAAAGTCATAATTTTTAGTTTCTCCCACTGGAAAGTTCAATGACTGTGAACCTTTGACGGTGCTTCATCTTCATATGCCACAGGCACACATAGAGCAGGCATTGCACGATCATTTTCTCTTCCGAAAACTTACCGATTCTCAGTGTCATGTTTTATTGGATTGCATGCAAAGAGTGGAGGTCGAACCTGGGGATATTATAGTCAAACAGGTCAGTTTTCTAGTTGAAACTTGAAAATAGAGTTGTGCACAGTCCAACCCGGGGATATTGTAGATTTCTGGGGCAGAAAGTGAAGTTTACCATTCTTGAATGGAACATGCCTTTGGATCTTGTTAAAAATTTCTTGGCTTTGATTATATTTATAATTGCACAATTCTGACAAAATTTATACTTTGCAGGGTGGTGAGGGTGACTGTTTTTATGTTGTTGGTAGTGGAGAATTTGAGGTCTTGGCAACTCAGGTTTATAAACTTTGTCATTTGATTGCTCTATTGATTTGTGATGACTCCACAGATATTCTATTAGGAAAATATGGAAAATTATACAAGCCAGAGGCAAAAGGCAAGGGTCATGGCATCTGCATTTTAAAAACTTCTTTAAATGTTTCTTTTCAGCTTTCCATGCTAGTAATTTTTCATTCGTTATAAAGTTCTAAGATTTAACATCTTTCAAAAACCCGCTTGATGTTATTTTTAAACCCCAGTCCATCATTTCAGCTCATGTAAAGAATGCTGCCTGTACCTAGTCTTTTCTAATATGTTGTGTGTTTTTATATTGTCATTGAGATATGTTACAAATCTTGTTCAACATTCATTACTATGGCAGGAAGAAAAAGAAGGGGAAGTACCTAGGGTTTTGCAGCGCTACACAGCTGAAAAACTCTCATGTTTTGGAGAACTTGCTCTAATGTGAGTCACTCGATCATACACTTTAGCACCTTGTGGTTCTTCCACTCAATTGAAGCAATTCTTTTTGGCATGCAACATATCTAGTCATTGAAGTTCAACTATTATTGCATTATTTCGGAATATATGGAATATTATATAAATTTTCCAATCAGGGTTAAGAACTAAGCTTTTGCAACCTATGTTTTTTGTTGGAAATATGCGGAGTCATTTTTATGAGGGTGCCTTGACATAACAAGGCTTAGTTTGTTGTTGTTATTGTATTTAAAGTCATTTTGATGTTTTTTCTTACTCTTTTTTCATATGTAGCTGCTACGACAATATTAGTTTTTTGCTTTGCCAATTTAACACTCTTGTTTTTTCTAAAAATGGCATTACAGGTACAATAAACCACTCCAGGCTTCTGTACGTGCTGTAACAAAAGGCACTCTTTGGGCTTTAAAACGAGAAGATTTTCGTGGGATTTTAATGTCAGAATTCTCTAACTTATCATCATTGAAGTTGCTTCGGTCTGTAGATCTCCTCTCAAGGTTATCAATTTTACAACTCAGTCAGATTTCTGACTCCCTTTCTGAAGTTTCCTTCTCAAATGGGCAGACAATAATAGACGATGTAAGTTTTTGCTTGGTTGCTTTAATCCTTTGTTCTCTTATCTTTTCTTAATGACCTTCAGTATGTCTTTGCAGAATGAAATCCTTGCATTGTACATTATACAGAAGGGATGCGTAAAAATCACTTTTGATTCTGATTTATTGACGAATCCAAATGCCTACAGCCTCAAGCCTGACATCCAAAACGAGGAGGATGATGTTCAGAGCAGAACAGAACTATCAATAGAGAAGCCTGAGGGAAGCTATTTTGGTGAATGGGCCCTTTATGGGGAACGTGTTGGTTCCGTAAGTGCTGTTGCTGTGGGTGATGTTGTATGTGCTTTAGTAACAAAGGACAAATTTGAATCTGTTATTGGCTCCTTACAAAAGATTTCTCAGGAAGATCACAAGTACGTTTTAGTATGTGCATGTGTTAGACGACAGCTATGCTGTTCTGCTTGTATGCTTATATACTGCACTTGAAAACAAAGTTTCATATCATTGACACCATTAATTTAATCATAGGTCAAGGGATAATTCCAAGGAGTTGACTACAAGAAATTATGATTTTTCATCCCTTGATAAAGTCCAGCTCTCAGATTTGGTAAGAGTTTTCTGTTTCATTCCAATTTTTTGGGAATGAGATCCTCAAATTAGCTTATGGACTATTTTTTTGGTAGGAGTGGAGAAAGACACTGTATTCCACTGACTGTTCTGAAATAGGGGTTGCAAATTTAAAAGAATCAGGTACAGAAATATTTCTCCTATTTCTTGCATAAAACATAATGAACGAATTATTTAATCCTGAAAATAATGGACTTCCATAAATTTAATTTTTCAATTTTTTACTTTTTACATCAAGTGATTAACAATTCAATTCCCGAATGTAACTCAATCAAGTTTTTTTGTAGATGAAATTGATATAAACCTACCAAATCTTTGGAGGATTTGTTCCCTTAATCAAATTTTAAGATTGATGTTGTTAGTGGATGTGAAAAACATTTGAAAAAGGACTAAATCGATGTAAGCCTAATGTTTTAGTCGCCAAAATATCAATATTTTCTTAGAAGTGTGACTTTTTTCTTCATAGCTATCTTGGTTTCCTTTTCCTACATCAATTAATAGCCTTTAATGTATTCCATAGTGATAAAAAAAAGTGTATGTTGGATTTTTTTTTTTTTTCTAATGAAATTTGCTGCATGAATACATTTTGGTACAGAGAATTTGCTTACTTTGAAGAGATTTTCTAAGCCAAAGGTGAAAAGGCTTGGAAAGGAATCACAAGTCTTGAAAGAGAAAGATTTGATTAAGGGTTTGGGCTCTTCAACTAGTATACCACAGGTTTTATGCACTTGTGCTGATCGCGTGTATGCTGGAATACTGCTAAATACTCGCCTTGCTTGCCCTTTGTCCTCCATACTTACAAGTCCTTTTAGTGAATCAGCTGCCCATTTTTGTGCTGCATCTGTTGTTACTGCCTTGGAAGACTTGCACAAGGTCTTGTATCTAAATAATTATTGTCTTCACTTTTATGCCTTCTTTGGCTAGTCACTAAGGTTGCCCTTTCCTTTATCATTTCATACTTGAATTTCAGAATGGTGTTCTCTACAGAGGTGTGTCACCTGATGTTTTGATGTTGGAGCAAACAGGACACATACAGGTTCGGGAACTTTTGTTTGATTGCTTTTCAACACATCCATGTTTATCTGTGGTGTATTCATGGTGAATCTTCCATAATTATGGCAGATGGCATTGCAATAAATGATGGATGCATGGCAGCCATGTTAAAGACTAAAAGTATGCATAATATAGATACAACAAATCTAATACCTCATCAATAATAATGAAGATAATTGAAATGTTATCTAACATATCAAACTAAAATTATCACAATTCCCTGACTGTAATATAAATGCAAGTGTGTCCCAGAATAAAATCTAGTTAGATGTCTTCAAACATTTAAGTTGAAGAAAACTTAGCTATCATACAGTATAAGCATAAAATGAAATAAATCCACTTCTTAATTATCATGTAAAACCATTCATAGTGAAAGAGTTGAATATAAGAAACCATAAATACATACCTTTTCAGTTCTTATCCTGTGAAGCGATCGATTCTGTTTCATGGATAAAAGTAGTCAATTATCATGTGTAGTAACGTATTTTTGAGGTAAACGTCCCAGGTAAGATCATACACCTCCCCCTGTCTCTGCAATCTGCATCTGAATGCAATAAAAACCAAACAAAATATTTTTGAGAAGGCCACTAGAAACTACAGGTACAAATAATGAGTACAAATCAAGTAGAGATAGAAATTGTGAATACATTCTCACTTGGCTGCTTTTTTCTGATGTTATCATCATTTTCATTTTTAATTATCAAGTGGGTAATTTATAATATAAAAACTCCAAAGTATCCTTTAGGTATTAATCCAGTGTGAATCATAACCCCACCGTACTGCCACACTGCCATAGCACCATCGCTCGCTGCATTGTCATCTACATGTTATCACATTCTGAGTAATTTACTTCATTTCATTTCCACAATGGAAGCAATTTGATAGCACTGATATTTATGTCATTTATGTTGCTATTAATACTTTTTCCCCTAAAATTTACCTGATAAAGGGATATCTATAAACAGTTATTCATGTTATGACACTATCTGATCAATTATTTTTTGTATGTACTGATTGCAGCTGGTGGACTTCAGATTTGGAAAACAGCTTTCTGGTGAGAGAACATTCACGATTTGTGGGATGGCAGATTCTCTGGCTCCAGAGATTGTTTTGGGGAAAGGCCATGGTTTCCCCGCCGATTGGTATAAAATAAAACCTTGTCCAAACACATTAATTCTCCTTAAACCACACAATTCCTCCTGTCAGTAGCAAACTTCTGTCTTTATTTCCTCAATAGCAAAATAACCTAAACTAGAATAGCATTTACTGAATGTATAATTAAAGCTTCCTTTGAATTGTAATCTGTAGGATTGTAGTTACAACTGACTTGCATTACATCAAATTGGATTGAAAACTTTTTAACACATGGTTCTTTATAGCATTTACCAATGTCAAGGTCTCTTATGATTATGCAGGTGGGCATTGGGAGTTTTAATATATTTTATGTTACGTGGTGAGATGCCATTTGGATCATGGAGAGAAAATGAACTTGATACAGTTGCCAAAATTGCAAAAAGGAAGCTACATATTCCCGAGAGTTTCAGCTCTGAAGCGGTTGATCTCATCTCCAAGGTATTGCAAGAACCAAGACTCTCTTTCTCTCAAGATAGTCTATGTAGTTTGCATTGCTTAAAATATACGCAATGGATGCTTGAGAACATCCATTCATACTATCTCTAACTGGATTTTATTTGACTGATTGGTTCAGCTACTTGAAGTGGAAGAAAACAATAGACTTGGAAGCCAAGGTCCTGATTCTGTCAAGAGTCACCCATGGTTTAGTGGTATTGAATGGGAAGGGATTAGAAACCACACTTTTCCTGTTCCTCAGGAAATTATTTCTCGTATAACACAGTACTTGGAAGTTCATTCTGAGGACTGTGGTACTGGCCAACCTGGCTCGCCTTCACAGGAGGTAGAAGAACTTAATGTGCCTGAATGGCTTGAGGACTGGTAGAAGAATGACCATTACTTTTTGTATTCTTTTTGAAGTTTGGCACTCCACCAATATTTATCATTGCTTTTCTGGACAAATTGCAATCCAAGAATGCAGTTAACCAGAAAATGCAAACAGAGTAACAGATGCAAAGTATTCCCTATAATCTTTTAGTTGCAGACTGGGTAGGTTAGGTTTATTATCTTCTTCATCTCTTCCCTTTCTCTAAATTTTTTTGGGGGTAATTCCCCTACTCTGTAAATATTATATAATTGTAAATGATTGAATTTCTTTTCAGTCAATTGCAATTCAAGCAACACATAAAAGTGAAACTTATTTTTGTTCTTACTCAACTTTTGTTGTTTCACATCAAATCTGGGGACAATTTCTCTTTCTAACACAACGCTTTCTCCTTTGATTTATCATTTTGATAAACGCGTTTTATTCATTTAGTGAAATCTTTATTTCTTTCCTTTTCATAGTGGAACACGGATTACATAAATTATATCTGTATATCGTTTTGTTGTTTTAAGGATTATTGGTGACAACACACCTTTCATTATGGGAAGCAACACATAAAGTGTTATTTTGTGAAAAAAGAAAGTATCGTGTTTCTTGATAAAGTAAACAAAATTATTCGTGCATTTAACTTTTATATTTTCTATACAAAAAGCACACGAAAAAAATAGAGAGAAATGTGAAATAAGATAAGTGCTACGATGAAGAAGGATGAAAACAAATCTTACAAAAAAATATTGCTGAGAAGTGTAACAAAAATATAATTTCAAATTTAATTCTTAGTGTATGATTAGAAAAGCGACACAGTAACAAAGATTCTTCAACAGTCAGTAGTCACAATAAAGCAAATTCCAGATTATCACGTTTGGTTGCGCAGTAGACTGATCCAAAGTTGTCCCATGAATGAAAGAAACCAAAAGGTTGTCCTTCCAATTTTCAGCAACATACCAGAATTGCTTTTCGTTCATGCAAATGCATGTTCATTTTAGTGCTTCTTATCTCCTTTCTTCTAATATAATGTGATGGTGGCAATTCAAAGTGAGTGATCTTTCACATCAAGATTCAACATGCCTTTTCTTCAAAATAAACCTCATTATTAAGAGAAAAAGTAGGAGAAAAGGAAAAAAAATGTACTTAGCATTCAAATTTGTGTCCTAAAAAATTATACCCTATAGGGGACATATTATAACAAAGAGATTCCTAACGTCATCATAATGTATTCATTACCTGTTTTCAACTTTGTTTTTTATTCAATCGCTTTCACCCATAGTTTAAACCAAAATATTTTAATCTGATAATGACAAGGAGACCTACCCCCTAAAAAAATGTGACCAATCTTAAAGTACATTGACAAATGTAACAATACTTAATGTTAACATGGCGCATTAAATACTCTTAAATAAATTTTCATGCAGCATGTAAGCACCTTGTCTATGTAGCACCTAGCCGTCTTTAGATCTGCATAATACAAAACTATTGACATAGCAGACAGAGTTAGTGTGTAAAAAATGGCTGATATAATTGCTGAGGTCACATTTGGCAATGCCACTCTTCATTTCTCCTTCAAAATAGTGGAATAGGACTTATTTTTTGCGTGTTGTATTGCCTCTCGTTCGCCATGAATTATTATGCACACTTCACACAGAAGAAACTGACAAAAACTACCCCTTACTTTAAAAAACTTCTTCAGGTTATGCATATTATAGGCTATTATTCAACCTAATGACATAAATTACTGACTTAGTTTTATTTTTTAGTATTGATTGACTTGACGCAAATTGGTTAATTGGCAATTTACCATTGGTTATTGGTTACTTATTAGATTTGATCCATATAAAGAAAAATTGAAGAGTAAGAGAGGTGTAAGACCAGAAATTTTAGGATTGGTTAAGCATATAAAAACTTATTAATTTGCTTAATCAAATATCAGTGCTTCAGATCTTTGAACTTTTGGGACTGATCCATTTTCTCCTCTTGCTTAATAAAATAGTTAAAGAAAAAGGATGGAATAAAAAGAACTTGTTTGATTAATGAAACCATGGCATTATTCGGCTACTTGTTGCCTGAGTTCAGTTGTTAATAATGTGCAATGTTTATCTGTTACGCAAAGAGAATGGAAGGGATATAAAATATGAGGAAGATGAACATATTTAAATTAAAGGGCTGACACACATACACAGCATTATTTAGCACAACGGCATGAAGCTGTCTTCTATTATTCTTGTTGAGAATCAATAGAAAATTGATTATGAGATGAAAAAGAAGATAAATTTTACGTTTACAAGGGGTTTCTATTACTCTGGTCACGAGGGGTACTTAAATTTTATGTCATAGAAAGATTTTTATGCAGATCATAAGAATTGAAAAAATAGAGAGATTGATTGAAACGAAAACAAGGAACCTGTACCTGCTTTGCTTATATGTATACTATTCAACAAAAAAAATCTAAAATCTATACGAAGTTGTTGAACAAGAACTGAAACCAAACCTCAGGAAGGTTGGATTGGTTATAGATCTAATGGTAGTTCTTTATCCGGAGACAGCTGAGACCTTCTTTCTCTATTCACAAACCATTGAGCTGTTCTTTTAGCTATTGGAAACCAAATCTGCCTCATTCTTTCCTCTTTAAGGTTGTTTTGAACAGAAGAAGAATCCTTGAAGACCCTCATCTTCATGCCTAAATCTCCAAATCTAGAGACAGCAGTGATTTCTGACATTGACCTTTTCTCACCAGGGTTCACATACTTTGGTGCAAGACTTGATTTTCCTGCAGAATCTGATGTAAAAGAAGGATCCTTTTCTGAAACTGATTTGATGTTGCTTAGTGCACTAACTTTGCTCTCGAAGGAAATCTTCCTCTCCATCTCCTCCTTGATGTTCTTAATTTGCTCATTTTCTGACACCTCTCTTGGGGTTGACATCAGGTCTGCATTTGACTCGATGTTGCTGAATCTGTTGCTTGATGTAGCATTCAGCATCTCCGAATTCAAAAACATAAGGTCTGAAGAACTCACGTTGCTCCACCTGTGCTTGAACACAACATCAGATATTGTAATCATGTGGTTGTGTTTATGATACCCCTTCTGGTTACCCTCACTATCTTCTGCTCCATTTTGGATGAGCAATTCTTCTTCCTGGACACCCTTTTCCATTTTCCGAAAGCTGCTTCCAACACTGAATCTTGATGAACCATGATGCTCTTCCTCTCTCTGCACAAAGATCTCCAAGTTAGATTCTTCACCTAGACCTGATTGGTTTGCTAGCCTCCTTAAACTGTTTGAATATGTGAAGGTAGTGTGGTCCTCAGGGTTGACCTTGTGCCTGCAAATAGGACAGCTAGAGTGCCTCTCAAGCCAGTTGTCTATGCAATCAATATGAAAAGCATGCTTGCACTTTGGTAGAAGTCTGAGAACTTCAACATCTTCAAACTTTGATAAGCACACTGCACACTCCAGCCCTTCCTTTGACCCTTTGAGTGAAGAGAATCTAAAGAAGGGGAGTGATTCTATGACAGTCTTGTCAATTCCTGAAAATCTAGACCTTGATCTCACAAAAGTTGGTAGATTTTCTCGGTCCCCTAGAGAAGCTGAAGCGCCACGGTGTTGACAGAATTTCGCATACATGAGAAGAAAGAATGTGAGTAGAAACATGACACCAAGGATTCCTATGACAACAGCAAGGCTTGGCTGGAAATTGGACACAGCATCTCCTGAAGGTTCAGCAGTCTGTGCTCTAACATGGAGGGATAAGATTGAAAGAACAAAAAGGATAACACCAAGCTGATTCATGGTTCTGGTTGTCCTCTTGCATTCTGCAGCAGAAGTTTGACAATTGACGAGTTGAAAGCTTATAGATTTATAATGGGGTTGTTGTGCATGGATATTATTCAATGATTCTCCCCCAAATGGCAACCTTTCCTTATGTCAGTTTTCTTGGTTTCTTCTCAGGTTACGTTTTGCGTCTAACTTGATTCTTCATATAAAATATCATTAAAATATTCGGGACTCGGTAGTGACCACAAGGTGGTGGGGGTGGCCTACAATTGTATTTAACTCGGGTTTTTGACTTGGTTTTGTGTCCAATGACATATGCTATGACAAAGCAAAGTTTTCTAGTTTAATCCTTACGCCACCTTGCTGGTAATACATGGGAGATTACTCCATAATCTCACCTTGCGTATGAAATTGAATTTTGAACTTAACCTCGTTTTGGTTTTGTCTGTACTACTTAATGCTGATTCTTTGATATGACTTTTAAAATTAACAGACTTATTATATAACATGATTTGTGTAATAATTAAATCACGGTCTAGAAGACATTTATACTTTTGATGTATGTGTTATTTATTTTATGTTTCTTAAAAGTTACATTATTACATATGGGATATGTGGATGACAATGTCAAAGGTAGTAAACCCCACAGAGGATTGGGAACAGTGGTAGGTAAAAGCTGTGTTTCAGGGCAAGAAAAAAGTCATTTGTGAGGAGGGTTTAGGCCATGCCTTCGTGAGAAAATGGTGGGGAAATAGCCTTGGAAAATCAGAAAAAAAAAATGTCAAAGGTAGTTATCACATCACATTCCATCAGTCAAGGAGTTGGGTTAAGTCTACCTTTGCAGCTGCTCTTGCAGCTAAGGCAAACCTTCAAGATATGGATCTTAAACCAGAAATGCCACACGTTTTTTAAGAAGGGATATTATGATCTCATTTATCAACAGAAAAAGTACATGAAAAATTAGTTTGAGAAGAAAAAGATTATCTGATCTGGCTGCATCTACTATTTGAATATGAAACTGATATAGGTTTATGTGGAATTTAATATATTATCAATGCTCAATGATGATCATGAATCCTTCACTAACCTTCCTAACAACAACCTGTTATATTCCTCTCAGTACTTATATTTTACTAATAGCGGCCAAGTTAACTGCATCAGTTTCGCTGACCCTGCAAAAGAAACTTAAAAAAGAAAGTGTTGAAAAACGATGTTAATATACAGATTTCAAGTTTGATTTAGTCAATTATAATAAAGCATTCAAAAAAGGACATGCTTGTCTTGCTGCTTCCTAATAAAAGCTGTGATGTTGCAAGACTTCGTAGCAAAGAGGTAGAAGGTTATGTAAAACGTTTGGTCAAAGCAATGCTTTATTTTTTTCCATGCTAGTATTGTGACAGCAGCAGCGGAAAAGATAACGCTAATGATACGTGATAAACACGAAAGAGTTATGGGTGAAATTATTGTCCTTTGGCATGATGCCATATTTAAGCTCTGAATTTAAAATGGAACTGCTAGATTTGGATGATTATTATTTATTACATGTTGCAAGATAAGGAAGAAAGAGTTAAAGTAAGAGTTTAGTTTTGATATAGTATTATCCATGCTGAATCACGTGTTACCACACTTTTAAACGCCGTGACTAGATAGCAAAATAAACTGTAAGTTTGCCAAGACAACAAACTGATATTAACAATGAAACAAAATGTGGTAAATATGTAAGATTTGAAGCTCCCTGTCTAAAAATGGAATTTGGCACAAAAACTCTTATCCTGTGGGACAAGTGAGGCTCCGTTTGAGCATGGGGAAAACAGAGGGAAATGACAGTTCAGGAGGGTCATTAATTCCCTTGTGAAATGGAGTGATCTGGAAGAGATTTTTGCCCATGCCCCTTTTGAATGGACTTGTCACGTTTCTAGAATGGAGAGTTTGGAAGACAAAAGCATCGGTGGAAGTGGAAAGTGAGCGCAGGTTTTCTGGAAGTTTGACGTTTGATAATTGAAAAGGAAGCATTACTTTTAGCAGCAATGACAATAATGATATACACCATTCTAAGCAATGTTTAATCTTAACCACACGTGTTTGGTTACTTCACTCATTTTAAGTGCCTACAATGTCGTGAAATTTAAAAACTTCAAAAAAAAAATCTTTATATTAATATAAAATGAAGAATTCAAAATAAGTCTTTCAAGCCTTAAGAACTGTTGTTCAGATGTGGAATCGTTACTCATCTAAGAACTGAACTGCTACGTCAATTGCTCAAATGGTGAAACCGGATAACTAGTTTCTATGTTTTAAGAACTCTCCTCCATAAGCACCTTCTTGCATACGTTCTAATAAAAGCTTGAAAATAATTGCTACAAGGGATTGGTTATCCTCAACTTTTGAAGTCCATTTAGTGCCCAACATGACCTTGGTAATCTGGAAACAACAATACTGTATAGATCCTTGGACAGATGATGCTAGCAGGGCCCATTATTACATACAACTGCAAACTTGATTGCATTGGCAACAAGTAAATGAAGTGGAATAGCCAAACAAGTTATCAAAGTGTGTACAGAAAAATGGTAGGAATCTCAGTCATCTTTACAAAAATTAAAGCCCGATTTCCCTGATTCTCCTGTTGGGAACTTCAATAATACTAAGGTACAACTTAGACGGTACAAGATTAGCCATGGGAAGAGGCAGCAGGATTGCCGTTTGCTACTGTTCCCAAAACTCCGCTGCCCTCTGCAGCTGCTTGGTCTTCGTTTGCATGGCGAGCAAACTCCTCAGGGGTCATGTGAGAACCATGGCATGCACAGACAATTCTAACTTGGTTAGTGCTATATCGGTAAGTAACACCAGATATTGTCCTGCCATTTGGACCTGAACCTGTGGTGGATACCCAAGGCAGATTTGGATAGGAACCACATCCACCAAATTTAACATCTGCAGCAAGACCAGGCTTAATATTTGAAAAATCAATGATGGAACCTTCTCCTGATGATTGGTCTGATATATCTTTGGCCCTGAGGTTTGTGCTTCTTCCTTTCACATCTTCAGGTTGTGAAGAGGGGCCTTCTTCAGTGACACGCTGTTTGCCATCTCCTTTGGAACGATCTAATGGCCTTCCTTCGTATGGTATGGCCTCGGATATGTTGTTTGAGATTGCTTGGAGTGCAGCTATATCCATACAATAACATTATAATTGAGCTTGCAATTAATATACAAACATATTAAACTGCAGTCTAAACAGATATACAAACATTTATCACAGGGATAACTTTTCTGACATAAACCGGTTATAAGTTTAATATTTCAATATTATATGAGATTTAACATATTTGGTTTAATATATCAATCTTGCAACCACTATGCACTATAGATTATACGCAGTCCAAAGCATTTTAACAATTTATCAATCACTTTTACCAATATGTTCCATTCATATAAAAAGTACCTGGGTTAGTTGGACCCCTGCCAACATAAGAGTGTAATTGTTGAGGACGAGAAACCAAACCCCATGGTTGGTCCTCCAACATGGGAAGCTGAACAGGCGGATATCCAAACATCACCGGCAGGCTCCCATTATTCACTGATTGGGCTCCTGCTCGTTCACCTGTTGCAGCTGGCATTACATGCATCACTCCATGTATCTGAGGGCCTGGTGCCCCAACAGGGCTAGACTCTTGTACTGGAGAAGGGTAAGATACATTCATCATATTTACAGGTTGAACAGAAAACGAAGTGCCGTAATTCATGTTTGTGTGCTTAAAGTCTTTTTCTGATGACCCATTAAACCTCTTCTGCCCATTAAAGTCAGTAGCATTTGAGTCAGCACTTCCACGAACCTCTTTTGCAGCATCAGAAGAAGAGCCAACCCTGATGAATCCTTTGGAACCATCACTGTGGTGTGAGATGGGCCTGGAGGTGGAGTTCTCAGTTTCAGAGTCAGCCACATCTTCATTTTCTGCAGTTGAACCGTCCTCTGTTATAGAAATATGAGATGTTCTAGCCCTGTCATGTAAACCAGCGTGGTGGACATCACTGTCATGCTTCCTTTGATTACGTATCTCATCGAAAGGCATTTTCCGCTTATTTGCTCCCTCTGACCGTTTTTCATCCTCAATTTCAAGAGGTTTACTATTCTTTGCTACCAGAAACCCTCTGCCATTTAAATTCAAAGAAGCATTCTCTTCTTTGGCCTTAGAAAGGTCACTAAAGAAGTTCTCCTCAGGCTTTGGGGAATCAGTTTTTTGCGTCCCACTAACAGATTCTGGCTTCTGAGGAGCATTATCAAACATGCTCTTAAAGTCATCCACAATTTTGCCACCTCTACCAACTTCTTCAGCCCTAGTATCTGAGGAGCTACCATTCTTACTCTTGGGTTTGGCAGACGAGCCACCACAAGACAAACCCAAGCTGAGCTCAAGCCCACTCTCATCCTCCATATTGTAATATCCAAGCCTACCAAAATTTAAAACAGATCAAACAGCTTGATTGTTGTAACTTCCATAATACTTGTTACTCATCAGCCCACACACACCTTTTCACCGTAAGCAACCGTCCTCAAATATCTGCATTTAAGTTTGAAGTCAGACATGACAAGCAATTATCAGCGGCACAACAAAGGTTTAATGAATATCTGCATTTCTAGTTTGAAATCAAACAAAACAAACATTATCAGTGGCATATCACAGGTTGATGTAGAGAGAAAATTAACACAACCACGGTTTTGACTTAGGACGAAACTTAGATACTGTTTCTTAATCACTGTTTGTATTTTTCTCTGATCAAAATTGAAATTTCACCTCAATAATCCACATCACAATAGTTTATATGAAACGATTAGGTGGAATATTGAGATGAAAATCCAATTCTGATCGGAGAAAAACACAAACACCACCTAAATAACTATATCTATGTTTTATACTTTCACTTTAGGAAACAAACATAAAAACAAAAAACTCATTCCTATCTATATTATCAAGGATGGGATAGATTTGATTAATATAAAATCCCATAGGGAAAGTGAAATAAAAAAATAATTAAAAAAAAAAAAATCCACCAAACCAAACACTCCAAATAGAACTGCAAAATCTACAGCAGATTAGAAGAATAACAACTTCCAAATTAGAATAAAAAAACATATTCAGTCAAATTTACTACAAGCAATGATGTGAATCAAGTGAAAGACCTCACCTTGCTCGTGATCCAAATCTTCCCCCTCTCTCATACTCTCCAAGGAGGTGTACAATTCTAGCTTCTGATCCCCCAATCTGGAGAAGCCAAAAGTCATACGCCAAATCAGCAGCTACAAGAGCGTGCCTTTTTTCCCCTCAATTTGGAAACTTTTGTGTCCCAAAGCGTTGCTTGAAGGATAAGAAAAAATGGGTAAGGCTCCAATCGGAGATCCAAAGCTTACTCTGTGAGATGCACGATGGGAGAACAAGAAGAAGAAGAACCATAAAAGCATATCAGAATCAAGTAAATTAGGGTTCACATGCCAATGATTGAAAAAATGAAGAGTAATAGAAAAAGGGGGAGAGGTATATATACCTGAAATCGGGAAGAGGGATGATCAAAACCCTAGGTCAAGTCTGCATCTCTCTCTCTGTATGTATCAGTGGAAGATTGAGACTGTAACAGGGAAAATGCTTTTAAGTATAATATATTTTTTAAGAAAAAAAATAGCAATTTCTTAACCTTGGATTTTGCCAATGTGATTCTTACGTTGGATCCCATTTGATATATTCACATTTTTTTTTCATTTTTTTATAACAAATATATACCCACTGTTTTGTAGGTGGGTCAATCAAATCCGTCATTTTTTAATCAATTCAACACAAAAAAATTATTAAATTAGATAATTTTATATTTTTGTAATGACGTTTTAATAAAAATCAAAATAACATTTAGAAAAGTAAAAGAATCACATGAAACATGTATGGCTATTATTTTATTGGCTATAGAGCTGTGTAATTAGGATAAGGCTTAAGATTTAGGAGGAATATGGAATCATGAATCTTAATTAATAGTGTAGAGTTAGAAATTATATATAATACTTATTAACTATTAATTTTTAATTAAAAATAAAAGATATATATTTTTCGACGTTTTAAGAAAACAGTAAATTCAGTTCAATCATTATGGAGATTGAGATTTTGCAACTTGAGTTCATTAACTCATTGATTTGAGCAAGAATATTAATAAATTAGATTCGAATTTTTTTGATAAGAAATAATAATATGGAGTGAGCAAGTGATAAATATCTTGATGGGAATGATTTTGATCATCTCTTGAGAAGGTCAATACTGTATTTAATTGTTTTTCATACATAAAATAATCATAATCATCATAGTACATATCAAAGACCATGTGATATATATATATATATTATTATTATTTTTCCTTTCAAGTGATAAGGTATATTGATTTAAAAGGAAAAAAAAATAATGTAGTAGATAGATCTTATAATTAATTATGACTATAATAGTGTGGTATAGAGGAGAAGCCACCTACCACTTTTTGTTTTTGGTGTTTTGTTGTTGCCATTATTTATAGAGCTGAAACATAGTAGGAATATAGCAAAGGTTAGAAAATAGAGTTAGTTGCTAAAACTAAGTTTGTTTAGTTAGTGAGTCAATAATAATAATAATAATAATAATAATAATAATACCTTTCATATCCTCACGTTATCAATACAAAATCTTCTATTTTCTTAAAAAAAAAAAAATCTTGCGTGTTAACATTGGTCCTCTTAGTCACCATCTTCATAAAAACATCTTTTTTATGCTTTAAAGAAT
>Ga0123340_1001508_pt1 | contig 19416 bp, 8 predicted proteins | sample SirMexnodulemix_FD_89961 | JGI IMG/M metagenome (GOLD analysis project Ga0123340, IMG submission 89961) | Root nodule microbial communities of legume samples collected from Mexico - Siratro Mexico nodule mix | ecosystem: Host-associated > Plants > Roots > Nodule | place: Mexico: Nepantla... | reverse complement strand
TTCTTATTCTTATGAATATTATATGTGAGAGATCCTCTTCAAATTTCAAAGATTTTAATATTTGAGTTTGGAAAATTTTAAGATGACTTTTCAGTTCATTTGATCTTAAAAATGATGTGATTTTAGGAAAGATGTAGTATGGTGGTACTTGTTTCTCCATCATACTAAAAAAAAAATAGTGGATTTGCTTAAACATGGATTGGAGAAGAGTCACTTAGTCTTTGAGTTAGTGTTTCTTCAATGACTGTTCTGCTTTTTCAGCTAAGACTAATCCTGAACACAAAACTATCTATATTGATAAATATAAAATGTAGAATACAGTAATTGTTTAATAATATACAATGTTAATAAGTATATAAATCTGATTTCTATGACTATTAATTTCAAACTATAATAATATCCATAGTCATCAATATTTAGCTATAGCTAAAAGAAAATCATTGACACATTTTCTAAAAGATGGAGATTTATTATTCAAAATTATGAAGTGTTCTTTACCATACATTTTAAACACAAAACTATCTAGATTGATAAATATAAAATGTATATTACAATAATTATGTAAAAATATACAATATTAATTAGTGAAATTCTAATAAGTGTTTTTAGAGTATCTGTTAACATCTTTAAGAAAACAAATCTTTTTACTTTTATAAAGACATACTGTTATTAAATATTTTTATTTTTAAACAAGTTCTTGTAACACTCGTGTTACGTTTAATTATTAATCTCTTTTAACATGACGTTACTGAACACTAACTATCATTTTGTCTTTATTATGATAGTTTGATATTTTGTTTTATTTACTAGTAGTGTTGTCGTTTCCTACCCTCTTTAGTTGGATACTATGCGTGGCATGATACACCTTTAGAATTAAGGCTGAATTATTTTACGATATGGCATGAAAAAATTTCACCAACAATCTTATAAAAACTATCAAAATTTCTTAATATTGTTAGGCTTATTGTAATGGATAAAATGGGTGCAGGAGTAAAAAGAGTTAATTGGGGTCTAATGTTCCTCTGGAACAAAATGTTTTTTTTTTGTCAGAATAAAAGAAACAAATTGTTTCTGTACAGTAACATACGTGTTAAGTCATAAAACTTTTTGTCTACGTTAAATTAACTTAATTATAATTTTAGTATCTCAAATCTTAGAATAGATTCGGTTTTAGTTTCTCAAATTTAAAAATCATTTTAAATATTCAATTTTGGAAAATATGCGAATTTAATTTTCAAAATGAAATTTTGGGACTAAAATGTTTTTTTAAATTATTTTAATATCTCGAGTGTTTAAAGATTAAAAATGTATATTTTTCCAATTCAGAGAATAAAGTAATTTTTTAAAGTTAAGAAGCTAAGATGGATTCATTGCATTTAAAAAATTAAAAATATACTTAAGTAAATTAATTTTTTAGTAGTGGAAAAAGTATTGTAGATAAAGATTTTACGCACTTTAATGGTTTCCCTTTTGAAAATAATGGTTTTTTCACTTTTGACTATAACTAAAATGTGGAACACACATTTGGTCAACAACGACTTACTCTCTATAATGCCTAGTGTTAATTTTAGGATTTTTGTCCTATTGGGTTAAAATTGAGTTGAGTGTGGAAGTTATATTTCTATATTTAAATTATGGAATATAAATTTCACTTTTACCCATCCAATGAAAAATACATATTATTTCTTCATTTTAAATACCACAATCAAATATTAATAAATTTTCTTAAAATAATTTTAGATCTGACAAATGTTAAGTATACTAAAATATAAAGTTTTGATTTTTGATTAATAATATATTTAAATTCAAATTTAAACATAAAGAACTCGTTCCAAACCAAATTAAATTATATTTTCTTATTTGGTTTTGGATTGATTTTGTTGTTTTACTGTATAAACTTTTATAATATATATTTAATTTACTTCTTTTTACATAACAATCTAGTGTTATATTATTGAGAATAAGTTTCATTATTTACTTTGCTATTATTTAATATCTATTGTCTTCAACATTTTTATAGTATTAGATAATTTGTTTACTCATATTAAATAATTAAATATTTTGCTTATCATGAGAAAAAGAAATAATAAGAGTAATTATATTGTATTATATGTTCTGACATGAATGCATAATATTTAGGATGTACTTGTCATAAATCTGTCAACCCTCTTACATATATATAATATATTACAGTAAATCTAAACCAGTCTCTTTATATTATTTTCTTTTACAATACTTTATTTGCTTTGACATTTTTTTCCCCTCGAACAACAATTACCTAATAATGTTTACATTATTGTGACAATTCTCTATCGACTTCATTCATATACTAAACACATTTTGTTACGTATGCATATAATGCATGCACTTATAAACCACGTTACATACATTATTATATACAAATGAAATAATATTTAAATAATTAATTTTAGTTCAATTTGAATCGATTATAAATGTCAAAATTGAAAATCGATTTGAATTACTCAATTATAGAAAATAATTCAGATTGATATTTTTTTTTAAATTTTAATCCATTATCAACTTTTTATTGATTTTTAATGATTTTTTTATCGATGAAACACCACTACTTATAATTCTTATTTTCAAGCCTATTCATTAACTATAGTTAGTTAAAGCTACATATTCTTAGTTTTTCTCTTTATCACAAAGTTTTCTTAAAAAAAAAATCTTTCTTTTTCACAAAATTATTTTCATAATAAAGTTTAAGTTTTATTAGTTAAAAAAATTATTGTGATAAAAATACCATATTAGTTTTGTACACGATAAATAATTAAATATTTAGTTGAATTTAGCAAGTTACTCGATTATTTCATCAAACTCTTTAACTGGGCTATCGTAAAAATTATATAAATATTTTTAACAATTTTATCCTCAACAAGCTGTTTTTTTATAATGCTAAAATATCAAGTATGTACACTTATCTTTATCGTGATGTTTTAAGATAATTTGAATATTTTATAATCTACTTCATTTTTTATTTGTACAATGTGATTCTACTACTGTTTTCTTTATTTTAAAAATTTATAAAGATTCATACAAATCAAAAAAAAAAACTACTCAGATTTATATTAGAATCACGATAGTTAAAAAAACCTTTACAATTGACTAGAGATAAGTTTAGTAGACAATTGATTATTCTGTTGCACAATCTATGGCCATTTAATCGATTATTAGAATCAAAATTAAGTTTCACTAAGGTTAGTCAAACGTGCTTTTAAATAGTCTGATATTTTGTTTGTTTACTTGTTTTTATTTATTTATTTTTAATGTACTTCTAGGTGTGTCGTAAATGATGAATATGAATTGAAGTACCAACATAATGCTTGTGCAAGCCTAATTTAATGAAAAAAATTATAAATTCAATGGCTTCTGAAAAATCTTCTCAGAATTCATTATTCTGATAAGCAATCATTTAAGACATATTTTTCTCCATTTACTAAAGTCTTATTAAAGCTTCATATTAGAGTTTTATTATAATAATCAATAAAAAAGTAAATAATTCCATGATAAATTACGGGTAAATGAAAGTATAATTTTTTTATAAGGGTAATATATTTTAGTCAAATTTATTTTTGTAAGAAAAACTCAGTGTATAATATTAGTTAATTTGACTCTGATATTTAGGGACCAACAGACAGATAGCCGACGAGGCTGCTTGTGGCTCGTGCTAATCTAGATAGACGTGTGACGTGTTCAACACTCTTTTGAAACTGTCTTTTTTATTACTATTTTTATTATTATTATTTGTGGCTTATTATGACAGTAAATAAATAAATTATTGGTGGCTCTATATTCAAGTGGGACACGCGGCTTATGAACACGGCTTTAACGCGCATGTAACTTTAATACGTGAAAAGGATATAAAATTAACTTCTTCTTGTTCTGTTTTTATAAAATAAATAAATACAACTATTTTTTTAAATTATATATATATTTTTCATACTATGTCCGTATCCTTAACTCTATTAAGAAAATTAACAGCAAAGCAAACAAGTAATCGAAAAATAAATACAAGTTTGGGATCTTAGAAACACTATTTCAAAGCAAATTAATTTTTCTAATTGGTTTAAGAACTTATCGGCCATTTAAACTTAAATTAAAAATCATACAAAAATATAACTTAATTGCAAGAGTATTGAAAAGGAGTGCATTAACATTTCCCAGATATAATCTTAAGAAAATCAGAAATGAATATGTTTATAGAGCTTAAGAATACAAGTAACATCACGAACTTGTATTTATTTTTTAAATATCCCTTTTATATTTTCAGATAAGAGGTACCAAATAATAAATTGAAAAAAAAAAGAAACATAAAACACTGAAGGGTCACCACCACCATGATAACGTGTCAATGCAATGAAACCTCTGAAAGTAAAAGTATGAAGGTGGCGAATACTTTTCTTCATAATACCTCAAACAAGGGAAGGGTCTTAGGGTATTTCTGACTATAAATTTACGAATTGTTTTTGTCAGACTATTTTTAATTTTCAACACCAGCAAAATAAAATCTGAATTTAAATGAAACAAAAGAAAACACTATAGTGAAAAATGTATAGGTTTTCTCCAACTTCGGTACTTTTACTTTTCTGATTACAGATTTTTTCAATCCTAAAATATTAACCCGATATCTAAACATATAAGATATTCATTCATCTACATGCCCTATAATCAATTGTTACCACATTACAAATTAAAATCTACTTCTTTATAATCTTTAAAAATCAAATCATAATCATCAAATATCCCACACTAAACTCAATTACCAAAATTCATAATCCCCAAACAAATTCCCACATGCATGTCCATCCTAGGAAAAGTTGTTGAAAAAAAAATCTCGTGGCTAGCTTGAGAAAAAAAAAATTCAAAAGTAGGAGTGAAGAATAAGGTCTTTGAATTCTAGAAGAGAAGGAAGAATAGAAAGGGAAGGATGAGAGGAGAGAAGTTGTTGGCTTCGAGAAGAATTTAAAGTTTTTCAAGTTTTTAAGTGTAACCCCTAAACTACTCATTTGACCCCTGTCTGTTTTGAATTTATATTATGTTGCAGTCCAAAAGAAAAATCCAACAACAAGGTCAAAATTGCTTCTACTTTTTACACTCCTCTGAAATTATATTTTCACTTCTTAACTTAAAAAATATACTTACCATCTTCAAATGAAATTTTAAACTAACCAACATACCTCCCATACATCTTTAAATAAAATTTTAAATATATAATAAATATAATTACCACTTGTTAATTAATTTCACACAATTGTATTATCACACGGATAAGTCCTTATAATGTTTACAATTTATACTGTAATTGGAAAAAAAAATCGCAACTTAAGAAATGGAATGATATTTCTTAGCGTATACTTCATATTTTAACTTTGATTGATAGGTTTGAATGGATGAAATAAGTAGCAGTCGAAATGCTAGAAAATGTCATTTTCGTAACCAATAAATTCCACATGCTTTAGAACTTAAGAAGACATTGTTGAACATAGCAAGTTTGCTATAGTATTAATCAACAATTAAATTTCATTAAATAGTGTGGTTAAGATTCCCATTTTTGTCTATGTGAAATAAAATAAACTAAAAGATAATAACCCTTTTAAAATAAATCCCAATAACTCAAACTTTTGTAGTCTTTGGCTCGGCTAATATATAGATAACAAAAAATGAATGAAGTTACAACTTTGATTTGTTTTTAACGTATCAGTTGTAACAGAGAATAATTAAACATTACATCAAGAGAGTAGGGGAAGAATATATCTTTTTCATGCTTGATTAAATAGAATGAAATAATTTTTCAGGCTAGAGATGTCAATTTATAATAACCAAATGAACTTTTTCCCGTGGTTATGGGTGGACACTTTTTTTTTTTTTCTACGAAAAATTAGGTTTAAATATTAAACTTGTTCATGATAAATGTCAGCAAATATATTATTTTTAAGAAAAATTGAAATAAACTATTTTACAAAAATTTCCCGAACAACATTTTAAATTTATAGGAATAAATATATGTTTGTTTGTTTGAAAAATTATAGGTCGGCACGCATAGAAGACAGACAACATAAAAAAAAATTACTATCTGAAATATTGGTTATAACATTAACTCACCACTTCCTATATTTTTTTGATTTATTTTTTCGTCATATCACGTATTGCTCCCTTTGAACGTGTCAAGAAAATGAAAGGAGAAGGTAATACTTTAACACCCTTAAAAACATATACTCACTTGATAAGCCATTTTAATAATATGACAATATGTATTGGAATTTTAAAATTAAAAGTAAAATAAATATAATTAAAGTATTATTATTTTGAGTTGTTAAGTGAAGGTGCTTTTATCTAGTAGGTGTAAAAATATCACCATCCAATCAGAAAACTATTTGTTGAACAATTTACATAAAAAATAAAAACAAAAACAGTGAGATGGAAGAATAATAGAAATTTTGAAAAAGAAACCAAAAGTGGTGATGAAACAAAGTTTGAGGGGGAAATATTCTCAATTATAACCCAATATTTGATTGATTTAAATTTTGAAAAGGATGCGGTCCACCTAAGTGGAAATGGGCTAACAGACTAGAATGGGCTGTCCGAACACCATGGTTTAATCAGTTTAGGATGCATCCGCATCACATTTTTAAATGCAGACATAACATTGAGTGTTTCTTTTTCTTAGTTAAAATTAATACTAGAAACGACCTTTGAGGGCTTAGTTTTAGCCCCCAAAGGGGCATACCTACACACCATTGGCTATTATTGATCATCAATGTATTCTCCAACAGCTCAAATACTGTTAATTCATAATACATTGATGATCTGTTATCAAATTTATGTCCATTCTTGTAGCTAAAATAGGAGGGTGAGTGTAAATTAAGTTTTCCATCACCATTTCACTAATGTCGATTGTCTAAACGTTGATTTAATAGTTTTGAAGGCATTCACATTCACAACAATACAGTTCTACATGTTCAGTATCCCAAAACGAAGGCAATGAAGTGAACAGAACAAGAATCTGGAGCTAGATTGAGTCCAGGGGTCCAAACAAACAATTACTAGCAAGGGGAGAGTGACATTCTATAATTTAATTTGAGTAACCACGTGAAGAGAACAACACCTTTTAGGTTAGCGTTTGCAAAATCCAAGTCCATCAGTGTCAAGCTCTAAAGCCAAACGGACAAACCAAGTACCAAATTCTCAAAATAGACAAATCATAAGCCAATTAGAGACTAAAAAAGTACACATCAATTAGATCGAGGATGTGGGGTTATGCAGAAATCATAGAATGTAGTTCACCACCGCACATTCAGCACATTCATTAAACCAAAACTAATACCACATTCTGTGACAATAGATCGAAAATGAATTGCCAAATATAGGACTACACAACATAGAGCATCGATTAAAAAAAAGTATTATACTAAAAGGGGAATACAAAATAAAAGAGACAATGAAAATAGAAGGGTAACTAGTTAAAGTGATAGGGGAATAGTTGAGTAGAGTGGAGATCAGTGACGATGAGGGCAGAAAGTGAGCAAATAGTTAGCTTTGGTGCAAGTGGCGATGCTGGTGGGGTCATCGTAGGCGTAGGAGTAGGCTTTAGGGCATGCGGTCTTGAAAATCTTGGAATAAACGGTGGGCTTGCAGGCCTGCGGGCTTCCGTAAGAGCCCGTGCAGCAGTACTTGGGGGAGTTGAAAGCGGAGCAGGCGCTCTTGCATGCAACCACGCGCTTGTTGTCGCGTGAACGCACCTGCAGGCCCACGGGGCACATGGTGTTAAGATCGCTGACACAGCCGGCGTAGCTGCATTTGCCGGATCCCTTGAAGGGGGTGATGGAGATGGGCAGGTTGTACCCGTCCACCAGGCTCACGTCGTAGAAGTCCTGCTCGTTGCCCAGGGTGAACTCCGCCAGGGTGGCCGGCGGGGAGCCGCCGATGCCGTTGCAGTAGAGGGAGCCGCCGCAGTCGCCCGTGGCGCAGCGGCCGCGGCCGGAGGCGTCGAAGACGCAGCCGTGGCGGCCCCAGAAGCGGCCGGACCAGAGGGCCGGGAGCTGGAGGGAGTAGGCCCGGTTGGGGGCGAGCTTGAAGCCTCCGCGGGCGAGGATGGGCTTTCCGGCGCTGGGCTGGATCCCGGGCCACACTGGGTAGGGACACTTGTTGTAGAGCACGAATGAGGCGGCTGCTGAAAGCTGGAGCTGTGAGAGGGTAGAGATTAGAAAGAAGAGTGCGGTGAGAGTGATCGGCATTGTGGCCATGGTGAGTGGTAGCTTAGTTAGGGATGGAGAAAGTTGGTAGCTTTTATAGACTCAGAAGGTGGGTTTAAGCAAGATTAGTAAATGATGGTGTTTATATTTGTTTTGGTTCAAAATTAGGTTAAAATGTGGGCCCTAGACATATACGTTGAGCGAGGCAGCTTTTATAAAGTGTGAAAATCAAAATCCCTCATTGCTGTCAAAGTTTTTTTTCTTTTTTTTATGGAAATTGCAGAGAGGGATGGGATTTGATTTGGGAAAGGGAATAGGGTTTGGTTAAGCTCATAACCCGAGGAAGAAGGGTGGGAAGGAAAAGTTTGTCACAGAGCAAGAAAAGAAAGGCATATACTACAAAATTCACATGCACAAACAAGCCCAGCCCCACCCATTCTGAAGCCCACATTTCATTTTTCATCTAAATATCAATCTACAAGATGCTTGTCTACTCTGTTCTCTACAGTGTTACCATTATTTTTAAAATAAAAAACATGTTTGAAGTTGGAATTATGCTGAAGTATCTACATAATCTAGGTGTGAGAGGACTATATCCATTAGGTAAGCGATTTCTTTTCATGTTTTAAATATATTAATGAACTCAAAAAATAAAATTGGTTAAAATATTTTTTAATAATAAATCATGTCTAATTAATGTTAGAGATAATTTAAAGAAAATTATATGTCAAAATTAGTACTCCGTAAACTGTTATTTCTTTCACAAGAAAGTACGTACCACACGAAGAGGAATTGGAGGAACTGGGAACAGTCACTGTTAGAGAACGTGACAGCAACAACATGACGAACACATTGAGAAACATATTCTATTCTTCTATATAATAAGAATGTTAATAAAAGAATAATACTTTAATAATATTAAATTTCTTCCACACAACTTTGTTTTCATAAACATGGATTTAAAATTGAATCACTGGATCACATGCTCTGACAAAAATTGTAATTGTATCTCTAATGTATCGTATAATGACTGTATCTTCCAATTTTCTTTGTTAACATACAATAGTAATTACTTTTAAACAATCTTTTAATACTTTTGAAAAGATAAATGCATATTTTCAGCTGAAATAACAATTTATTCAAGAAAAAAATCAGGTTAACAGAAAGAAAATTAGATTATTTCAACCTCAAATTTATTAAAATTATATCTCATTCAATGTGAGCACTGACAAGATAAACACTAATTATCAGTCAAAACACTTTTGACAAATTACAGAAAACACTTGTGACAATTGGGCCTCCAGCCCAAATCAATCAAAAACTGATCCAGAATACTGCTGTTATTTTGATTCTATTAGTCTTGTATTACTGGGATCGTTACTGACTTAATTTGCAGGACTCTTCCAAAATTTCGAGAACTGTAAATACTAACATTTTTTAAGTATTAGAGGTAACCATTCTTAAATATATATATTAATTTTTTTTTATAATGCTATTTAACCAAACTCAGTTTACTTTGTTTTTCTTTGAAGAGGTGACTTATTGTATTTATCTATACCTACTGAATATGAGATATATATCTGACTTACCTGAAGTTAGAGTTTTCACAAAGCGCGTGAAATAGTAGTGACAGAGAATAGCTGTGTACAAAACAAAATTGTCAGAATCCCATGGATCTGATAGAATGACACGAGCTCATGCATGCACGTCCATCCCACTGTCTGTGTGTGCAGCGACTATAATTCGGGGACAGGATATGCATGCATTGGTTTTGGTCGTTGTCGTTTACAAAGATATACAAAGAGTAAAGGAAAATTAAGTAATAAACTTTTACTAGTAAATAATAAAATGACGTTAAGTTAAAGAAAAATGAACAAGTTTAGGTATTTTGAACGAGTAAAGGAGAATTAGACAGTGCAGAAGGTAAAAGGGGCTACACGACATCTACCCCACGTGAGAGTTTCTAATTTTAAGGACAACCTCTTCTGCTACTGTTTTGGGCCACAAAGTCAAGTATGCCTGTTACATGTAACTTCATGTTCATAGAATTTTCCTTTTTCTTTAAATTTTTATTCTCAATTAAATAAAATTAATTTTAAAATCGTCTGCTGCATTATCTTTCAAAATTACTTTGCTAATGTTACTAAAAATGTTCATATTCAACTTCAAACTAAAAACTGAGTACAAGAATGGATCCACATTGTCAAGGATACACTATTCCGCTTTAAACAACTTTTCACCAACGGTTACCTAACGTTTACAAACTTTAGGCAGGGAATCATCATATCTTTAGCCAGACATATTTATTATATGCTTTATTAATGACTAAAGATCATTCTGTCAAGAAAGATGGATAAAGATTATTTTCGTTTTTAAAATAAAAAAATGTTGAATTATGTATGAAACATGTGAAAAGTTTTGAATTATGGAAATAATATATATTTTTTATTATAAATTAATCATAATCAGTTTAATTAAATAAAGGCTTTGTTTCTTGGTGTTTTTATTATTTAAAAATTATTGTGATTAAAAATGGTTTTTCTTGGACCATAAAAACCATTAACATAATGAAGTTCCTTGACAGAATGGCCCAGCTTCTTTGGCCCAATAAGTTTGATCCAACCCTAATAAGTAGTTGAAAAGGTTTAAGATAGTGACTGAAGGGATGGTGTGTAAGGAGTAGAAAACATGAACCAATGTGAGACATAGATAGATGCAAAAGACAATGTAAGTTATTCAATTTGTGTTAAAATAGATTCTTCAATGCATTTTAATATTACCTAGAAGATAATATATAATCATAAACATGTTTTCCAAAATCCTACTATACTTCTAACTTTTTTAATAGACAAATTCATTTATAAAACAACAAACTGCAAATTCAAAATTAGCTTCATGCAACTATACAAGGAAAATCGTGTTCCAAACACATACAAAGAATATCAAAATATACATTGTCAACTTTCAGACTAATAATACAATTAGTCTAAGTAAGTGTGTATACATTACATTCTGACTAATTTTTTAATAAATAAATAATGTCTAACATGAATTTCTCCCTTCATGTGACATTTTAAAAAAAATAATAATTAAGATACATAACTTTTAAAATTAAATAAACTTTTATAAAAAATATTAATTAATATAAATAAGTAAATCCAAATAATAGAACATAATAATAAAATAATAATATATGACCATATAAATATAGTAATATTTCATTTTATTTAAGTTTACTTATATAATTACAGTTTATTATCTATTTAACCTTTAAAATCGGGAGTGAATCTAGTTTTCGCCACAAAATTTAAACAAATATAAATTATTTTTTAATTAAAAAATGTGAATACTAAATTTGAGAAACTAAAATATTGTTTTCAAATTTAATTTTAATCCTTTAACAGTAAATTTGAGAAACTAGAATTGTATTTTTAAAAATTAAAGGATTAATTTTTCTAAAACCATTTTAACCATAATTAAGGAATACAAAGCTAAATAAGTTTTAAATTAATATTTTAATTTTTTTTTACTAATAAAGAATGAAATAAATAAACTAAAATATTTGAAGATGTTCTAACTTTTGTACAAACCTGTTCAGATAGTACACTTCCTTCCTTCTGTTCTACTCCCTATGTTACATTAGATGAAAAAAAAATTGAAAACATAAACAAATATACTATAAAGAAACAGTAACAGGTTAATCTATCTAAAAACATACAGTGTCCAGAATTAATATTTTAGTTAAAGTAGCTATTACATTTTTTGCTGTACTTTATTTTTAATATGTATTTATTTAAGTTATTTGATTATTTTTAAAAAAGTTACCACAGGTAGTTCTGATATTGACATGGCAGATTTTCTTATTTCAGATTTCTAGTGTCATCAGATGCGGTCCAATTTTGTTTTATATAAAAGACCCGTGATACTGGAATTTGAGATGTGACTTAACCATTTGGATAGGATAATAACTTCACACAATCTTAATAAATTTAATAACTCGTTCATATTCGTTATCTTATTTTATTTTTTTTTAAAACAAAAATCACAAAATTTCATTTTTTCTATGTATGTTACCTTAAACACAGGTTCTGAAATGAGTATGCTCCTACCTTTTGTTTTGGAATTTCTGTACCTTTACTGTCATTGTCTACCTACTTTCTGAAGTGATATTTAGGAATATTACTCTAAGTTTTCTAAGTTACTTAACATACATGTGAAGTTTCATATATAGCTGATTTGGTTTAATTACATCCTCAGAAGCAACATTTGAATTTTGTATATGTATATATGCACTGGTTTGTAAATCAGTTTTTCTCCCCTCAGAAAATGAGAATATATGTTTAAGTAATGCTTTAACAGGTAGTACATGATCCAATCCTGCCAAACAAAACAGCGTGCTTCATGCTGGGTTTAAGAACCAAGTAATGACAAAACTTTCCACCACACCAGCTTCAATTTATAAAATCAAAATAAGAGTAGAATGCATTATTTGGAATACTTTTCAGATACCCGAAAACCGAGTCCTTGAAATTCACTCTTCATTATGAAACGTTAAATCAAAATAATTTACTTAGTAGCTCTTATCTTTTGATTGCTTGAGCTCCATGCCAAAATGGTAATAGAAAGAACCAGTAGAAAGAAAGGAAACAGATGTAGCAAGAAAAGAGAAGAAATGTATGGCCCGTAATCCCTATTGTTGGTTCAGTTCGGTTGTAAAGCGACCGATCTGTGGGTGGCTTGGATTTTAGTTTCTGCAACTTTGGAGTAGATGCTGTAGGGACTAAGAGAGTACCAAGTAGGTGGGTAAGCAACAGCTTGGAAATCACCCCTTTTCACAAACTATTGCACCACCCGTGATCACGAATCATCTCATCTCTCTCTGTACATGCATCTATGTTTTCAAAGCTCTTTTAATCTCTCTCACACGCCATTACTTCCAATAAATCAATTGGTTAAGCTCCATGAATACTGACATAATACAATCCTGCTTTTTCACCCGCCATCAAATCTCCCTCCTCGGAAAGAAGGAAAACAACACAAAACATTGTATTGTTTAACTAGTAGCCATCAGCATACCATGCATGTAGCTAGCTAAATGCGAGATTGCCTTATCAATTAGATGTAAATTGAAACACGCAAATATGTATGGTCCAAACTATGAGACTTGGTGTGTGCATGCATATTGTTTAAACTATTATGGTCCCCCACTCACGGCTTAAATGGCTGCAGAGGGAATATTTTGGCCTCCCTTTTACCCTGGTGATGCTTGACGCCTCTTGAGTGACACGTCCTAGTCTTAGCCCTTAAGACTTTTGAAAGGTTTATCATATGCCCTAATGTAATAAACCCTACCTTACAGATACAGCTAGCTTCTCCAAAGAGGTAAATGTCACAGGTTTAATGCATATATATTTCGTCTCATAAGTCAAGATAATTTTTTTACAATTTAATGCATATCGTTAACTAGGCTCAAGAAATGTTACTAGCTTAGATGGGTAGGCTTTGGAGATATTTGGACAAATCAATTCAATCAAATCAGGATATAAGGATCACTTTTTTTAAATGAAGAATTGTCACACGATGATATACATACATGGACAAACAACTTCTATTTCTTGCATTCAATATATTGTGTTGGTTGGTTGTTGGAAGAGGACGATACGTGGATATTCTCTTCGTAAAACTCAAATTCTACTCTGACTTTATCAGTATTATTTAATTAGCTGGAAAAATAATTTAAACTTCTTTCAATTGAATTCCCGAACGTTACCTTAAATGCACCCGCTCTCTTCCCTTTTGGTGCATTGATGTGATTTCTTTATTGTAATAAATTGGACTACAGAGTTCACCCCATCAGAACATTGATGGTAATGTACATTATTGTTTTCCAACTATGCAACAAAAGAACAAAAGTAATTCTCCAACCCATGCTCATAGTTACTTCAACATCCTAGTCTGTCACATCTTATTCCCATTTCAGATACTATGTCTTTAATCAAACCCTCACATCAAATTCCTTATACATTCTTTATTTACGTCCCTCACTCCCTTCCCACACCATCTTTCCTGTTTCTCTCACCATACATATCAGAAGCAACGTGTATACATACATATCAAGTTACTCAAATAAGAACCATAAATAATAAACCCTTGGACTTAAGTAATAATTTTTTGATTCAATCAACATAGTCCAAATGCATTTTAAGGCAAAATACCTCACTCAAACTAGAGTCGTATTACAGCACCAATTCCTTGATACATAACATCCATAACAATAAAAGTAGTACTATTTTCTAACAAAATACAATGTCTGAACACAGCCCCATAAGTTTACATACACGGCAAGTTTTTCTCTTCTAATCAGTTCACTTCTTCAATGGAAGGAACTCAAAAAACTGGCTGGGAGCATTCATTGCTGAGGCTGATACATCTGTCTCTTTTTGGTGGTTAATGCTATCACTGCTTTCATCCTCGTTCCTTATTGGGAAAAGTTGAAGGGTTTGAGATTCCACAGAATTATCATCTGGGGTGTAGGTGTTGATACTGCTTAAGTGGATAATACCGTTTTCTCTGTTAGGTGAAATAAAGAAGCTGAGATCATGAGTCTTAATGAGCTTTGGGTCCATTAGTTTTGGTGTTACTGAGGGTGTGGTGGCCATGCTAGCAGTAGTGATGGTAGGAGGAGCGTTTATGAGGTGGGGTGAAACTGTAGGAGGGGGAGGACAAGATAACTGCATCATATGCCACGTGGCATTCCTCTCCATTAAGTTTCTTGTATGCTGTAACTCACCGTCATCGAATTGGAGCCATCCGTCTGTTCTACAATCTGCAACCGCTGCTTTTGCTGCCCTTTGTATTGAAACAGATTCCTGTAGATTTTAAATGTAAGCATGCAATGAAAACAAACTAGTGAAAACCTCAACATGTGTGGTAAAAAGCCAAAGGGCAAAGGAAAAAAAGTTATTGGACAGCACAGATTTCAAATGGGCATGCACTCCTAGTTGGTAGTATTTTCAAATAAAGTTGCATGGTCTATGAGAAGTCAAATTAAAGTAGGGTGAGAGTTGTCTTTTCCACCATCAATATGGGTGCTCAATTCCATAGAATATTGTATGGAGTGTCCAAAAGCTACTGCCTGAATGACATGAATAAGCACAAGCCCCAAAAGCCCAGCTAAGTTTCATAACAGCAGCCCCGACAGAAAGGAAGGAATGCAGCTTTTAGGACCTTTTCATTTCCCAACAAACAAAGCTTTTGTTAGGGTCCTTTCCCTAGCTAAAGCTAGCTAGCTAGTGCATATCTTTCTATAACGTTTCCAACATCAACTTCATTCTCTAGTAATCATATGCCAATAATTAATTAAATCACTGATTAATGGACCCTTATGATACCCTAAAACTTTTTGGTGATTAAGTAGTGAAAATCCCAAGTTGAGAAGAAAAGGTTTAGTCCATGAACCAGGACAAAGACAAAGGAGGATATAGAATAATAGACCTTTGCAAGAGTACTGCAGTTTGTAGAGGGTGCCCAGTTCTTGGTCTGTTCAACTTCAAACACTGTCCTACTTGCCCCTGTAGACAAAAAGAAAAACAAAAAAGAATATGACTTTACATCTCAAGCAACAATCTTGATTAGAAAGAAGGAAAAGAAAGCGAACGCATGTAATACCAAACAAAACACAATTGGAGAAAATGAAAAAGAAACAAAAGAAGCCATCGGTCATGCATTGCAAATCAAGACATGAGAGCCTCTTCCATTATTTGTCTCTTTCATGCAAAGAAACAAGTATGGTGGTAATTATGTCGTGTGGTTTTTACCTAAGTCTTTCTTTTCAAGAGTACCATCAAAGTCACGGGTGTGATGACCCTCAGCCGCTGACTCCATTTGACGGCGGCGTTTCTGTCTTTCCCTCGCTTTGTGATTCTGAAACCAATAGAAAACATTCTTCCCTTCAATTTTTCCAAATCTTCGAAGCTGTGCCGTGATTTGTTGGATTTGCTCCGCAGATGGTGTTCTTGTCCCTCTCCTGTACAATTCCTCCAATGCCCTTAGCTGCTCCGGGGTTGGATTCCACCTTGAACTCACCACCACTGGTGGAGGATTGAACTCTCTCTTGCCCTGATCTGCACCTGATGCTGATAAAAAAACTGTTCATACACATGCATACACATACACACCATGTCTCGCATGCAAACACAACCAGAGAAATAGAGAGGGTAAAGAAAAAGGCTGGTGGGTGGAGGAAGTTAAAAAAAAGCAGCATACCCATATTGTGATATTGTGAAAAGAAATCGTTGCCATGATGGATGCGGTTCAAGCATGGAGAGTTTGCGTTTGGAGTGTTGTTGGGAGAAGTGACTGGCCTTGGCATGAGAGGCCTGAGTTTTCTTCCATTGAGTGCATAATCAGCCATGCCGAAGTCACCACCTTCGTTGTAACCAACCATCCACATTGCTGCGGGCTTGTTCTTGAGTTATTAATGAGTAAAAGTTAGGGTTTATGGCAGTGTTGGGGTGGTGGGGAATGGAAAGGGGTTATAAATAGCTGAAGGAAGGTAGTATACCTATATTTAGTATCTAAAATCAATGAAGTGCAATAATAATTAGGGGGGGAGGAAAAGTGGGCTACTCTTTGTGTTGTGTGGGTTGGGTGATGGAAATTGAAATGGAGGAGTGGGGGAGTTAAAGTTGAGAATCTAAAAAGGGGTGTGGAGGATGCAAGGGAAGGCAGTGAGTGATGTGAAGGTGGCCCAGAAAATGGTAAGAGCTAGCTAGTTGAGATGAAAAGTAGAGAAGGCTTATATATGGCATGGGTTGATGGTAAGAGAGAGGGGAAGGGTGAAGGCCATTGTTGTTGAAAGTGAGTAGTTAGTTGAAGTTGAAGCTGAAAGTAGAGTAGTGTGTGAAGTATTTTGTGTCTGAGAGGATTCAGAGATGGGGATTGATCACTCTCTCTCTAGCTAGCATATGGGGGGAGAGAGAGAGAGAGAGAATGAGAAAGGGAGTTGTTGGTTTAATATGGGACAAAGTGAGGGGGACATGAGGTTGACTAGGCTATTTAGAGAGAGAAAGTGGGAGAGAGGACAAAGGCAAAAAAGAAAAGCAAAGAAGGGAGTCAGTGAGGAAGCGTGGAATTCTGGGAGATTTTTGGGAGTAGCGAATGAAAAACGACGTGACGATCATGAGGGTTATCATGAGCCTCATCACCCCTTCTCTTTTCCCCCTTTCATTTATTGTTCCCTTCACGTCTCGTGCCTTTCACACTAATTCTCAATCCGAACTGCCCCTCTCTCCCTCCCTGCTACTCCTAACCTTTTCTTTGTCTAATATGCTGTCCATGCACACCACTCTCTCTCTCTCCCTCCCTGCACCATCCACTGTACGAACTTCAATTCTCTCTCTCTCACTCTCTCACTCTCTCAATCTTCAAATTTTTCATTTCACCATACTATACGTAGTGTGTTAGTGTGTTTGTATCTATCACTATTTTGTGTACATTTTCCTTTTCCAATAGTTTTTTTTAAGCGGTGTGGTGGTATATGTTCTTGGGAGCATGAGCATGATGACATGTTGTTTGTTCAAGTAGGTTGGCTAGGTGGCTAAAAGTTAAAATCACCCAGAGAGATGATAAATACTTACACCCTTAGGGTGGGTGGAGGCAGCAATTAACCAAGCAAAATTACTGCATGTTATGTTACCCATTTGGAATCTTTTTGCATGGTCCAGATCTATTAATTGGATTAAATTGATGGAGGGGGTTGTCCTGTTGCAATAAGCAAATCTGTCCATGTGCACTGTGTGTGGCCTGGCTTGGTTTGTTTCTCTCTCCTTTTGCCTCTTAGGTATAATCCCTTGGTCATAATGAAGGAATGACTCAATTCTCGAGTTGCTGATATAGAATTTGAAAGCTATAATTGATTAATTATTTCTAGCTTTTCGTTGGGTGGAGGGCCTACAGCCTGCAAATTCTGAATCCCTACTATTTGTATGTCTGTTATTTATGAGATGTGCATGCAAAATATGTAATGAGAGTACCATGCAAACTACAGCACAATGCATATCCATATCCACTCTCTACTGTGATTCTGTAATGTTGTGCATTTCCCCTACTCCTGCACTGCCAATAAAAGCCCTAATCAGTTGTCATTTCTGGCTGGCTAGGGAAAACCAAACCAAACCAAACAGAACAAGCACCACCACCACACTCACCTAGTCAATACATTGCTATTGCTAGTGCTATACCTAGGGTGGCCCCCTAAAACTGTTCTCTATTAAGAGCCTTCACCTGCATTTCCAATTAGTCAATGCTCTACAACATTGTGTATGGGAATGTTTTCTTCTCCAAGGCCCCTTCGTCGTTTAGCATGTTTAAACAATAATAAAACAAACCCCATAACTAACATACCATCAATCAACCCAACTTGTCAAGTCCTATTCAATGTAATGTCGTGTTTTTTTTTTCGTTTTTCTCCTCATATCTACTCCATTCTAAATATATGTGACAGGATATCATAGGATCTATCATATATTACATATTACCCGTGAATCTGCATCATTTACATACGGTACCCAATAGCTGCACCTACTCTCGTTTCTTGGAGTATGCATGTCAAGTTTCTACACATGTGCGTGATTAATTCTTGCTTCAGTTGGGCACTATTTTTCTCCATGTTCGTCCAATATGCTTATCCTGCGCTTGTGTTTAAGATTTAAAACAAATATATCACGGTTAATTTTTTTGGTACTTGTATCTGAAAAAGGTGTGGAAAGGTTTCAGTGATGAAAGTTCAAACACAAAACAAGTCCTTTTTTAGGGCATGGATATAAACTTGACCTTCCATAATTAGGCAGCTTTCAAAAGCTAAACCACACATTAAGGTGGTGTCTTTAGTTTTCTGGAGTTTGTGTAGTTTTTTATGATAATACTTTTCAAGGAGAACACTTTAAATACTTATGTACTTAATTTTTGAACTAAATCATTAAACTGAAACATTGTTGTACTCTAATTTATCTGTAAACTTGGAGGTATAATTTGTATGTCTCATTACTACAGTACAGTTCATTAAATAATCTTAATATTTTTTTAACTTTACATGGTATTAATCCATTTTTTTATTTTAACAACAACAGGGGTTTTAGAAATAAGATAAAGAAAATAATATGAAAAAAAAAATTGAAGATAAAAAACTGAATAACTGTAATAT
>Ga0123340_1001505_pt1 | contig 19435 bp, 19 predicted proteins | sample SirMexnodulemix_FD_89961 | JGI IMG/M metagenome (GOLD analysis project Ga0123340, IMG submission 89961) | Root nodule microbial communities of legume samples collected from Mexico - Siratro Mexico nodule mix | ecosystem: Host-associated > Plants > Roots > Nodule | place: Mexico: Nepantla... | reverse complement strand
CTCTTTTCCATTAGTAGAAATATAATCCATAAAGTCCAATAAAAAAACAAAAATGAAGAATTATTTGTTTCAAAATTTGAACTATAAAAAAGTGTACTTTAAACTGAGAAGATTAAATTTGATAAATGATTTGTTAAATTATTTTTTTTTATGAAAAAGGAGTATTTTTTTTAATAAATTACTAAATCTTAATGTTAATACCAATTGTTTGTTGATATAATTGATAAGTAAAATCCTGATATAAAATTATATCAACGGAAAATATATAGTTTGGGAGATAAATATTTTTGTTCTAAAAAAATAATTATAAAACAAAATTAATAAATATTCCATTAGAATATTATGAATTTTTCTTTTTGATGTTGATAATTAGAAGTAATGAACCGATTAGGATAACGACTTCAAATCTGTTTATGCAATAATCAAGGGGCAATCATAGGATATGGAATGATGTCATCACAATCAATAACAAAGTAAATTAGAAATTATTTAGTTCATAATATTATAAATACGAAATATCTAATCACTTTATTAATATTTTTTTTATCATTTAGCTTTATCAATCATCTTTAATAATTTATATTTTTTAATCATGTTTATTTATGTATAATATTTGAATTTAAAATAGATTAAAATCTTGTGTTGTTTAAAGCACATTCATGTGCAATAATGCAATGACTTTTACAGAGTGGGTACATTAATAAACTGAAAATAATGTTTTAAGTACAAATCTCTAAGGTTATTAACGTCATTTCATATTGACTTAAACTCCGTGAAGTCGTGACTATGCACGAAAAGCCGGAATCATGTGAAGCGAGATTACGCCACGTGTCCTTACTCAAATCTTTAAGATCTTCTCCATGACCTCGTTCTTCCTTGAGCACCCGGCTTTTGATTTGATCCACGTCAGCAGAGTTGTGTCCCCAAACATGCGGACATGGAAATATCTTCGCCACGTGGCAGTTCTTGAACATCCCACACCTCCACTTCGTCCACGTCACCAACCTGGGTCATCGCGCTTCCAACCCACCCAATATATCTTTCTTTTGCTTCTCCTCTAAACTTAACGTCGGCGTTATCTGCTTCTCCACCGCGCTTTCAGATTGGTCAATCTCCTTTCATCTTTATAACAGAACACGACCCAGCTTCAGGATTTTTCTCCCTTTTTCTATAATTTTTTTTTTTGAAAATTTGTTTATCCTAATTTCGCTTTAAGGTTTACAGCGCTTTAATTTTATCATTGTTGTTATTATGACGTAACTCCAATCTTCTCGTAATGACTCCATAATGGCGATTAGTGAAGTTTCTTACCTGGTAATCCTCTCTTTATTTTTTGAAGTTTTTGATTTGGAATGATGATATCTTCTTCTTCTTTCTATTTTCAAATCTATTCGTTTTTGACAGTGTCAGCGATTTAGCACGAAGAATACGATGCGTCGTTTCTGGTTTTGGATGTTCATGTTTGAGCAACGATCTTGTGTGTGTGTACGGTTACTGCTCTGACGTTTTGGATTTTCAGTAAGTCAAATCTTGGAAGGCCTCAGTAAGTTCTTCAGCTTAGTTAGGGTTTGGAAGATACTTGCGAAGGAAAATTGAATAGCTTCGTGCAGGGGTTAGTGTTTGCTCTAGATCCATGGTTGGTTTTGAATAATTTTGTATGTTGGATTTGAAGTGAATGGTTTTAGTAAGTGATTGTAAGCTATTACAGGGTGAGAATTACAGTAGAAAGGGTTTTTGTTTGAGAGCGCTGTGGATATCTGGTCAAGGCATTTGTTAATCTTACTTGTATTTGTTGTATAGATTTTTTCTTTTTTCTTTTTAACTGCATTTCTAGTGATTTGCAGTTGCATTTGGGCTGGGGTTCCTGGAGATTGTTGAATGTGTGCTGTTTTTCTTTGGATGAGGACGAGTTATAATCACTGTGAATTTGGGCATTCTGGATGACAAGGGTTGCCCAGATGAGTGTCGATGGCGACAGCAAAGAGCTGAGTCAGCGCTTACGAGATGCGAAGAAGATTGCTGGTGGGGAACATGAGTTATGCGAGGGTGATGAAGTGAAATGTAATGGAGTAGCTGAAGAAGTTAAGGTTGGACTGCGGGGGACTGTGGAGTCCTCCTCTGCTCAGCAGCATATTCCACAGCCTCAAGGGGCAATAATATGTTGGGAGAGATTTTTGCATATTAGATCTCTTAAGGTCTTGCTTGTGGAGAATGATGACTCTACTCGTCATGTTGTCACTGCACTGCTTCGCAATTGTAGTTATGAAGGTTAGTTTTCTGTTTATAATCGAATCCCTTAATTATTTGGTTAGGTCTGAACACCTGACCTTTTAACAAGTGCCGTTTGCACTGTATAATTTTATGTTGCTTGTCCTTTTGTATATTTATTTTTATACATATCGGTGCATGCTCAAAATGGTAGGCGTATTTATCACCTTTGTCCCGCTGATACGATGATTGTTCATGTGTGTAATTGTTTGACTTTTAATAATATCTGCAAATTGCTAAATTACCCACCCAAATTGTATACTGCACATGGATGTTGTTTCTTGTTGAATAGTTTTTCTGGAGATGCTTGGCGGTGACTTGTTTCCTACATCAATCTGCATCCAAATTTTGTATTTTTGAAAAAGTTACTTTTATATACTAGCACTATGATTGAAATCATAGTGCATTGGAAGCGAAGAACATAAGGAAGCTTAATCAAACTCAAATTTAAGTACGAATCACATGTTTACTTCTTATGATAAAAGTGATATGACTAGAAACTTGAATCGATGATTCTAATGAGTATGGAATAAAAAAACATGAATAAGAACATACCAAGTAATTAAAAACATTTAGGAATGAGAATTAAAAAACATATAACCGAATGAATAGAAGAAGTTGACTTAAAAACAACACATGAACAAGACAGAGACAAGAACCTTAAAAAAAATTTAAAAGAAGAAAAGGTGGAGAGGACTTAAGGGATGGAAGAAGCAAATTTTCACTTGTGGTTGAAGAAGCAAATGTTCACTTGTAGTTGAAGAAGCATCTCTATGTTCAAGATAAGCTTCAAGGAAGAATCACCACCTGACTCCTAGAAGTTCAAATGAGACTCCAAAGTATAAGATCACTCTGACAAGTGTCTTAAAACTCAAATTTTCGTAAATGTTAGAAGTGAAGCACAAGGATATGAGATGGTTATATATAGGTGTGCCATCTGATAATGCTCCTAATTACATTGAAATGCTTCTTAAATGAAAAATGTAAATCCTAATAATTCAAGCACATGGTCGAAAATCATAGAGGAAATGAGAGGGAAGTTTGAATTTTAAGAATTCAAATCTTCGTTGTAATATGTCTTTGGCTGAAAATGATTATGCACTTGATTTTCTTGCTTTCCTTGCCCATCTTTGCTTCCAATGATTGAGTTTCAACTAGCTTTAATTGGGCTTGAATTGCACTCCCTTACCTTGCTTGTTTGGAAGCTACAAAGTGGTCTTCATTTGGGCTTGATAAAAGCTCAACTATTATCTATTCTATATTTACTATTTGCCCCTATTTTACGAGAAATAAAACCTAAGAATTACATTTCCTAGAAATACAAAATAAAAAAAGGATCGTTTTGTTGAGCAAGAACATCCTTGCTTGTCATGCTTCAAATATTTTTTTGGAAATGATATGTTCTTGCTCATTTTTTTCTATCTCATTCATTCAATCATCACACTATCTTCAACTTTTCAATATATCTTTCGGAGATTCTAAAGTTACTTACGAGTTCAAGCTTGAGGGGAGGGTTTTAGAATTGTGAAAAGGACGTAAGCATTTGAGTTTCATTGTGCAATAACCCAAAATAAATTGGTTGTCTGAAATGCATTTCTAAGCCCTAGAGTATGTTTTTGTGAGGAAATCATTAAATCAATGACTCAAAAATTGACATTCAGGTGCAATTTGATAGGCATTATGGCCCTAAATCTTTAGATTCTTAAGTGCTCTTTTTTATCCACCAGAGTTTAAAATATGATCATTTAGAGTTAATTGGTTTTCTTCACTATGTGTCTAAGCTTCCAAGTGTTGGTGGTGTGGGGGAAATCATTAAATGAATGATGTAGACTAACTATTTGAAACACTTTATGGCTTCAAAGATATGGTTTTTCTCCTTACTTTTAATTAATTGCAAATAAAATTGTTGATTTTGAAAGAGTTTCTTAACTTAACAACTCATATGTAGGTTATGTTATGATACAATTGCTAGTTATGGTACTTGAGCCCCACATTGGAAGCTTGGGATCTTGGTGTGGGGTTTGTAAGAACTTGGCTCTCCAATTACAATAGCTAGTTCTCCCACATCCGCACCAATGTATAAAGGATTAGATTTCCTTGTTTAGGTTGAAAATTAGGGTAAAATAATATGCAATAACATCTATATAATAAGCATCTGTAGTGTACTTTGTAGTGTACTTAGTCACATGGTTTTGGTTCAAAGTGCCTCTATTCTTCTCGTCTAAGATGCTCTCCAAATTCTAGTATAGGCACCTGCCTCCCCCCCTCCCTCTCCTAAATGGAGGAAACTCTTGATGGTCAATTATGTAGTATACTTGATTCCACCTTCCACCCCTTAACCAAAATGCATTTTGCCCTCGTGGCACTTGAAAATCAATTTGTTCTATGGTGCCCTCTCTTTATAGTAATGATACTTCTTACAAAGTGGACTTTAAGCCCAATTGAACCTCATTCAACTTGTAAAGTGAGTTTTGCATCCATTTTTATTTATAATTTGATTATATCTCTAGTTAATGTGAGATCTTCAATACACCACCTCACACTAAGGACTCAGAATCTTGAACATGAGACTAAATATTTGTGGGTGGTTTGATAGTGAGTAACATGATAGACTTACTAAACTTTGTTAGGATATGCCCTAATACTAGTTGTTGGACAATTATGAGCGGATTAAACAATTGGGAGATCTTCACCAATGAGTTACGAGTCAACAACACAAGAGAACTTGATATTATTTTCAACCCAAAATCTTAGGGCTACACAATGTGGGTCTTTCTCATTTATGTGTTACTTGACTTACCCATTTCTATACAATTTGAGACTTCAACTCATATTTGAACTCCAACCATTTCTCCTCAGGTCCAAGTCCCTTTCACGTCGATGCACTTTCTCTTAGTGAGAGCATTTCTTAATCATGCGTACTTTAGCGGTGACTATCGTTTATCATATCGAGACACACTTGTATGAAACTCTTATTGGAAGGACTTTTGATACAAGAAATCTACAAATCTAGGATCCATCACTCATTCCATATCGTACTTGATTAAGCTGATCGCCAAGACAAACTATACTTTCATACCACCTTAGAAAGTGGATTTAGGCATAATTTGATCTTAAAAAATCAAATTGCGAAGTGAGGTTTGTATTCACTTATATACTAAATTTGGTTATAACTCTAGTCAACTCGGATTTTCAACATACTGTCTCATGTTGAGGACTAGACATCTTAAATGTGAGACTATATATTTGGAAATGGTCCTTTTGTGAGCTGATAGTGTGTGATACAATAGGTCCAACAAATATTGTTAGGATAAAATATAATACTATCTTAGAGAGTTTTAGGCATGACTTAATGTCACAAAACCGACTTTTAAGGTAATGCTTGCATCAACTTATAGACTACTGTGACCATTTATATAGTTAATGTTGAATCTCCAACAATATTGAACACTTGTGCATGATTTTGCATGACTTAAGAAAAAATGAAAATTGCACATACACTCACTTATGAAGCTAGCCGTGTCACCAGAGAGAGAATTCATTGCCAAACAAAGCGGGTTGTCAGATGGAGGTGGTTGTTGGAGAATAACAGTCTTTATAAGGAGAGAAAAGGATGTAGATACCATGTTCACGAAGAATGCAAAGTCTTTGACACTAATACTGGTTGATTTTTGTTCACTATTAAGCTATGTAATATAAAAAAATTAAATTAGAAGACCCAAAACCCTCTCAAACGCCCATTAACTGAGGGTATTTGGAGTTTTGATCTATTTGTACTTTACAACAAATGAGTTGCCTAGGGTTTGCTATTTGCACTTTGAGGCTTGGAAAAGACTACAAGAAGAACAATGATGTCGGGGAGCCGGAGACTTCAATCACTGCCACTAGGACCAATGAGCAAACCTGTAATGGGATAGAAGGGTTCCTTAAAAAAAATTCCTTATATCCTAATCCCTGTAAGTATATGACATAAAAGCAATCTTCTGTCACGCATAGAATTAATCCATTATATATGTATGGTCCTGATGCATGATTCACTGATTCCTAATCCTGTGAGTTAGTAGGCTTACTTGTGATTTTGACATTCTGTATGGAAATGGGAGATAATGTTATTCATGGAAAAGTAGAAATAGCTACAGGGTAAAGAACTGGGTGCCCCTAAATATGGAGGTGCTCTGTTGGCCTCTTTAGAATATAGGCCAAGCAATCTGTAAAGCCTGCCTGACTTTTGTTCTGTAAGAGTTTAGTTTCTGTTGTTATGTTTAATTATTGTAAATCTTATATATCAATTGATTGTGAATATATCTAATAATTTTTAATATAATTCTATGTAACAAGTTTAATATTGTTATATAAGAGCTTAGTTTGTGTTTTTTCTTTTTTTGTTTTTGTTTTTTTTTTTTTTTTTTTTTTTTTTTTTTTTTTTTTTTCAGTTATTGAAGCAGCAAACGGATTGCAAGCTTGGAAGATATTGGAGGATTTAACCAATCATATTGATCTCATTTTAACTGAAGTGGCAATGCCTGGCTTATCAGGCATTGGTCTTCTATACAAGATTATGGGCCACAAAACTCGAAAAAATATTCCAGTAGTTAGTAAGTTTTCCAAGTGCTTATATATGTTTGGTTTGAAGCATTTCTTTTTCTCATCACATGCTGTAAAAGAGCTACTCTTTTCTATGGCTTCTAATGAGATTGGTCTGCAGTGATGTCATCTCTTGATTCTATGGGTTTAGTCTTTAAGTGTTTGTCAAAGGGTGCCGTTGACTTTCTAGTTAAACCCATACGGAAGAATGAGCTCAAAAACCTGTGGCAGCATGTTTGGAGAAGATGTCACAGTGTAAGCTGATTTGAATTTTTCTTTCCTGACGATATGTATTTTATTTCTTTTCTTTTCTGGCCAATAATATGTATGAGGATATAAGCAGTCCGTTGCCTTTGCTAAATCTATGGGCTCAAAATACTATAACAGGATGATGTAAATTCGAGAGCCACTGATTATTTATTATTATTAAATAAATGGATGGATTTTTGCTTATTTGTGATTCTTTATTTCATGCTTAAAATTGTCTATTTTATATCATGTGGGCCATTGTTTACTTTGTCAACTATGATCATTGCAGTCTAGTGGGAGTGGCAGTGAAAGTGGAACTCAAACACAGAAGTCTGTAAAATCAAAGAGTCTTGGGAAGTCTGATGATAATTCTGGGAGCAATGATGAAGATGATAATGGAAGTGTAGGTCTGAATAATGGGGATGGAAGTGACAATGGTAGTGGCACTCAGGTATAACTTATGTAGTTTTTGAAATTCACGCATGCATAGATTAAACAAACCTTAAGGGTAAACTTGGATTTCACATATGTCTTATATTTTTGTTAGTCAATTCATACTTGTTGAAATATGGGTGTAAATATTGCATCTTTACTCTACAATAAATACTGATTGATTGAATGATAAATATAGATTTGTTTGTAAGAAATCCTAAAATTAAGGAATTGAGATTGGGAGCTTATTTTGTAGATTTGTTCCTAGTTAAGAGTCTTTATGTATGGAGATTTATTTCCTTTATTTCAGGAGATTTATTTCCTTTTATTAGGGTTTCGTTTTTCCCTTTAAACACCAATGCTCCTGTTAAACAAGGAACAAAAGGGGTACCAGAGTACGCCATTCAGTTGCAGAATTTATGGCAAGAGCTTGACCATTATCAAATCTTTGAAATGAAGTTTACAGACGGTGTATCCCTTTTAAAGAACTTCATAGAAAAGGATCTGGTGTATGATTTTTTGGCTGGATTAAACCTTGAGTTTGATCAGGTCAGGGTTCAGATTCTTGGTAAAAGGGAAACATCGCCCCTAGAGGAAACCATTTCCATTATTCGTACAAAAGAAAGTAGGAGAAATATCATGCTTGAGATCCAACCTAAATGGGGACCTTCTAGTATTCCTAGCCTATCTAGGGCACGTTGGTTTGTCATATTTATTGATGATTGTACTCAAGTGTCACGGGTATTTCACTTGAAACAACAAAGTGAAGTAAGCCAAGATTTTAAAAATTTAAACTATTGATTAAAATTTAGTTTGAGACAACAATTAGAAGAGTCTGTATAGATAATGCCAAAGGTTTATTCAACCAAATACTCTCCTCCTTCAATGAACAAGGGATAATTTAGGAATCTTCTTGTGTGAACACCCCACAACAAAATGGGGTGACATAAGTAAAATTTGGGCACCTCCTAAATGTGTCTCCAACTTCTCTTCTTTGTGAAAATGTCCCAAAACTGTGTTGGGGAGAAGTTGTTCTTACTGCTACCTAATTGGTTGATAGTCTACCCTCCAAAACACTAAACAATAACAGTCCCATTCAACTATTCTCCAATTTTTTCCCGGACTTTAGGACAACAAACCATCTTGTACCTCGAGTCTTTGGCTGTGTATCCTTTGTGCATGTTCATTCTTATTATAAGAGGAAACTTGATCCTTGGGCTATTAAGTGCATATTTATTGGTTAGTCGCCTATCCAAAAGGGATACAAATGTTACCATCATGTAACAAAACAATTCCTTGTTTTCGTGATGTCACCTTTGATGAAAATACAATATTTTCAACCTTATCTTCAGGTGTAAAGCTCATGCATTGAAGATAAGGATAATTTATTCTTAACATAAAATCATCTCATTCTCAAAATTAAGTCCCATTAATACTCCACCGTCTATTGGGAATAATACTTTACCATCTACTGTCTATTGAGAATAATACTTCACTATCTACTAAGTCTAGTCTTGTTCCTTCAGGGGAATAATTGCACTAATTGTCTATGTAAATGATATAGTTACAACTGGATATGATCAGGCAGGAATGGAAACCTTAAAGAAATGTTTGATAAAGAAATTCAAAATTAAGGAGTTAAGTAGATGGAAATATTTCTTGGATTGAACTGGCTCATCCCTAGCATGGTATTTTCATCTTCCAACAAAAATGTGGTGGATTCATTGGTTGAAATTGGTAAATTAGGATGCAAACCAGTAAAGACACCTATTGAACTGAATCACAAACTTGGTGAATCAATTGAAGATGTAGATATGGATAGACTTTATCAAAGGCTGGTCAAGAAAGCGATCTACTTGTCTCGCACTAGGCTCGACATTACTTATGCTGTAGGGGTTGTAAGTCAGTTAATGCATAATCCAAAGGAGACTCATCTCAGAGCTGTTTATCACATTCTATAGTACTTGAAAGGAACTATTAGAAAAAGAATTCTATTTACAAAGAGGAATAAGATGATCTTAGAAGCCTACACAAACATTGATTGTGCAAGTTCTATAGAGGAAAGAAGGTCTACTTTCAGATATTGCACTTTTCTTGGGGGAAATTAGTCAATTGGAGGAGCAAGAAACAAAACTTTGTAGTGAGATTAAGTGCAGAGACAGAGTTTAGAGCCGTGGCCTTAGGGATTTGTGAAGTACTATGTTAAAAATAATTTTAGAAGACTTATGAGACTGTATTCGATAACAAGTCAGCAATAAATATTGCGCATAATCCAGTGCAACATGATAGAACTAAGAATGTTGAAATAGATAGACACTTCACAAAAGAGAATTTGGATAATTGGACAATATCTACACCATTGGTAACCTCTAAAAATCAACTTGTAGATTGGCAAGTTGGGAATGCATGATATTTGTTGACCAACTTGAGGAGGAGTATTAGAATCCCTTGATTTATGCTGCAGATAATATTTCCTTGTACAGTTTTAATTACATAATTAGGAGATCAATTTAATTCCATAATTAGGGGGATTAATAGATTGCCAATATATTTTATATTTAATGTACAGGATCATTGATCCTAAGTTATTGGGACAAATTGTGTCTATCCTAGAGCAATTGCTCTTTTATGAATATCATCAAAAACAATTTTTCTAGCAGTTATTATGGTTAAAAATTATTTTAGATGACTTGAAGATTAATTTGGAGGAACCCTTGAAGTTCTACTATGATAATAAGTCAGCAATAGACATTGCATATCATCCCATTTGGCATGACAGAACAAAACATATAGAAGTAGATAGACACTTCATGAAGAAAAAAATAGAAGGTTTAGTATGCATGTCATACATTTCATCCAAGCAATAAGTGGCTAATGTACTGACAAAAAGGACTCAATACCTCATGCTAATGTAACCAAGTTGTGATGAGGATATTTATTCCTCAATTTGAGAGGGGGTGTTGAAAATATGGGTGTACATATTACGCATTTATGGTGCAATAAATATAGATTGATTGAACAATAAATAGAGATTTGTTTGTAAGAAATCCCTAAAATTAAGGGATTGGGATTATTAGGAGTTTATCTAGTAGAGTTGCTCCTAATTTAGAGTCTTTAATTCAGAAGATTTATTTCCTTTCATTCAGAAGATTTATTTCCTTTTATTAGGATTTTGTTTTTCCTTTAAATACCAATGTATTTTTTTTATATCAAGGAATTCCATAATTATTGTGTACACATTTTTTCACAATACTTTCTAAAACTTTTTCAAGGATGTTAAATGTAACAAAATATATCGACCTTGGTCCATCTCTTTGTATTTGAGACACATATATATACGTGGTCCTATGTTGTAATGCATATGGAGAGATTATTTTTGTCTCTTCACCATATATCTCAACATGTTCTTCGATGACCTCTTTATTAGTTGGATGTCAAGAATGACTTCATTCACAATGATTTGTTGGAGAAAATTTATATGGAACATCTTTCTGATTTGTTTCTCAATGGGAGTCTTCCAGATTAGTATGTCGCTTCCGCAAATCTTTACGTGGTCTCAAGTAATCTCTTAGGGCATGGTTTGGTAGATTTAGTGAAGTTGTCCAACAATTTGGTATGAATCTACGCGATACTTATCATTTGGTGTTTTATAGTTGCACAACCTTTAGATCTATCTTGTTGGTAGTGTATGTTGATGACATTGCTCTTACAGGCAGTGATCACCATGGCATCTTACAGATAAAACAACACTTGTGTCATCATTTTCAAACAAAAGACCTTGACAAACTCAGATATTTCTTGGGGATTGAGGTAGCACAATCCAACAATGGAATCTGTCTTTTCCCAAAGTAAGTATGCATTGAATGTTTTAGGGGAAATTGGATTGATGAATTCCAAGCCCATTGACTCACCCTTGGATCCCAATACCAAACTTCTACCTAGTCTGGGGGAGCCACTTCCTGATACTGGGAATAGAGAAGATTTGTTGGAAAATTGAATTATCTAATAATTACTCGTCGTGACTGTTCCTTTGCAGTCTGTGTGGTAAATAACTTTCTAAATTTTCCATGTACAAGACATTGGAATGCAGTTTTTTGCATTCTGCAGCATATTAAAGATGTCCATGGAAAAGGTTTGTTATATGGTCACAATAATCTCACTCGTGTTGTGGGTTATTCAGATGTAGATTGGGATGGATTTCCAGGAGATCCACCTCCAGATATTGTGTCACTAGGTCCATTATGTGCATTGCCTATTCTAAGAGAAAGACTGCCAATGTGGCGGCAGGGGAGTGAGAATTCTGTTACGGGATTGGAGAATATAGGGAAAGAGGTGAGTGCGATAGTAGGAAGACATTGTGACTTGGAGAGAGGAGGGAAACCTCTGACATAGGAGTTGTAACTCTGGAGGAATTGTGCTCTCGTTGGGTACACTTTCTGATAATTGAATAATAAACCTAATTTTGCATTTATCTCTTATTATTTATGTGATTCTGCTTGGGGTGTTCTATCAGACTTGCATGAAATGCTGTTTTCAGTTTTTAGTTTGTGAAAAAGTAAAGGGATAGAAACCTTCAAAATTTAATTTGTCATTCATTAACACACATCATCAAATTCAAATATCTTAGTGAATTAAACAGTTAAACAGCAAACACCACAGGAAATTGTCAGCTTACTGATCAGGACTAACTAGGCAGTATTGTGAATGGAGGTCATATTCTAATTCCTGTAACCAAAAGCTACTTGACAAGTTCTTTGTTTTCTACTTATGCAGAGCTCATGGACCAAACGTGCTGTGGAGGTTGATAGTCCTAAACCTGTCTCTCAGTGGGATCAAATAGCTGAGTGCCCTGACAGTACCTGTGCTCAAGTTTTTCACTCCAATGCTGAAATCAATGGGAACAGGGTGGTTCCCCAGGGAGCAAAGGAGTGTCCAGAACAGAAGGAACAACTTGGTAAGGCCAAAGAACCTTGATCTTCATGTCACTACATTAACTCTTTCTCACTTAACAGTCAACTAGATTGTATGTGTTTGGCGTTAATGGCAATTTTATGGTGTGTGATTGAATGAATATTTTCATTTGTATCTCCTCTCTTACCGAGAGATTTGTAGAAGAACAATTTCTTCCTATGATTGGACTTAATATTCTCTTCCTTGTTTTCATTATGTTGGTTTGCTTTTGGGTTTGCCTTAAGGTACTTTTTTGGTAGCACATGATTCTTTAGAAGATAGGTTAAATTCCCTGTAGGTGACATTCATTTAGGTAGCAGGAACCAGTCTCTATGAAAAAAACTCGAGTTTTAGACCCTATGGTATGGGTACACCAATGTCTTCTTCTAATAAGGGCATACATACCCTTGTTAGTACAGATTGGTCCTTGCTATAAGGGGTTTAAATGACTTTGTCAGTACATATTGGTTCTTGCTAACAAGGGCATCTATGGACTAAAGCTTAAGAAATACAGTAACAAAAAGGATCAATGTGTACTAAGGGTGTATAGGTTAGTTTTGTTGCTTATTGCATTTCATACCTACCCATCTCATTCCATTAATATGTGTAACCTCTCCTCTAAGTGTGGGTGTCCAGCTGTTCATATATGCATTCATATACTTGTTGCAGATTATGTATGTGCATGTACCTTTATTTTGGGATGATTTATTTTATTTAATTCTTTTCCCTAGACAATGTCCAAGAGATGGTGAGAGTTGACTCCCTAAGTGTGGGTGGCCAGCTGTTCATATTTGCATTCATGTTCCTATTGCCCATGCTTGTATATGCGTGTACCTTTTATTTTGGGATGATTTATCGTATTTAATTCTTTTCCCTGGAAGAGATGAAAGTTGACTCAATAGAGATATTGACTTGATGGTCAACTATATCAATGGGGTTCCAGTCAAAACTGCAGGTTCTAAACATAGCAATGCACCTGATGCCGGCCCCTCTAAACCACTGGATCTTAATTGTGAAAATCAATCTACCAAGCTAAGGTGCAAAGGTTTATCATTGTCTGATGCCGTTACTAGCACTTCTGATTCTCAGATGCATAGTGGAGAATTTGAAGCCTTAAATAAAAGACCGAAGTCCTCAGATATTGAAAATAAAGGTAATAATAATGATGAAGAATTGCCATCTGTTGACCTTAGTTTAAAGAGGCTTAGAGGAGTTAAAGATGCTGGTATTACAATTCAGGATGACAGGAATGTCTTAAGACGTTCTGATCAGTCTGCTTTCTCAAGGTATAGTGATACTATGTTACTGTTTTTTATTGTTCTGAATTAATTTTAAGATGGATAACTGTTTAACTGTTACAACTCTTGCTACAGGTACAATGCAGCCTCTAAGGCTAAGAAATCTCCCACTGGATGTGTTGGAAGCAATTCTCCCCATAATAATAGCTTAGAAGTTACAAAGAAAGATTCATCTCGTGATATTCAATCTCATTCTAGCGGCAATCCTCCTAACCAAAATTCAAATGGTGCTAGCAATAACATTGATATGGGTTCCACTACTAATAATGCTTATGCTAAATCTGCAGTTATAGGTGAGCCAGCAGTGGCTTCAACCAAATGTTTGTACCAAACATCCACTTTCCAGGCTATAAAAAACAACCTTGTCTGTAACTCTCAACAAGTTGTCTTACATAACCCTGAAGATAAAGCAGCAACAATGCTGGCACTACCTAAAGTAGACAGACATAAAGATTCTGCAGCTCCGGACTTCCATCTCCTTCATGAAAACCATAACTGTACTGCTGACATGCACAAGCTGCCACCTGATCATGATGCTGAGTCTGCAAAGAAAACAGCTATTGCTGCTACTCCACATTGTGTGTCATCAAGTGTTGTTGAAGTGCTAGTTGAAGGTAATGTTGGAAACCTCAGTATCAATAGAAGTGTTTCAGGAAGCAACAATGGAAGCAATGGACAAAATGGGAGCAGCACAGCAGTTAATGCTGGAGGAACAAACATGGAAAGCAACAATGGACTCCCTGGGAATAGTGGCAGTGGCGATGCTAGTGGAAGTGCCAACAGAGTAGATCAAAACAAGACTTCTCACAGGGAAGCAGCCTTAACTAAATTTCGCCAAAAGAGAAAAGAAAGAAAGGAGCGGTGTTTTCATAAAAAGGTAACAGTCCATAGAGTACATAAGTGATATATTACTATGATATTGTAGGAACTGGAAATTATACATTGTAGACTGTATATACTTCCTTCACTCAGTGGTTGACCTTTCTAAACACTCAAGAAAATTGCTACAAAAGAAATTGAATATAACAACCGAGAATTCCTAAAACCCCTCTTGCCTAACTATTTCTCACCATCCCACCCCTCAAATATATCCAACCTTCTCGTGATGATACCATAGTCTTTCTATCTCTATTCTCCCCATCCAGCAGTCCTGGCTGTAAACAATATTCTCGTCCTTTTCTCTGATTTGACATGTAAATACAGTGGCAGTCCCTTCAATTCAAGCGGCAGTCATGTGCTGAACAACTAGCAAGACGTTGCCATGAGTGAAACAGCTAGCAGCAAGCATAAATTGGGGTAAAAATGTGCCGCATCTACTGTGACCCAACGACCTTTGGAGGAGTGGTAGGGCATTGCAACGCTCTAGATTGGGTATGGAGGTGACTTGCTCACTTGGACATGAATTTGTTCTTTTGAGCAGTTTTGTATGATTCCGCCTGTGTTTATCTTAGTAATGATAATCGACTCCACAACCATTTCAGCTCAGTTTGCACTTTCAGTCCAATTTGCAGGTTTGAGCTCGGAAACTGAGTTCACGAATTAACACCATTGTTTAATAACCTTGCCCTAGACATTTGCAGTTTTCTTCTCGGCAAAGGGTAAAGTTACCTCAGCTGATGATGTTAGAGGCCTTTTCCCCATTCTGAAGCCATGAAATTTCTTGCACCCCCTCTAAATACAAGTCTTTTTCTCCTTTTTTCTACACATAGGATGCTTTCAATTGTAATTTAACAACCTCCTGTGTTTCCTAAAATCATTCACATCTCTCATTCTGATTTGTTGATTGGGGCTCTTGTAATTCCTCTACTAGATGCTTTTCCACAAAAAAACACGTGTCACTCTTCCTGTTGCTTTTGTCCTTTAAGATGTTCCACTGCAATGCTTTGTCAATATTTTCACTAACATTGCAGTTGAAGATGTCATTGATGTGGTAGCAGTTGAGTTTGTTATTTTTTTTATGTTGAGTCGCTTTAGTGTCAGTGTTTTGATAGGAGGAAGATGCCATAGTTGTTTTGCTGGATACTATGCAAAAACGATACAAAATCAAGAAAAAAAGAATATAATTGCTCCAGAAAACAAGAAAAAGAAATACAGATATAGGAAAAAACAAAAATAGGATAGGACAAAAAAAAACAAAAGAGAAAACAGGAATAAAACGGAAAAGTGAATAAATAAAGAAAAAAAAATAACAAAAAAAGAGAAAATAATCAGAAAAAATGGGTAAACAAAGAACAAAGGGGGGAAAGTGAGTAAATAGAGAATAAGGAAAATAGAGAAAAAAAAAAATAAGAAACCTGTCAGAAAAATGGAGTGTGCCTAGTCGTCAATTAGTTGGAAAAGAACTGGGTTGCTGGAGAAGAAAGATTTGGGTTGAACGAGAGAGAAGAGTTCTAGAAACTAACCTATCTAAGCATGTTAAATTTTGAAATTACCATAACAAAATAAGGCTATTTTGGAGATTTTGCGGCTGCTCTGCCCACCAATCAACAATCTCTGTATTATGGCACACAACTGCTCTAGGTCGGATTGTGTCTCGATGATTGTTTTGGGGAACGGTTCCTTGCACTATCTAAAGCAGATAGACTTTAGATTAATGCCTAACTTCATTGTAACATTTTAATTTATGTACGTATAGTGTTTTATCTTTTTTCAATGTTTTGTCGTATCATGCTAAACCAAAATTTCTGCAATGGTAGAGGAATAGAGAAGGGGGGGAGGGTGTTTCCGAGGTTTTGGGTGCTTATTTTGAGTAGAGGCTGGCTATTCCATATTTGTAAGGAGTTTTACTTCTATCTGGACCCATTCACTATGTGTTGATTTCTCTGATTCCATTCTATAGAGAATTTTTCTTCTGATTAGTGGTGACACATGCTTCTACCAGTTTATCTATGAACTTTTGTCTCAAAACTTCATAGGAACTTCATTCATTATTATGTTGTCAAGTGTGATCTTCATAACACCTGATAAATCTTTCGAGCCATACATGAAATTGTGCTGACCTTTTCAACTACATTTGGTCTTTTCTTGATGTCACCAAAATTTCACGCAAGAATACCTTGAAGTGGATTTCAACAGTTGACCCAGTATAGTATGGTTTTGTGTACACTTCCAAGTTCTTAAATGATTGAAACTGAACAAATGAGCCTATTGAATAGAGTTTTGACCATTGATCTAGTTAGAGGAAGGCAATGTGGAATTTAATGAGGGATTAGACATGTATACTTTGGACCATATTGAGCTCTAGATTGACCTTGGTCCTCCTTCAGACATCACTGTAGCAAAAATAGGGCTTAAAGAATGAATATGTGCCTGAGTTTTGATGATGGACACCACTAATGGCCACAACACAAATAGGACAGCGACCTACCAAAACGTGGACAGCTAAGGCCACTTTGTAAAGGGGCCAATTGTATTAAGATCTGACTCTGGCAAGTCAGCATCTGATCTTCATGTGCCCGATAAGCTCAGACAAGTACACACAGGAGGGCAGGTCCGGTTATGATCTATGGGATGTATCCAGTTCGAGGGATGTGATGTGAAGTGTGGTCACTGACCTTTTCCGGTGGTATAGTCAGCAGCAGTTGAGGTGGTTGAGTTGCCAAAAAAATAAGGCGAGAGTTCGTGGGATGTGAAGTGAAGTGGGGTCACTGACCTGAAAAGGGCTACTTCCGGTGGTATAGTTAGCAGCAGTTGAGGTGGTTGAGTTGCCAAATAAACAGGTTGAAGGCTAGGGTTTTGGTGTGGATGTAGACTCCATAGATTTTTAGGCAACAATTGATCTCGATATATGCAGCGAGACCGTAATGGCTAACCTGGGTTTCTTAAGCAATAAATCTACCCCAGATTACGAAAGATAAGAAACAAGAAGAAAACAGATCACGCTCTTTTTTCTCCTTCCCTTACGAATTGGTCAACCAATAAAGGCATCACTCTTTCCTTCCCTTACGTATTGGTCAACCAATAAAGGCATAACTCTGGTGCTACTCGGGTTTTTTTGTGGTGACTATTTTTTGGTCTTTTATTAATAAACACTTTATACACGAAAAGGTTCGTAAAGCTCTAGTATTTTGTAGGAAGTCAATTACCGTGTTTGGAGTTATGAAATAGTTTTTATTTTTTTTTAATAAAGGAATATACCATTAGTTTTACGGTTTTTATATTTTTACTGAGCTACACCTGTAATTCACAGTATTAGGTAATCACTTTTCCTAGTTAGCGATACATGGTTTGATATTGGATTTTCTTTTGTCTTGTTGCTCTGTTAAATATAAAACTTTTCATGAATATTGACATTAACTAATATCTCTCTGTGTTTGAGAAAACGCTTCTAATTTCATATCTTGTTTACTCTAGGAATAACAGACATGTAATTTTATTCAATTATTTCATATTTCAAAGATTCATACATGAAATGAAGGCAATGATTTTGTTTTTTTGTAATTTCATATACTACATTTGAAAGTATGAAACAAAGTGAAAATAAGACCATTTCTGTAACTACTAGTGAAAAGAAAATGAAAAAGAAACAAATATTTGGATGATATATTTGTCTTGTGAAGCTAACTCAACATGGTTTTAATTTAGGTTCGATATCAGAGCAGAAAGAAATTAGCTGAACAACGACCTCGATTTCGTGGACAATTTGTTCGACAGTCGTCTAACGAAAAGACAAGTGAGGCAACGACAGAGAGGTGACATTCGCCACAATGGCATAACGATCGGGATATGCGAGGAAAAGTCGACGAGTCTTCATGTAGAATTTGGGGATTGTTCTGTGTGTTGTGTTCATGTATAATGACTATGCTTATTCCAACTCATTTGGAACCTGAATTAATTTATGTGGTGAGAGAGATTGTCATGCTGATTGATGCCAGGACAACTTATAGCCAGTATGTAATTTCAATTACTTTTTCGATGATCTTGTGCATGACGTATTAAATGTGTTGGTTAACATATCCTACTTACTTTGGTGTATACGTATAACAGGATCAAGAAATTGCACCATCTTCGAAGGTGGAAAATTAGAACAGGAATATAAACTAGTTGAAACAAATTTCACGCAGCAAACAGAATCTAGGAGTTTAGAAATGCATAAATATTAACAGGTGACACTGATGTTTAATTGGAGAAATTTTGATAGTTAAAACCTCCTTAAGCTGTTGAGTTAAAGATCATTGCATTTGTTTACGTGCTTCAAACTTAGATTAATTAATCTTAATATGCTTCCATTTTCTAACAAATGAATTTCAGGATTTGGCCGAAAAGAAAACTCCGTCAATTATCAGATGCCAAGCATAAATCTGTGAAAGCCTCTTGAAATTTAATTTGGGATTATGCTGGTCGCAACAAATAGAAATGTTAAAATTTGAACAGTAGAGGGTTTGCTGTTTGATTGGAAAGGACGATGAAGAAGAAGAAACATATAAATTCGCATACTCATGTCGATGACATCCTTTGAGCAATGCATTATGGAGAGATAAGAATCCAATATTCGACAAAATAAAGGAAGTAAGGATTATGCAATTGATGCAATTTAAAAGAAAACTTTTGTTAACCTTCTATAACATGTGGCTATGAAATCTCAATTCTCGAATAAAGAATTATTTTATTACTCTGATTATTATTATTATTATTATTATTATTATTATTATTAT
>Ga0123340_1001504_pt1 | contig 19436 bp, 9 predicted proteins | sample SirMexnodulemix_FD_89961 | JGI IMG/M metagenome (GOLD analysis project Ga0123340, IMG submission 89961) | Root nodule microbial communities of legume samples collected from Mexico - Siratro Mexico nodule mix | ecosystem: Host-associated > Plants > Roots > Nodule | place: Mexico: Nepantla... | reverse complement strand
CCCCTTTTTTTTTCTCAAACTAGTGAAATGCGTTTTTTGGTATTTAGACATTACATCCTACTGTGTTCTACGCACTTTTGGGTATAAGTAGTGAACAAACACTAAAAGTGGGTTTTCTTTGAATCTATTGTTATGTTATTTAGATGATCCAAAGGTTCCGCATGTTCAACATCATCGTAAATTCTTAAAGGAGCATGTTATTTTTAAGGAGGTATATTTTTGTGATCTGATTATTTATTCTATTTTGGGAGAGAATCCAGGTAGTAGGTATGCCAGGAAATTTTTACTTCTCTCTAATAATATTTACCTATTTTCTTTTGTAGGCCATTCCTATAAGAAACTCAATTGTATTGTCTAAGATACATCAGACATATAGAGTTGGTTTTTTGAAGGTTTCCTCCTTCTAAGCCTTTTCTTATTTACTCTATTTATTTGTAATTTGGTTCTTACCCTTATTTACTGCTTTTAGGATGTTGTTTTGGCTAGAGTTTTGGACGAGGCTACTATTGCTAATCTTAACTCCATAGTACATGCAAACAATGCCATTGTAAGATTTTGATTTGTATGGGAAGAAGGCTTACATTTAATACAGCGACTGTTATATTTTGTTTTGACTCCTCTGTTATTTTTAGGTTGTTTCTTTATTGAAGGATGACAGCACATTTATCCAGGAGTTGTTTGCTAGGTTAAAATCACCTACCACCTCTCCTGAATCAAAGAAAAATATGGTAAGTCTTTTTGTTCTCCTGGCCATGACAAATACTACATTACTATTTCCGGAAAGACATTGCTATTTCCTAAGTTGACTTTTCCCCTGCTGGTGGCATAGCTTATTATTTGTGTGTGCAGTCCCATTTGATGAAATTTTACTAAAAGAAGAAACGGAATTCCAGTGTGAGGTTATGCCAATAAATGGTTCCTGTTGTTCTCTACACTTTATTTAGGTCATTATTCTATTAACTATTGATCTTTATGCTCCCCCTCTCGAATCTGATTTTATTTGAAAACATTGGAAAATATGCATATTGTTATTCAGGTACCACCCTCCATAAACTGTTGTGTTGTTATTCAAGGTTTAAGAAACTCATGTAAAGAATATCATAATTATCTAGTTATCTGAATCTGTGACCTATTTTAATAGAGCCTTGGCTAATAACTGACTCCTATCTGACAGCCTGGCAGCTAAATGAATACAGTTCAGTGAATTGCCATGATAGAACAATTTATAAGTACAGAACATGTATGGACTCTGTAAAGTAGCGGCATTATGCTATAATAAGTAGAGCTACAATCACATAAGGATTTCCTTTAGTTTTGAACTTCATATCACTGTACGTGCTTTAGAGCTACACTCGGCCTGATTTAACTGAAGTTCCTGTTCTCCAGTTTCCTTATTAGTTGTTGCACTTCATGTGCCATCCCATGATGGAATGTGTTTCTATTAGTTGCACCCTTGTAATATTAGATGTCTTCTTTAATTGAAAATTTAGAATTGAGAATTGACTGGGCCTAACCCAACCTCAAAATCTTTCTTAGGGAGTTGGATTGCATAAGACATTATTAGTAGTTCTTTGGCCATATTGTAGATTACACGGGATATTAACAGTAAATGCCACACAATGGCTAATCTTGTCTATCATTTTTCTTCTATGCTTAAAGGAGGCACCATATTACAAGTCTTTGTGAGGGAATGCTTGCTTTACCCTTTCTTTCTCACTTAGAACATAGACAGTGAGCTTTTATTCTCTTTTTTATCATTTTGTTTTTTTCTTAAAAGTCATGCTTAAGAGTTTCGTTATAACAGTATGGAACCAGTGGAGGAAGTGTTTGGACAAATAGATTGTAATTTGATTTTGGCCAGACTTTGAGCTTCATTTTCTCTCAAATGAAGCGTGCCTGCTTGACCTTTGTTTGTATTTATGTATGAATATATTAATACAGTGTTTTTCCTATCTTCTATGTTATACGGCTTTAATGTTAATGCCATTTTCTATGTTCATTATTGGTATTACTGGTGATTTTTTATGTTAATTATTGTTGCCCCTCCTTATGGTGGACAGGTCCATTTCTTGCATGAGTTTTGTAGTTGTAGCAAGAGCTTACAGATGGTGCAGCAGCTTCGGCTCTTCCGGTATGTAGCATGTGGAGCGGTACAGCTTGACAGTTGACACTGTCTGCCTGCTTTGAAGCTTGTGTTCTCAATTTTTAAAATCAGTTGTTGTTGTTTGATTGCATTCTTGGTGTAATTATTTAGGCAGATTGTGGTATTCTTGTCAAGTTTTCTTTTTGTTTTTTGTAAGGAATAATCTGATCAAGCATGTCTAAAAGTGCTACTTTTTCTTTCATGATAATGGAATCTTCAATAGTGGAGCCATGAATGCTTGCATATAATTTTTCTTACACCATAATTTTTTTTTATTTTTTTATTTTAAACTATTATCTTACTTGTTTACAGAAGATTTGATATCTTCAGTTTTTGATTTTTCACGAAGAGTATGCCTAGGAATTTTTTGACGTCAGTAAACATCTTTAGAAAGAAAATTCTATGTATAATTATCAAAGCCATCTCTATGAAAGCACTTTAATGAAATTTTTATTAGGAAGCTCTCACATTTTTTTTTTTTTGACGTGTAGCATAGATGCCTTATTCTACCTCAATTCCTGGTTATTTATTATTTTTATTCTGCTACATGTTCTGTTGTTGGGATCTTATTAAATTTCATTTGTTCGTTGATTTGAATATATGTTTGTAGGGATCTGATGAATGAGGGCATCTTTGACATCATCTCTGATGTACTCTCGCAAAGTCAAGACAAAAAGCTTATGCTTACTGGGTACTGGTGCCCCCTTTTTGGTTTTTACTTATTCATCTGACATTCTTTATGATTAATTATTAAGAGGCCAATGTTGTGATGGTTGCAGAACAGATATCCTCATTCTCTTCTTGAATCAGGATCCTAATCTTCTGCGGTCTTATGTTGTTCGACAGGAGGGAATCACACTGTTTGGACTATTGGTAAGTTTTTGCATGTAAATGAAGTCACATATTCTTTCTAGATGAATGGTGGTAGAAATCAAATGACCTTGGTGTTTTGTGTGTGTGTGACTTTCTCCTTGTGTGTTTAATTTATGAGATGGGTTGCTTGGTTGCCAATACCTTGTTTGAAGTGTTAAGAAGACTAGCAAATACAATAGTGTAGCTGAAATATACAATTTTTTTCTCTGTTTATCTGAACTGTGAAACCAATTATACTGCGTGATGGCTTGTTCCACGCTTTGACTTGTTTCCTTGTTCAAGTGGTGGTAGTCTGAAGTCTGGCTCCAAGCTGATGTGGAGCCGAACGAAGGGAACTAAAGAAAGAAACAATGGATTCTTGATGTGAATAGACAATAGTTTTTTTTGGTGTACAATGGTGTCGACAAGGTCAGAACTTAGGTTCTTTCTGCAAACTATAAAAGCCCCCACCACTAGGCTGACCCTAGTGGGTTTAAATAACTGAGGTTTAATTTTTGGCTTTTAGAAAACTTAGAAGATGTAGAAATCTTATAAGAGAGAATGCAATTTGAATTCAAGTTACGTGACTTTGGTAAATAATTGTGTATTGTTATAGAACAAATATACTAGAATGCTGTATGTTGTATGTTCACACGAGTCTCATGTCTAATCAAACATTTGTTTGAAGTTAAATTGAAAGTTGACCTTAATATTGACCTTTTTTAGTTCCTTATAGTAGTTTAGCCTTAATAATAAATGAAATAATGGATAAGAATTTAAAAGGATTACCAGGATAATCTATTTATTATTCATTTAAATATTCTTAATAAATGCTTTTTAAAATTTGTTGCATCTGTTAATTGTCAATGTATAGTGCTAAACCTCCTAAATTTAAATATGTGATAAGTAGTCCATTGTTGTACTGTTTATAAAGTTTGTTGGAAGTTAAATTGAAAGTTGCACGAATATATTGACCTTTCTAAAGTTCCTGATAGTAGTTTAGCCTTAATATAGAAATAAACTTCGGTGCATGAAAGTTATCCCGAATAAAAATGTGGATTCTGAATAATAGTTTTGTTTAATTAAGTCCTGTAATGTACAGGTTAGAGGCATGATAACAGATTTTGGAGATGACATGCATTGCCAGTTTCTTGAGATTCTCCGCAGTCTATTGGACTCATGCTCATTGTCCGGAGCACAGGTTTGCGGTCCTTTTCTCCGATCTCTCAATTTTGCCTTGCTTTCTAACTGATTTTTGGCTTGACCCAAATGAGTCTACAATCCTAGGAGTGATCATAGGATGGAAGTGAGATTTCATTTTTAATATTTTAGAATTTACTTCAAATTTAAATCATATTTTAAAAATTTACTTTTCTTGAATTTAAACTGTATTGTATTAATTATTGTTATTACAGGCATGCTTAGGATGGATGTATTCACATTACTAGGAGTCCTCCCCCATTTTATTTTTAAATTTAAACGTTTCAATATATATATATATATATATATATATATATAATATTAAAGGTCCTATTTATTAAGGAGATTTGATTATAAAATAGTAATATTTAAGTAATTTTTATCTCTTTTTTGACAATATCTTGTTTTTATTGATGTCCATTGTGAAGATAATTAATGCCATTTCCCCCTCTTTAAACAAATATTCTCTTTCCCTTTTATAGTCTTCATTATAGAAATCATTGTGTTTTTTTTTTAATATTTTTAGCAAAATACTTGAGTATTATTTATTTCCTTTCAAATATTTATTTTCTTCTATAATCCACTAATGCAATTTGAAAGGCTATAATAAATAATTACATTTGCAATCTAATTGGAATATAAACCTCATTTTACAAGTTGGTTTAGTAGAGTTGAGTTAGGTTCAAATCACTTCTTAAAATGTTATTAGAGACTATTCTAACTATTGTTGTTGGTTCTATTGTGTTATTCACAATTGAGTTGTCCAAAATGTTCAGTCCTTAGTGTAAGGAGATGTTTTGGAAATCCCACGTTGATTAAGTATATCACTAACTTTTAGTATACAAAAAGCGACAAACCTCATCTTATAAGCAGATTTTGTGGTGTTTAATTTTTCGAATAGCTACTATGCAGCTTCTTGTTACTGTTTGGAAGAGGTTGCATCTTGTGATAATTGGATTGGTAGGGGTCTGTGGGACCCCACAGGTAGTTGTTAGAATAAATTATTGTGAAGCAAATAGACGGGCAGGCTTCTAATATTGGTCTTACTTCCCTGAATTGAGTCATGTACTCTTTTTATTTTATTTTTTCCTTGTTTACTCTTACAGCATCCAAGAATTCTAGAACACATTTCTGGCGAGTAGTGGGAGTTTCCATATTGACTGTTGACATGACTAAAATAGTGTATCAAACGAGGGGGATGCCCTCCCCCTTTGAGCTAGTTTTTGAGATTAACTTAGCAACCCAAGTTTGAACATGATATACTAGACTGTCCTATTAGTTGTTCTTTTTGCTTGTTGTGCGAATTTTACATTGAGATGTTGGACAAGCTAGATTGTTGAAATTAATTGTGGGATTCGTTTCGTCCTCTTATTTCTCATTTTAGTTTGTTTGCGCAGGTTGCAAATTTTGAAAAATGAGTTGTGTTAATTTAATAATGTGTTGATTATTGTTTCTGAGAAGCTGGTATGCTATGCATTATGTGTCTCATTCTTGTGTTAATTGATGGTTATACAGGAGTTTTTTTTATTAACTTTTTAGTTTTACTTGACAGAGGGATACTATTATCGATATTTTCTATGAGAAGCATCTGAGTCAACTGATTGATGTGATAACAGCATCATGTCCTACTGAAAATGTTCATGTGAGTAGCCAAGTAAAGTGTCAGAGTGGGACAAAGCCAGAGATACTATCAAACATATGTGAATTGCTATGCTTTTGCGTCCTACACCACCCATACAGGATAAAGTATTCCCTTCTTGCCAGGCAGTAATCTGAATGACTTGATGGAGTTGATTACTTAATGTGATTGAGACATGGGTCTCTATTTGTTGCAGGTGTAACTTTCTTTTGAATAAAGCAACGGATAAAATTCTGTTACTGTCACGGAGAAGAGAAAAATACCTTGTTGTTGGTGCTGTTCGGTTTGTTCGTGCTATTCTCTCACGTCATGTAAGTTTAAATCTTTGTGCATATACTGTCTGTTTTGACTTTGGCCGTGCAAATGTCAGTGAGATCCCCCTTCCCCAACTCTATATCTATCAACTCAATCTTGACATTCTGCCACAGGCTTGTAATTTTAGGGTTAATATAGGTCTTACACTTACAGGCTTATATCAACAGCAAATAAAATCCCTTCCCCCAATCATTACAGAATGAACCTTGACCGGAGTATTTATTTTTGAGGCGTCTTTACTGATTTATTTCTTTTTTAGGGTAAGGCATATTGACTACTAATATTAGTGATTTAAGCTAGAATGGTCTGAAGTTATGAAATATAGAGTGGAATATTGGAAATCATTTGTATGTGGAACCTATAACTTATTTTATTCTGTGTTATTTCCCTCCATAATCTTTTATGGATGAATTGTTGAGTTGTACATTTTGTCAATTTGGAGCTTATTACAGTAAATTTCATTGAGAAGGGAACTAGGTTTGAGGAGGACCTTGGAGTATGAAATCTTGGGTGTTTGGGAGCATCTTCTTTCTTGATAACTGTAAAAATGCCTGTAATATTTTCTTTTTAATCAGGCTATTCTCTGACCTTTCGTTTTCAAGAGGGGGGGAAGGTATCAGTTAGCAGAATGTTACTTTTGGGAATTTAGTTTACTTTGTTATAGCTGCATTAAGTTGTTTATGCTGGTAGCTTTAATGCAAATTGTTATCACTAAATTCTTTTTGTATAACTTGTTCTCATGGTATTATGTTGAAACTCAACCTTTAAGATAGTTGGTTGAATCTTTTTATGTGGAACTAATCATCTTGTTTTAGGATATTACTACTCGATTCTATTTTTTTAATCTCCTTGTATGATTCTTGTTTCGTGTGAATATGGTTAATTGTCTCTTGCAGTACGTGTAACAGTTTGCAGTGTTGCCCTGCAGGATGAGCATATTATAAATCATTTCGTTAGAAGTGATCTTCTGAAACCAATTGTAGATGCCTTTGTTGCTAATGGTAATCGCTACAATCTGCTCAATTCAGCTGTTCTTGAACTTTTTGAGTATATTCGCAAGGTATCGTTCTTTTGTATGTATTCATTGTGGATATCATTACCTCGAGCAATTTTGAACTGATAATATTGTATAATGCAGGAGAATATGAAATTATTGCTGAAGTATATAGTTGATTCTTTCTGGGACCAGTTAGTGAAATTTGAGTACTTGGTTTCCATTCATTCATTGAAAATAAAATATGAGCAGGTATTTCCAATTTTTATTCACCCACACTTTACGAAGCACAGTTTTGACTCAAGATTATGTGCTTGCTTCAGTTTTTGGATAATGATGGGACGAAAGGGACTTCTATTATGAATGATCTTCGAAGACGTCTTGATGAACGTGTTCCGGAGAAAGAAGAGGAAGACTACTTCAATGAGGACAGGTATATATCCTCTTTCACCTTTATAGTAGGAGATTTTATACTACTGGCATTGAGTCTCCAGACATTTGGTTGTTAATCAGTGATGAGGAGGATACAACCTCGGCATCCAATGCACATAATCAGAAAGTGACACAACGGCAACCTGCCTTATCCAATGGAGATGCTAGAGGCTACTCAAAGTTAAGGTATACTTGTTTTTCATTTTATTTTATTGGTCTATTTAATTTGCGCAACATCATCTTCTGTAAGGTATAATGCATTTCTCATGATTTTCAGTCCAAGATCTGGTGGGCTGGTTGACTATGATGATGATGAGGATGACGAAGACTACAGGCCGCCACCAAGGAATAAGCCAGAAGCATCTGAAGAGTATGAAGGAACAATGGAGTCTCTCAGGCTGAAAAGAAAATTGTCGAAGGTCGAGATTTTACAGATGCCGAAGTTGTCAAAAAATTCAAAATCTAAAGATCGTGTTTTTGCTGCCTTGTGTTCAACTTTGAGCCAGGCTGTGCTACCTCGTAAGAAACCTTTAGTCAATTTCATTACTGTTCCTTGTATAGAGGACAATCAAGAAAAGGAGCAACATGTTTCTGGAAGCTTATGTGAGAATAACAATGCATCGGCTGAGGTGAACCATATAGAGAAAGAAACTGCTGCGTGTAGAAATTCTTCTGATAAGTTGTACGGCACATCTGACAATGGACAGTTTAGTGGTGAGGAACATACAATGGTTTCACCAAAATCCCCGCCAGAGATGGCTGTTAATGGATCTTAAGATTTTCAAACCAGAGTCAGGCAGATTGTTTGTGGCCAATGGATTTGCTGGTGCAAAGTGGTTGCTGTGCTAATGTGAGGATTGCATTCTACTAAGGGGGTAAGTTCTGATTATTCATTCTATGGATGAATTGTGGAAATACTGTACAGTGCAAGATATTTTACAGCAACTTCGATCTAGTAGGCTTTTCAGGCTTTGAGCATGGTAACTGTTGCATTTGTGTAACATTCACCAGCAATAATTCTTGTTTACCTTTCCGTCTCAACCTCTTACAGCTCATTTTTCAATTCTGCAGAGGATTCTGGGTTGGGGGCTTTGATCACCTTATATTATAAAAGTTTTAACTTATTGATAGAGGGCGCCAATATTCGCCCTACACAGGTTTTACCTTTTTTTTTCCCTCCCCAACATTGGTGGTGAATGTGATATAGGGATATGTGCAGTGATTTTCTAGGGCCATTTTTTCGCAAAATGTACTAGGAAGAATACATGATCCGATGTAAATCTAATGAATTGTAACGTATGCATTGACCTCCCATATAGTTCTGCCATCGTAACTAAAGTTACGTTGGTTAGTTTTCGCCTAAAATCGCTTCTTAATTCTTTATTTTGGGATTTTCCAGTATGCTGTCCTCGAGTTAAAACTCCTGTGGTGACAGATTGGCCTAAATGTTACCATTGCCATGAAACCCTTGATCCTTGGTGCCACCGAAGGAGTTAGATCTTGGAGGACCAAATATACGGATCAAGGGTTCATGGCAATATAAAACATCATTTTGAAATCAAGTAGGTTGCCCAATTACTAAGTTTCTGGTAAAAAATCCCCGCCGTCGATGATGTCTTGTGGCTCAAACTACATTCGTAGACTATGGATGCTTCAAAACCAAAAACGTTAGTTGGCATATCTCAATTTCAGTATGCATTGGATGAGTGGTCGTGGCAGATACAAACTTTGCCCCGTGTGTTAGCGCTGAGCCCTACCGAATAATACTACAAATTACTTACGTGTACATCTTGAACATTTGTTAATTCTACAAACACATTTTTTTTAAATAATTTCTTTACTGAAATTTATTACTTTATTGTAATGAAAAATCTCGGTGAGTTATACTTTTCATTTAATGATACTCAATATTTCCAGTTTTTAATAACTTTTAACTAGTGGTAGATTATGTAATATAACGGAGATGTGTTAAGAGTGATGTTTTTAATTTTTAATTTATCAAATGGGACGTGTCGTATTATCTAGTTTAGATAAATGCAAGCTTAAGATTATAACATTGAATATTAAACATTTTTTTTAAATTATAAGTATCACAGAATTATAGTGAAAAAGTGAATTTAAATTATTAGAATATATTCTGAACTACTTACGTTCAAACATGAACTTTGTATTTAGCAGACTCTGAATTTAGTATGCTCTTCAAATTCTCTCAATTCTAATGGATAGTGTTAACAGTCGGGAGACAAATTCTTCCTGTACCCTAATACACGCTTCCAGCATCCTAATACAAATATTTTAATTCTATAAATATCCAGCACATCCATCCGGTTCATAATGTAAAAAAAAAAAAACCGGATGACATCTCATCCGGGTTTTATTTTAACATCTATTTTCAAATTTTTGATTAATCCTTAAAACAAGCAATAAGTAAGTAATTTTTGGTGTTTATTAGCAATTAGTAAGTGATATTGCTGATTAGAGTAATTGATTTGGGGTTTAGGCGTTGTCGACGACGAACAGAACAATTTTCCGATTTGATATATGAGAACTGGATGGGTTTCATCCGGTTCTCATTTTGATTTGGAAATGAGAACCGGATGGCAGTCCCATCCAGTTGTCATTTCAAAATCAAAATGACAACCGGATGAGTATGCCATCCGGTTGTCATTTCCAAATAAAATGAATTTTTTTTAAATAACAACCGGATGGGGGTGCCATCCGGTTGTCATTTTATTTTGAAATGACAACCGGATGGGGGTGCCATCCGGTTGTTATTTTTTTTAAAATGTGAACCGGATGGAGTGTTATCCGATTCTTATTTTTTTTTCTATATAAATCGAATAGGGTCAGTTGTAAAATTAAAATTTTATATTAGGGTGCAGGAAGAAGATATTAGGTCCACGAAGAATTTGTCCAGTCGGAACCAGACAAACAAAAAGAATCTTAAGCGGAATGTTACTAACTTCATTCTAAAATAAATTTATATTTAAGGTTAATATTCATAGATTCAAGAATATTCAATAAGTATAAACTTCTATAGTATATCTGAAAACATTTTGAAATTGAAAAATCATGTTTGACGTATCAAACTTGTAACTATTAATTTTCAACATTACGTAAAAAAAGGTAGAAAATTATTTCTAGAAACCAAACACATAATTGATGTATGTAGTTTAAACTATTTATTTAATATATGAATGTAATTTATGTATTTATTGAAGGAATTTTTAAATAGGTTGTAAGCGTTATTGTTTTGTAAATTAATAAATAGTTATCTTGAACGACCGTATATACGTAATATAATGTAATAATATATAATGAAAAACTTAAAATTTATAATATGAATTATTTGAAACAAAATAAAAATTTGAATAGTTTTAGACAGGATATAGGAAGTAATAAGTATTTTTTTGAATGCATAAAGATATAGTAATATGAATTTAAGGAGTTGAATTTGTAAAATGTGTAGAAGAGGAACGGGTCGTAGGCATATTAACCTCTGATCAGCAGTGCAGTGGAATAAGTGAAGTGTGAATCTGTTGCAAATGAGTTGGCACCGTTTTCGCATTCTCATTGCCTGAGAAGGCACGTGTACACACGTGTCCTCCAACCCCCTATTCCCTATTCTTCTTCTTACGTTCTCTTCTTTCTTTCCTCTGTCTTGCTATTATTACCAACACTTTCTTCTGAACTGAATCAGAGATCCTCTTAATCATTCACATTTGCAACCAGTCTCAGCCTCAGCTACGATGAACCTCAACACCAGCAGTAGCTTGGAGACTCGTTCTCTTCTTGATGAGCTCTGTAACTTCGACAAGAAAGGACTCTTCGACCTTGGACACCCTCTTCTCAACCGCATCGTTGAGAGCTTCGTCAAAGCTGCTGGGGTATCTATAACCTCTTCTCACACTACCCTTTTCCATCAACGCATGCCTCCTTCATTGTCTCTTACCTTCACTATATATATATAAATAAATATGCTTTCTTTTTTCTTCAGATAGGAGCTGTTCAAGCTGTGTCCCGCGAGGCTTATTTCACAGCTGTTGAAGGTCCAATTAATACTCCTCCACTTTATCTTGTAACTGTATACTATCATTTTTACATTTTTTATATCTTGATTTAGATTTCTCTCCCTTTCTAAATTATTTTTATTACTTTTTATCTTCTTCTTTCATTGGAAATGTGGTCCAATTTGACGTATTCTTAGGTAACGGGGCAAATAGCAGCGCTTTGCCTGCAGAAGTTTCAAGCACAAAGAAAAATAAGTTGCCAGGTCTTCGAGGTACTTTATGCCAGATTCATTATCAGTGGAGTTTTAATAACCATTGTATTCATTTTTGCTCTGTATTTATGGATATTTCAAAGAATTGGAGTTGCAATATATATTAACACCCAACATTATCTTACCATTGTTGTCATAGTATGATAGTACTGATATTTTCTTCTTCTCTGTTTGTGTATTTAGGAGAGACCAGTAACAAATCTCTTGAGGCCATGGTGAGTTTTTAATTATAATATATACCTCTAGTGAACATGCATTGTAAATCTGAGATAACAGTAATCACACTGTGTCATATATATATATACATATTTTTTTTTCTGTTAATTTGATTGTTTTTTATCTGATCCTCAGGTGAAGAGCACGGGCAAAGAGTCCTTACAATGGGGTATTGAAATTTCCCTCTACTTAATCAGGACAGCATTTGCTTATGTTATATTAAAATGTGAATTTTCTAAACAGTGATTGCTTTAAGCTGTGTAATAACTTAGATTTGCCAAAGGTGCAAATCACAAATTGAGTAGTTTCAATATTTTCTATTTTCCTCTTGTTTCTGTTGTATGCCTATTCTATTTTCTCCGATGAATTTCTTTCCCTATTTACGTAGCCAAGTGGACCTTAAAAGATTCTTTGGAATGCAGGAGTGGCTGCAGGATTGTATTCAGGTCTCACATATGGGTTGAAGGAAGCTCGTGGAGCTCATGACTGGGTACTACCTTTTTTCTCTCTCGGTTTATCTTATTGGTTTCATATTTCATATTTCATATTTCATATTTCACATTTCAACTTCAATTCCTCATACTCTAGGATTTGAACCAGTGTTATAATTTGTTATGTTTGATGCAGAAAAACAGCGCAGTTGCGGGAGCAATCACTGGGGCGACCCTTGCACTTACATTGGATGATTCCACCCATGAACAGGTTGTGCAATGTGCTATCACAGGAGCAGCTATCTCCACTGCTGCAAATCTTCTCACTGGGATTTTCTAAATCTCTCTTTTCTTCCAGTTGCCTTTTCACTGCTTCTCAATGTCACTCTTATACATGTTTAAGACGGGCTTGCAAGCATTTCCTTTTCAATTTTAGTTGTCACTACTCATGGATTTCTTGTCCAAGGATTTTAAGCTTTTGTGTTCTTTTCTTGTTTGTGCAAATCTAGTTTTCTCCTTCTTAAACATTCATATGAAATTGATGCCAAATACATCATGCCTGAATGAAAATTAAATAATATATGTTTTAACACAAACTTTTTTGAAAATTTTCCTTCTCGGAGTAATAATAAAAGCTTGTCTCGTGTCTTTATATAATAAATTTATTTTCAATTACATTTTAACTAATCTTGGTAAATGGATTATCAACTATTGAATAGATATTTTAATGTGGATAATTAAAGTGACATGATTATGATTTATTTCACATAAAAAATAAGATCGAACTATTTTAAGATAAAATATATTTTATATAATAAATTTTAACAAAATTTGTTTAGATTATATTAGCTTTTTAATTTTTTTTTAATTTTCTGAAATTTTAAGGATAAAATGTAGGTTACAAGCTTCTTTGTATCATGATAACGATATAATCGATGTTCATTTTTGTCGGATAAATATTCTTTTCTGCACATAAAAGAATTATGTATCAGCTATATTAACAACAATAAATGCTATTTTAAGTCCGTCTATTATATGTCTGTCCAAAATAAAACTATGATGGTTGATCGATGATCCTTTTTTTAATAAAGAAATATTCTTTTATATTGGCAAAATAGTATGGAATATTTATCCGAAAACCGATATTTCAATTATATTCCTTTTGTTTTGTCTATAATTAAAACCAAGCTGATCCATGTCCAATCAAGTAGAATGAAATATATAAACCATCTATATTTTTCTTTTTCCAAAAACATTTGTAACATATTTTTTAATTTTTTTAATAATATATATAACCGAAACAAAATCAACATCTAATGTGCTTTATACACTAGTTTTTCTTTTTTATGTTTGAACATACATCAGTGTAAATTAAAGTGTAGAAAAAAGGTAAAATAATGTGGGGAATAGTTAATTTATCAAAAGACTGGCAAATGATTATAAAAAATTTGATTCTCTTAAGCATATATGTGAAGAAAACATTTAAGAAAAAGATTTAGACCCAAGTTAAACTATCAGAATTGAAGGATACGTCATACAGAGAACATGCATTTGTTCATGAACAAGACATTCCTAAGAAAACGTCATCACCTTATTTACTGATATACAGTGTCAAGACATATTTTGCGTCATACAGAGAACATGCATTTGTTCATGAACAAGACATTCCTAAGAAAACGTCATCACCTTATTTACTGATATACAGTGTCAAGACATATTTTGCTCTTTAAACGAAATCGTTTGCCGTCTTGAAACGTAATAATGCTTGTGAATTATAATAGAACCGTTACCATTGCCATTAACATAGCCACCGTTGTTGATGAGGCCTCTCGTGTTAGGAAAAGGAAAAGGATGATTCTTGTTTTGTTCTGGTTTGTTTTGGAAGCTCCCTTTTCCATTGACATCATCAAACATCTTCAACAACTCACCTTTGGGCCTTTGGGATGCTTAGAAGAAAATGGCTATCCAAAATCCTAACCCCTTTATATTAATCTAGATGGGCATTTCTGTCCTTTCCACTCATCGGTTGGGGGTGGATAAAGCCCAATCCATATGTTGCTTTCGGTACCTCCTGTTTGGGCCATATAAGCCCAATCCATTGGATCCACCATTTGTACATTGTCTTGTTGAGCGAGTGAATCAGAGACATGGGTAGCTAGCTGTTTGTGATACATGAGTGATGGGTTTTTCCTGATCTGTTCTGACATTGGTCTTTTCTTCCCCATTTCCATTTTCATGCATGATACTAGAATACTTTTCCGATTATTCTATGGGTATTTTGCTTTTTGTACCTTAGATTGGAAAGGATCCATTTTGCTCCAGGGTTGGCCATGGGGGTTGACTCCGATAGTTTTATGCGAATTTCTATAAATACATATTATAATATATTTTATTTCTACAGTCTAAAATTATAAAGATTAAAACAGAATTAAAAAAATGTATATATAGCAACTAAAATGATTGCTTTATATAGATAACAACTAAAACACATTATTATAGATCAAATAAAAAAAAGATTCAACCAAATCAGTATTTATCCGAAAAAGGAACATCGGTTATTATTATAGTGACAGAATACTTATCCAATAATTTTGTTGTCTGTGTTGGATCATTGCGTTGTGCTGTGGGTGGCTCTATTATACATATGCCTTGCTTGCTCATAACGCAATCGGAATCTGTATGTTGGTTCAGAAAGAAACTTTCAGCTATAAAAATGATTCAGTGTGAGAACATGAACACACCAAAGGTAGTGATCATTTCAGAACTGCGAGGGATCATATCACGTATCTACCTTGTAGCTTTCAATCATACAAATCACGCCAGATTTTTTTTTTAACTTAGGTGAGATCATTCTTCTCTGTTAACTTTTTCTTTCTTTTCTGACTGTCTGAATCTTTGCAGGTAAATCTCAGAATTCAGCACTGAGGTGCAACACAGTTAGAGATTGAACCTCTGCTACTTCAGATCATATCCAATGCAAGAAAATAAGTATGTTGTTGCAACTACTTCTAATGTCTACACGGAAAAGCAGAAATACACTGATGCTCAAAAAGGTAGTGCTCTACGTATTTCAGAAGCAACTCAGCAACGCAGTTTCCAGATTACACTTAACACAGGTGGTCCTCCGGTGGTAGTGAACACGATAAAGCAGAAATTGCATGAAATGGAAACGAGCGTGTTCTATGCAATTCAAAGGTGGATCACATACACGGTGGGTAAGCGACTTTTTTACTTGAAGATAACTGAGAATTGCAAAGCTGGTGTTGTATACTCGGTATACATCGATCTCGGGGAAAAATCTGGAACGGGTTCTTCTGCTCATTTCGCTCTCAAGTTCATAGGAAACGACAGGTACGGTGTTCTGTGTGACATGGACTACAATTTCTCTGGGTCGTCACCGTACGATACGCGTAAGAAGACCTATCGCGTGCCACCTTTGCCAGAGACGGAACTTGTGTGCTACACGTGGCTTGAGACGGGTGATGGAAGCTGTTTCACTCTGGAAAAGAGGAAGGAGGAGAGCGAGGTGGTGGAGACAGTGAAGGCCACACACAACTTTGCCGTTGGGCACGAAACTTTGGATATGACAGTGGAAATAAGAAAGAACAGAAGAGGAGGGTTGTGTGTGGAGGTTGAAGGGCCTATGAAGCTTACGGTGGAACATGCAGATCTTGTATGGGGGAAAATCAAGGAGAAGATGGAAAGTGAAATGAGGGAAAGTGAGATCTCCTTTCATGGATACGCCTCCGTTCTACCTCCTCCTCCGCCTAGTCATAGCAGCGGTAGGGTTTCCATATCCATGGAGAGACTGGCTCTTGCGTACAGTCCCACTGGTTCTGATACGCAAGTTTTAGAAACTCCAAGATATTATTGATATGTTGAGATTGGTGAAAACCTAGTTTATCTAATAATTTTTCTTCTTCTTTTTACCAACATGTAACCATTGTTTAAAACTACTGTTATGGTTGTGATTGTAGTTTTGCTGTCATTTTTGACAGAAATTGTAAAAGTATGCGGAAACCATAAATATAAATATCTGATACATCCAAGATAAACGAGACCATTGACAATAAGGAAAAAAAAACAGCATATTCATACCTAAACACAAAATATTATGCATATTAAGATTGTTGGTTTTAATAATAATTATCTTAAAAGTCATGTTGAACATGTTTTAATTGATTAATAATGTAATACTTTTTTGTGTTTCCTTTCATCTTCGTTAGTGGGAGATTGAATAGAAAATTGAGGAATATTGTTCATAATACTTGCAGGATATCATTTCATAAAGCAGAGTTTGTATAACAGTATCAGGAAGTATCCTCATGCAGTTAGGGAGAAAAAAAAAAATCCAACAAATTTATTTATTTTATTAATTTTTTGCCGATAAAAAAATAGATAGACAGAATGGTGAAATAAAAAAAAGTATCTGTTGTATAAAGACTTCAAATCTCAAGATGACAACAATTTTAGATGAGCAAATGAACTAAGAATAAATCATGATAAGTTCACATTCAACAAATTTTTACACCGATAATCATTATTCAAAAATTATATCTATTTTACACTTACTTTTCATAATAAAGTATTATATATAAAATAATATCATTGTTTCTTTATAAATATAAAAATTTATTCTTACAGTGACTATATTAGAATGTCTGTGAAAAGTATAAACATTATTGAGCAATTTAGATCTGCAATATATTGATCTATTAATCCCAATCCCAGTTAAAGAAATTGACTTAAGACCTAATATAATTTCAAAGCATCTGAAAACTGCTTTTCATGTTATGACATTTTGCAATTTACTTCACAAAAGAATAATATATCATTATCAACACATTGGAGTATATTTATTTTTTGGGTCGTTTATCCCTACTTTTACTTCTTCTAATATCTTTTCATGGTTTTATGGTGTAATGAGCTTCTGCATCACTCCTTATTTCAAAAGAGAAAATAAATCATTTTGTGAAAAATAATTAGCAATTATAAGAAGATATAGATGCCACACTCAGAATAAGGAACGGATGCTTGGCATTATTATACAAATGCATCTTACCAAGAATAAAATAAGCCACACATAACAGAATCACATTCTCCATTTCAATATCGATACTTTTCTTATCTCTCTGTCCCAATTGAACTCTCTAGGGTTTGTCAAAGAACCTTTATCCAAAAGTAACCATTGCGGAAGATGGACGCTTCCTTCTAAGAACAATGTTTATAAGTGCATCCATAGCCACATAACTAACTCATAGTTCCAATACAGACACAAAGGTTCCATCATGGGAAATCACAGTAGCCACAATTACTCAGAGCGATTTCCTCTGGATGATTATTCCGTGGCTGTCTTACGCAAAACCAAGAACCGCAAAGGGCGCGAAGTTGAGGACAATTGGAGAGCAGATTACTACTCATGTGGAAGGAGAAGCTGCGAACTCGACTTGACCAAAACCAACCGCAACAAGCGCGAAGAAGAGTTATCCATATCTATCCATGACCATGTATCAAACAATGCCGGCGACGACGTTGATTTTCAGATGAAGATGACACTGGAAGAAGGTCTTCTCTTAGCAAATGTTTCTCTAAACGGACCCAGATGCCTGCAGCAACTTCCCGAGAGGAAAACCCCTATTCCGCAAGGTGGGGTTCTCAAGTCCTCCTCTTTCTTATACGGGCGTGACAATGATCGAAAGGGTCTTATTGTGGTTTTAAGGGCAAAGAGAAGGGATACCGAGGAAGAGCTTCCTTACATGATCACTGTGAAACATTATTTTGTTTCTGCATGGTGTTCTCATGGAGTCTCTGTTGTGGCAAAGATTCGCAGTGATAGGGGTGATGGAGGTTTGAATGTTGAGATTGAAAAGCCTTGCATGCAGCCCAAACGTGAGGTGCTGTGTATAATTGATGACGTTAAAGGAAAAGGGTGGTGCCCTAATCCTACTAGCTCCGATTGTTCGATGGAGCTTTCCAACAAAAGTAGCTCTGGGGGAAACAACAATAATTCAAATGCTGTTCCTTTTTCTTATAGCATTAGCGGCCAGCAAAACATCTCGTCCCTTATAAGCTCAAGTGGATACTCTAATGGCGATTACAACGGTTCTATGATATTTCAGGACTGCCAAATTTGTATAGACGGCGTTGGTACCCTTTGGACTTACTAAAATACACCTACCATACACCAAGACAAAGCATGTCTTTGCCCCCTCATAAGACATTACACCTACCATGAGAGCTAGAAGAACAAAGTTTCCTAAATAGCCTAATAGCGTGGAGGTAAGTTTGTAGAACAGATTCCTTGTAGCAAATCTTTGGGGGAAATGGTTCATAAATCGCAGTTACAGGATAGATGCACTTATATCAGCACCTACTTCATGTTCTCTGTATGATGTTTTCATTCAATTTCATAGTTATTTTGTAGTTTAGTTTCACTTTCAGGATCGACTATATGGTGTGTTAGAAATAAAATTAAAAGATATATGTGATGAAGGAAGAAATTACTCCAACTCTAAGAAAAAATAGATTACTATAAAGTGAATTAATTTAAATAAATTTGAAAAATAAATTTAATAAATATCTGTGTAATTAATAATAATTTAAATAAATGTAAATATTAAAATAAATATGATTAACATTAATATTAACATATATAAATATTAAAAAATTAAATTAAAATCCATTAAATTGTTACTAACTTAAAATAACTATTAAAAATAAGTAAACTTACTAGTAAAATTGACAGTAAGTTAATATTAGCATGGACTTTGTCTCGCTAAATATTAAAAATACATTAGAATAGTGTGAATTGGATATAAATATTAAAAATAAATGTGATTAACATAAAATAAACTATACTCATTTGAATAAATATTAAATATAAATTAGGTTAGTATTATTTAATAAATATTAAGAATAAATTATATTAATAT
>Ga0123340_1001501_pt1 | contig 19447 bp, 6 predicted proteins | sample SirMexnodulemix_FD_89961 | JGI IMG/M metagenome (GOLD analysis project Ga0123340, IMG submission 89961) | Root nodule microbial communities of legume samples collected from Mexico - Siratro Mexico nodule mix | ecosystem: Host-associated > Plants > Roots > Nodule | place: Mexico: Nepantla... | reverse complement strand
GAAATTTGTATAAAAGAAAAAAATTAAAATAAAAGAAAGAATTTTTTTAATTTTTTTAAAAAATGGAGGAAAAATTGAAAGGTGAAAAAAAAAAGAAAAAAAAAAAAGAGAGAGAAAGAAGGAAGAGAGAGAAGGAGAGAAAGAAAGAGAGACCAAAAGAAGAGAGAGAAAGAAAAAGATGAACATAAAAAGGAAATTTGTACTAAAAACATTTTAAACTTCCTCACAATAATTATAACTCTATTTATAATGTAATAAACATATTTATGTGTATTTATTAATCTTTTATTTATTTTGAAGTATCATGATTATCTTACTTATTTTATTATTTTTATATTTATTTTATCCTGAATGTAGTGATTCTATTTATTTTATTTACTTTATCTCTAATTACACATTAATTCTATTTATTTTATTTCTAGTTATTGACTCATCCTATTTATTTTGTTTAATTTTATCTCTAGTTACCCTCTGGTATTTATCTTATCCTTAGTTACGTACTTATCCTATTTATTTTACTTTATTTTATATCTAATCATGTATTGATTCTCTAATGGTCTTTTTTTTATTTTTTTTATTTTATTTCTAGTTATAAACTAGTCCTATTTATTATATCTCTAATGGTCTTTTTTATTTTTATTTTATTTTATCTCTAGTTATGAATTAGTCCTATTTATTTTATCTTCAATTTTTCATTCATCATATTTATTTTATCTCGACCCTATTTATTTTGTTTATTTTATCCTTACTCACTAATCCTACTCATTTTATTTACTTTATCTTGCTTCTATTTAGTTTATTTACTTTATATTTAGTTATGAATTGATCTTATTTATTTTATTTATTTTAATTTGAGTTACATACTAGTTCTATTAAATTATATTTATTTAAAGTTATTGCCATAATTCTTATTTTATCTTATTTTGTAATAATTTAAATATTATTTTATATATAATTAAGAAAAATACATATAAAGTAAAAATAAATATTTTTTAAAACTTGAATAAAAGAAAGTTACTCATCTACTCTATTATTATTTTGATGGTTGTATCTGCGAAGGTTTTATGTACATATTTTTGGTGGTATGTGATCTGTACGTAAATTCAAATTACATACATATTTTTAACATTATGTATGAATTTTGGCTGTATGTAATTCTCATTTTTCTTCTAGTGAAAACAAAATAGAGATAGGGATAAAATGATACTACCCTCTACATTCTTCCTTTGGTATTGAGAAAATCTCAATATTATGTATGTAAATCAAAAACTTAAAAAACGACATAGTTCTATATGAGAACAAAGCTTAAGTAAAATTGTTAGGTGTATAATTTTTTCTAAAGACTTTGGTGATATTAGAGCAGAGTGGAGATGAAGATGAGTATCATGAGGATCTGTTGTGAAAATCCTTTTTTAAAATATTTCTCTGACTTTTCAATTGTTTCCTAGAAATTGAAAAATAAATTCTCTGAATTCTTTATTATTTTCAATTAAACACAAACACCGTACAATTCAAATCCAATAATAAATTCTCTTTAATTTTCTATTATTTCCAATTAATTTCAATAAAAAATTATTTTTCTTTAATTAAACAAAATATGAATATGGAGGTACCTGTGAGAGGGGTTTAAGTGGATAATTTGAAGGGTTGGCTTAAGAGGGGAGAGAGGGAGTGCGGATTGACGAAACAAGGAGTTGTACAAGAAAATCAGCCTGGCCCAAAAACTGGAGGAGTGCATGATAAAAAACAGTGGTGTGAATACCATACTCTATTTTTTTATTTGAAACCTTAAGGAGATGGGCTTTTAATCAATTTTTATTTTTTTGGAGACTGTTTTAAAATGGACCAAATTTGCTTTTCTTTTTCTTTTATTTTTAATTTAATTTAAATAATAAAGCCAATGAATATATTTTTTATTTTTTCTTTATTTTTTTACTAAAAAAATATAGACAACTATGAAAACTATTTTTTTTACTTTTTCTTGAAAATAAAACAAATATAAAGAAAACGATAAACCTCAAAATTAATATGAGCAACTAACTAAATGATATTCTTTTTTTCAATTTTTCTTAAGAATTGATTAGAAACAAATTTTCTCTTTTTTTATTATTTATTTATGTAATTTTATTTGTTCGAAATTGAGTATTAACAATGTGAAGTAAGTACTCTTTAAATTATGACATTTTTTTAATAATGAATGATGATGTTCAAACATGAATTGTCTTAATATGAACTAAGAATGTGTTTTGTCCCATACTTTATTAGAATAAGTTGATCCGAGAACACGAAGCTAGCATAAAACTCTATAAGGGATATTGAAACCATGCTCAAAGTAATAGGTATTACTTTTGTTTGGCTAGATACCTTGGATTGATGTGATTTTGACTACAATTATTTTTAGAAGGAAAAATACATAAAAATAGAATTTGAAACAACAAACCAACAAAGGTTCCTAACTTATTATTTGTATATCATAATATGACTTAGAAGTAAAAATGGGAGAAGATATCATGGCATAAGTTTCTAATTTTAAATATTTGAACTTATAATTAAGAATGGTGGAGAAATTAATGAGGATGTTAATCATAGCATAGAAGCATGGCAAGAGACATTGAGGGTGATTTTTGCGAAGTGTTTATTAAGCTAGTTTTATTATACTATGACAATCCTGGAGAACCACCAAAGACAATGACTGAAGTTCCTAGTTGGCAAGATATCGTAGAATATTCATTGAAGGGTTTCTAGAATAGTTATACCTTAACTCAACTTACCAAGAGTGGTCAAACTTACGAATAGACAAAAAATGTGAGACTATTTTTCAGAAACTTATGAAAAGATTAAACAAGTTTTCTCCCGTGTTAGCATTACCCGATCTTACTGAACATTTCATGATATTTTGTAATGCTTCCAAAGTGGAATTAGGATGTGTTCTTATGCGAGATAGAATGGAGGTTTTATATCAATTTTAAAACTCCAGATACACATTTTTATTACCTTTCTTATTCTTTCCTCTCTCTTCATTCTTTTATCTCTCTACTTTTCTGAATTTTTTTTCATTGTAAAAGATTTTTTTCATTATTTTTGTTCTAAATCATTAAAGTCTCTATAAGGTAGCAACTCAACTTTATCTCTAATATATAAACTTAATTCACTTAAGAACCTAGAAATAGTCACATATTCCTCCTTTCTTATACTCACCCTCATAATATAAAGCTCTATTTTCTACCCATATTCCTCTATGCTCAAGTTGTTTTTATGCAGTTTATGGAGTTTATCTATAAGGTCACAATTAATAAGAAGGAATATGTCTACGACTCAAAGCACTCTTAAGGTTATTCCAATATACTATAGAAGGCTCGTTATGGAGACATCTATCTCTTACAAAGGCAGACCACCAGTGCATAGCATGACTTTGGAAACTAAGGGTGGCCAATAGAACTTTTCTCTCTTCACTCACTTGGTAGCACTCAAAAATTTGTTCAACTTTCATTCCCAATCTAAAAGGTGTCCACATCATCTTTACCATAAAAGTGAGGAAGATATACCGTACTTTCTTTAAGCTTTTTATCTCGTCTATGTCTGGCTAAAGGGTCAGATTAATAATAATCAGTTACTCTTAAGTTATCTCTTGCCTCTCCTTCCCAAAATTTATCCCTTTGGAAGAACTTGTTTTAATAATTGCTTTTTATTTTGATTTAACATCTTTCTTCCTTAAGGTCTTTAACTCTTCTTTCACAATGGCAAACTAAACGTCAGTGTTAATATTTAAAGATCAAATTTCATTTAAAATTTTTCTTAAATCAGATTTATTATCACTGGATTCGTTGTCACTGTGATGAGTAGAGTGTCGAGACATCTTTGAGTTTTGTATAATAGGTTTTCAAATTAAGAAGTTACAAGTTTTACACACTAAAGGGGATTCCCAAGAAAGTAAGATGTGTCACATGGACAACTTAATTACCAGGACTTTCCTAGTTAGAACCTGATGCCAATGCACTACACAAGTCTTTCTTGCGGTGAAAATCTCTAGAACACAAACTAAGACAATTCACACTACCAACTTAAACAAAAATTAATCCCACAAAAGTGTAAGCTAGGCGTGCTTAAAGGTGAGACTAGTTGGCACTATGGACCTTTGAGACACACTCATCGTCTAAAACAAAATTTTAATCCACTATTAAACATGTTTTATAGCTTACAACTCAAAATAATACAATCAAATTGCTTGCTGAAAATTAAAGCCTATATTATGCACTACATGTGTTTCATACAATGCTTCACAAGTGTTTCACTCAACTTTCCAAGTGTTTAACTCTCACTTCAGCTGCATTCGAGAGGCTTCTTCCTTTGTGAACATCTCTTGAGATGCTACACTTGAAGAAAATTTCTAATTTGTAAATTAGTTCTAACTCATGCATAATTTCTCTTTTCCAATGTCTAATTCACTCAAGAGGCCAAGAATGTAAAGTACTAAAAGCTCAAAATTCTAAGAAGCTAAAGTCAAATTGATTAATTGATGACAAACTCAAGGAATGTTGAAAAATTGGACAAAACAAGAAATTAAGGTATTGAATGAAAGTAGGCACTCAAAACAAATTCCTAATGATTTGCACTAGAGTATATTACAAAAATTGAAAATAAAACTAGAATTCTAGTTGTGGTAGCACTTGTTGTTTGATTTATTACTTACAACGTATTTGTAAAATAAGGTTTAGACCAGTTCAAGAGGAGGGATGAATTGAACTTTCAAAATCTTTTTGCAATGTAAAATGTTCTTGAAGCAAAGAATGAAAATTCTTGATTCAATCAATCAACTCGTGTAATTCTGGACTGTCCAGTAAACAATCAATTATGCACAGCGGAAGTTGTTAGAAATAAATCCAGAATACAATTTTCAATACAGAGATATGTTAATCCAGAATCAAGATGATTAAAAACAGTCCAGTAGATTTAAAGAATAAACAATAAAAATAACTCAGAAGCACAGTTGATTCAAATATGTGTAAACAGATTCAGATATGCGTAAATAGATTCAGTACACAAACATACACCCAGAAATACTTAGTGAATAGCAAGATTTAGTGATCAGTTTATTAGGCGAATGCAAGCAGGTAATAGAACGATCAAGAAGAGAGAAGAAGAAATCAATAACACAAAGATTTATTTTGGTTCACTCTTTCTCAAGGGCTACGTCCAGTCCTTTGAAAACTAGCAAAGATTTCCACTAAAAAGATCACAAGATCAGTTTACAACCCTTGCTCCCAGCAAGTTATCACTGCTCCCTGCAGTACACACTACTCGTCGCAGCACTCACACCTCACTGAACCCCTCAGCTAGTGTGTAACCCACTACACTAACACCACTTGCAACCCGCAAGCAAACACTACTCCCTGTAGCACTCACACTCTAGTGAACCCCTCAGCAGATGTGAGACCAGTGCAGAAACCCACTGGACCAACTCAATTCCAAACCTAGTAATTGAAAATAGCAAATAGATTACAAGACAATGTAAGATAAACTATTGATCACTTAGTACTTCTACATAGAACATATTACAACGACTAAAGATCAGGTGTAGAAGACTTAGCTTTGGTCCGGAACCAAAGTCGCAAGAACCTCACTCAAGGATGCTTCAAGATTCACGTTCTTTGAGGTTTCTTGTTTTGAAAAGCTTTGTCAAAAATGATCGCACAAACTGGACACTATTTCTCACGTAGAATATCTCAAGGAATGCTTTTCGAAAATCTTAGTTATCTGAAATGATAGTGCCAATTCTTTTATATAGCCAAATCAGTTTTAAAATAGCTTAGCTGTCATAGTTTCAATTAATTGAATAAACCATTCAATCGATTGAATTGACTGTTAGAAGACTCAGTCAAAGATTTCACTTGTAACAGAAATAATTGTCACAATTCAATCGATTGTTTCAAGTATTCAATTGATTGAAAAAGATTTTCAACAAAAAATAGTTTATGCTATTTTTCTTAAAACCAATTTAATAAAAACAATTTTAATATTTGTGAATCTCTTAGCACCTCAAGAATGATGAACCATGCAACTATGATTAAGAACCAAGCCAACACACAAACCCAACTAAGGACCTAAGACCGAATCATCCAACCATCTTCATGTTGGCTCAAAGTCATCCACTTGAACAATTATGGTCCAGGTTGGTTCCAACAGATTCTTCATGAAGTTGTCTTGATCAACTCACGTGCTAGGCATTGATCGAACATAGTCCATATTCAATCCATCAGAACTTCAGCAAGCTATGGTCTTTATTGACTTCATCAAATCACATGCTTAGCATTGGTGCTAACAATATTTTTCCTTGAAAATTTAACCACAAGTTCTCAACATCATACAAAAACCACTCACACAAAAATTGGATCAAAACGACACTGGAAAAAAAATTAATAATTTGAAAATTAAGAGCAATATTTTCACATTAGGACTCTTTTTTAGCTTTTAGCACCTTGGCTTTTTCTATTTATCTATGTTTTTGTACTTGAAATCTGGATGCACCTTTCTAATAATACATTATAAACATATTACAGTGCATTTTAGCAAACAATTTCTATGCAAGGAATGGAAACCTGAGGAATTCAAGAAAATTGAACATGATAACAAGACATAATGGAATTGTAGACTCTTAGGAACTTACTAATGATCAAATAGTAAGCATTGAAATTCAAAAATGAAAAATTAAAAAGCATACAAAAGTATAACTTTTGCTAGACATTTTATCAAACACTTAATATGCAGCAATTTCACTTAGACATTTAATCAAACACCTAATATACTAGAACATATAGTGGAATTGATAACATTTTGGAATGACTTGGACAACATGTATACATATTACTAAAGAAAAATGACACACTAATACAATTAATTGGACCGGTTAAATTATAGAAAGACTCGACCAAAATTGAAAACATTGTTGTAGTAAACAGAAAAATCCTATGGCATTGCTATTGGATCTTTTAAGGTAATAACAACTATTTGAATCAATTAGAATATAGATAAATAACAATTAAATGGTTGTGTAACATTTAAAATGTCAAAATAGTTATAAACAACATGGATGAATTTTAAAAACAACAAAGCAACACAAAACAATTTTAATACAATGAAAATAGTGCAGAAACAATTTTAACAACAAGAAACTACTTAGCTTTTGATGAACCTAAGATCTGAATACCATATGATAAAAACCAGCTTTGGCTATTTGCTTGATTTGAAGTTTCCTGTTGAATGCAATATGGAGGAGGCAACGAAAGTAATGAATGCAATATATAATTAACAGATTGGATGAAATGGTCTAGAGGAAAAAGGAGATGTGAGAGAGGTGAGGCCAACTTTCATAAGATGCCTAGGCTAAACTCAAAAGAGAAGTTAACCTAGAGGTGATCACAAGAACAGGTGAAGCTTGATTTGAACTTGTGTTATGTTGTGGTAATTTTCCAAGACATTTGGTTCTTGAGTTTCATCTTTGTTAGCTTCTCTTAGAAGTCTAGCTTAAAAATTCCAATTGGGAGTTGGCCTAACCTCTCTCAATATCCTTCTTCCAATAATTAACTCAAGCACAACATGTCATTATTTTCATTTTCATAAAGTTTCCACTGTCTTGAATCACTCCATTTTCGACCACACTACAATGCATTGTTCTAACCACTGTTTGCTTTATTTTCCTTGGTTTAATTGTTTTGAAAAAAGAGACATAGAGCAAGGATTCCATCAAAACTCATCAACTCCAAACCTACTCTCCTCCTTAGATAACTCAATGGGCTCAGATTTGGGTTCAAGCTCGATTTGCTTGGTAGGTTTGACTTTCGCAACTCTCTTCCTCTCAGATAGAGATAAGAAAGGAAAATTAGAAATATTGGCGTAAGTGGGTGAATGGGTTTGAATCTTGACATTGACCAAAACCCTTAGGGCATGCATGACTCTCTGGTTCTTCAAGTGCAGGTAGAGGTTATTAAGATCTCTTTGGATATCCTGCACCCTCTTCATGAAAATGGGCTGCTGGAGATAAGTCCCCTGGAGATAAGTCCCAATTGTGGGGTCAACGGTGAGTTGGGTATACACCTCGAGACCAAAGAAAGCATCGTCGAAGGGGATAGTGGTGGAAGAGTAGGGTCTGGACACCACAACTTGAACATTTTGGTCTTCTACGTTGAAATCATTTTCTTCTTTTTCACTTACGGCACATTTGTTTTTTTTTTCTTTACTGTTGTGAGTGCAATCTGTGTATCTTTCACCTCCACGTGTCTTTCTCAATAGTAAAAAGGGATTGTGTATATGTTATGAGAGTCATTGAGTGAGTGTAGGAGAGTGAGTGGTAGAAGTTGATAATAATAAGATGTGGGGAGTTAGTTTGGGTGTGGAGAGCTCAAAGTGAGTGAGTTAGAGAGATGTTTTTTTTTTTCTATTTTTACTTTTATTTTTATTTTATTTCATACTAATTTTATTTTTTTTATTTTGATTATTTTTTTGGGAGTGTGAAGTAATAAAGGGAGTGTAGGGAGTAAAACTTGTTTGGAGGCCCAAAGGTGGCTCAAAGAAATATAAGAAGGGTGTGAGAGTAAACTTAAGGGGTGCAAAAAGTAAAAGTTCTTCTATTTTATTATTGTTTTTTACATTACTTTTTTATTTTTTCATAAATATATTTTATTTATTTAGTTTTATTATTTTATTTGTTTTTGTTATTTTTTATTTTTATGTAAAACTTAATGGTTTGAACCCAAACTATATATTTTCATACATTTTAATATATTCTAAAATGAAAAGAAATAAAGTCCTAGTCTAATCGTCTTGAATTTTTTTAAATAGAAAATACCAATTTTCTAGTTTTGTAGTATTTAAAGGAAAAAATATTTTTCTTCATTTTTTCATTCTTTTAAAACTAGTAGACACATTTTTTTCTCTAGAAATAAATTTTATTTACTCCGATGAAGTTGGATGTTGACAGTTGCACTTGTCACTCGGATTTAAAAATTAATTCAAAAACTTTCCATTGAGTAATTGTCATGTGGACTTCATGCTTCGTATACTTGGTTGAAAAATGTTCTCCATTTAGGAGCTTCATAATGGCTTTAAATCCTTTCCATTGCCATGAAGACATATGGCAATCCGCACCTTGTATCCTTACAAATCAGCCTTAACACCACACAAGCCCTAACCTTTGTCTATGTTAGCCCTTGTTCACACTACTCCTTTATTGCTCCTTCTTTGGCACTTTTTTCCTTTAATTTTTTATGATGGATTAAGGAATCTGAATTATTCTGTTGTTCTAAAATATTTACACAAGTAGAGGACTTCTTATTAATATTCCATGTTCTTCAGAGAAATCTCTTCATGGTTGAATTTGGATCCGAGCAGCTATTTCGAAGCCCCAGGTTTATAAAGCCCAATCTTCTGTGTTGCTTCTGACGAAACCTCTAGCTCTGTGTCCTCTTTACTCTGTGACTTGGGTGTCTGGGGCGCATGTCATCACTCTACATATCATCCTCAAATAGATGAACAATCTGGGAGAACAATCCAATATTTAAAAGATCTATTAAGGATGTGTGTATTAGATCATTTGGGTAGTTGGAATAAAATGTTATCTCTGGTGGAGTGATGTGCATTGCCTAACGTGCCTCAAATAAACTAGGTGGCTAAATTTATAGTATAGCTAACATAGGTCATTCTTCCCAAGGACCACTCAAATATTCTCTTAAAATACAGGGGTTTTTAACAAAGTATTTAAATTCAATAACAAAAGCAGAAATCAAACAAAATAGAGGAATTCAAATAATGAAGAATCAACTTGGGCTCCCTTCGGTTCTCCCAAATCCTTCATCGGCTCTTACACACAATTCAAATTACACGTGTGGGTTAAATAGATCAGGATCCATGCATCTATTTAACATACTGAATACCCTACAATCGTAAAACATTTAATCGAACATCTAGTGTGCCAAACTAATGCAATCGCATCATGAACAACATTGTCAGTTCTACATAATTCCAATTTGGGAATTTCATAACACATTCTAATTGAACTGTATTGATTCAATTACAAGATTAATCCAACTATTAAATCTAATAATCAAATTAAAAAAAACAAGTGAACATGTAATTTTCGGAAAGAAATACAAAACATGAACCTAAGGATTAATCGGAAAGGGATAACCTCCGAGCACCAGATTGAAGGAGGTTAGCCACTCATCATCATGATTAGCATCCCAAATTGAAGCACAAATAATACAAATTGAGAGAAGAAAAAAATGCAGACATGAAGAAGAAGAAGGAGAAGAAGAAAGAAAGATGAACGAATTGTATTCCCAAAAAAACTTTGTAGTGTGGCTGCTGTCAAAATATCATAAAAATATATATTCTCTCTCCCCCCCTTACAATCTCTCCCACCAAGGAAAAACCCTCACCCTAATTCTTTTGCACTACCTAAGGTGACCCAGACTCATTCTATGTTGCCCTAAATTGACCTAAGAGTAATTATTTTCGCTCAAAATGTTGTCCAAATTCCGTATGTCAACTTCAAGGCTTATTTTGTCTACTTTTTCGTCCAAATTTAGTCTTCGGCCTTACAATAATGTTTGTATGTGTTTTAGTTATATGCAAAATGACATCAAGATCAAGTTAATCTGAGGTCTGTAACAAAAGTTATGTGTTGAAAAATATGTAGACTGAAGTTCAAGAGGGGGTGAATTGAACTATTAATTCTTTTTTAAAAGTATTTGGAAAGAATAGAAATTTTTATTGGTCAATGCTCAACAATAAAAATAAAGACAGATCAATCAATTAAAATTGCAAAACAACAAGCTGAAAAATAATTTTCACATGTGTCTAGAAAAACAACCGGTTAAAACAAAAAATCAATCAATTAAAATTTCCTAATAGTGAATAAAAAAAACAGGATAAAATACAAGACAATCGATTGAGATTTAACTTGCAATACTTAAATAGAATACAGTTGCTTTAGAGAGAAAAACAATTGATTAAAAATACAATTCAATTGATTGAAATTTTTCCAGTTGTAGTATTTCCAAAATATGAACAATGATCTTGGTTAAAGGTTTCTTCCAAAGCAGTTTGTGTTCAAGAGAATTCAAAAAGATATTTAAAAGATTTTAGTCCAAAAAATTAACAAGTTGAATTTGAAAATAGTAGATTCAAATTTATCAAAATTGTGTCACACCAGTTTTCAAAACAGTGAGGAGTAAAAATAGTGATTTAATTTGTTGGAACAGTTGACTAAAACCTAGAACAAAGATTAAAAACAGATTCAATTATGTTTAATCAATCGTACAAAATTTAGTTAACCAAGAATTATGACAAAGTCAATTATTATAAATTGTTTAAAAAGAATTGATTAAATTCGCTTTCAGTCGATTATTTTTATTAGTAGAAGAAAGTTCTCAAGTTCTACCCAGAAATTTAATTCGTTGATTCTCAATTTTAATTGGTTGTTTATACTAGAAAAACCAGTTTTAATGCAGAAATGACATGTGATTCAAAATGACACAAAATCAAAGAGAGTGCACAAGATTTTTATACTGGTTCACACTTTTTTCAAGAGTTACATTCAGTTCCTTTGCAACTCTAGCAAAGGTTCCACTAAACACACAAGTTTACAAACAAATACAAGTCAAAGACTGAATCTTGAACCCTACTAGATTGATCAAGACCCCTGTGCAGAACCCTACCATACAGTATGCAGAATCCTACTGCAAATATACAATGGAAACACTATCTAAAGGAAAATACATCACCAAACACACTTAAACACCATATCTAAGTGTAAAACAATAACAATATTGCAATAAATCAAATTACAATAAAAACCAACACTAATACAACAACAAATATGAACCAAGATAAAAGGATAAGGCTTCCTTGGACTCAAATTTGGATGCATGGTGCTTTACTTAGTCAAATGCAAGCAAGACTCCTTCTAAGATTGATAGCCAAGGTAAATCTTTGGCAAATCTTGACCAACCTCTCAAAACTAGGAAGCTTACCCTCAAATACTTTCCTAAATATATTAAGTGTTCTCAAAAGTTGGAAATGCAGAAATTGTTAATTTGCAACTGCAAAACGTGTTTTTATAGTGCAGAATTCACGCCAATGTGAAATCAACCGATTATTTACGGAAACCTATCAATTGATTTTACTAGAGTTCAAAACTAGGAAGCTTACCCTCAAATACTTTCCTAAATATATTAAGTGTTCTCAAAAGTTGGAAATGCAGAAATTGTTAATTTGCAATTGCAAAACGCGTTTTTATAATGCAGAATTCACGCCAATGTGAAATCAACCGATTATTTATGGAAACCTATCAATTGATTTTACTAGAGTACCGATCAATCGATTGTTTCTATGAAATAGTTGATTATTTTTACTCTGTAGCAAAACTTTTTTCTAAAAATATAGTTCAGAAATTGATTCCACCTTGATTCTTTTAGAGCTTCTTGCTTGTTAGTATCATGATGAAAGTACATAAATGCAAATGGTGTAGACTTTTGTCGATTACTAGGGTTGTCCACCAATGCAGGGCATGTCCTTGGAAGCTAAGGGTGGCTAAAGGGACTTTTCTCTCCTCACTCACATGGTAGCACTCAAACAACTGTTCAACCTTTATCTCCCAATCTAGAAAGGTATCAATATCATTCATTACTCCCATGAAAGTGAGGTAGACCTACCCTAACTTCCTTGGATTTTCTCTCTTTCTTATGGTGATTGTAAGGATTAGGCTGATAGTGTTCTGCCATTCTCAAATTATCTCTCTCTGGTTTTTCTTGCTCAATATCAGAATGTTATTTTTTTGTAGAACTAGTTTTAGATTTGGACTTGTGATCCTTCTTCCTTAAGGTCTTCATTTCCTCCTCCATAATGGAAAATTGTATTTCAGTGTTTAGTTTAAAAGAACGACGTTCATTTAATAGTTTTCTTAAGTTTGAATTATTTTCACTGCACTCATTGCCACCATGGGGTGAGAATGTCTAGACATCTTAAGTTTTGTGAAGTAGTATTCTCAAGGCAAGACAAACAAGTTTAGCATACCAGGGGTATTCCAGGAAAGTAAGGAGCGTCACTATGACAACTTAAGTACCAAGACTTTCCTTGCCAAAGCCTGACCCGATGTACCACACAAGTCGTTCTTATGGTGAATTCACTAAGTCACAAATGAAGGTGACTCAATTAAGCAAGAATAAAACTAGTCGAGTTGATCAAAAATTGGAAATAAAATGTAAAGAAAAGTAAAAGCAAAGGTGTGAGAATTGTAATGCTAGACGGATCCTAGTGGTGAAGTTCTTTGGCACCAAGGACCTTAGAAACATTTCATCATCTATGTCATTTAGACTAATCCACTAATAATAGTGTTTTGCAATTACAACTCAAATGAATACATTCAAATTGACGTATACTAGTGGTGAAGTTCTTTGGCACCAAGGGCCTTAGAAACATTTCATCGTCTATGTCGGTTAGACTAATCCACTAATAATAGTGTTTTGCAATTACAACTCAAATGAATACATTCAAAAATTTGCTGAAAATTTAAATCCCTATGCTATTCACTCCAAGTGTTTGTGAAAATGGCCTCACAAGTGTATCACTCCTTTTTGCTCAAGTTTGTCAATAAATTTTTTTAGCAACAATACCGCATCTCCATTTGTAAATCATCCTCCAATATTGCTTTGAAAAATCATCTCTTGATATATTGAACACCAACTCAACCCAAGTGCTTTCATCAATGTACTACTAGTTCACCATGAATCCACAAAATGTAAAACAATAAAAGGATAATTTGGATAGCACAACTCAAGAAGAATTTTAATGGAAAAACTCAAAGAATGTAAATGGAAGTGACAAGCAATAAAAATAAGGCTAAAAAATGGAAGTACAACACTCAAAAGATTATCTACTAACGGCTCTAGGGTAGATGAAGAAAACAGAAAACAAAATTAGATTTTTCAGTTCTGACAGCAATAGGTATATGATTTATTGTGACAAATGTACGATATCTTTTATCATGAAATTGTTACCACCAAATCCCAACACATTAAAAAACATCCATGAAAAATTCAGTTCAAACTAAGCACTGAGTTGCTTTAGATAAATCCAGAATAGCAAGGATTTTTATGTATAGTTCATCAGTTTTCCAGTCAGTGTGCTAAGGTTCTGGCAGCGTCTCGTCCAAAATTTATTACGTCCACACCACAAAAAAATTAATTCACCAATTTTTAACCACACATTCCCAACATGTCAAGCTATGGTCATGCCAAATTTCAGGTACATACGGTCACATAATTAATTATAGTAATTCAAAAACAGAGGCGAACTTGCATTTCCATCAGATTTCGAACAGCATTTAGCTTTCAGCTTTTATACATTTATTATTTTTTGTACAAATTGAATTTGAATGCACCTTTTTCACAGTATCTCTATAACATCTCAATATAGACTTATACAAAATTTCATGCACAAATATATGCAATATTCCGTTTCTAGTAAATTTTTCAAATTCAGTAGACTTTCATCAAAGAGTTGCAGATCTGGAAAATGAAACCTATGGATTCCAATGGATTTAGAACAAACTTCAAGATATATGGAAATAGTAGAGACTCTAGGAAACTCACTAATGATCTAATAGTGAATTAAGGAACTCAATAATAAAAAGAAAAAAGTAATCAAAGCCATACTTCTTTGACACATTTCATCAAACACATTCTGCTCAACATTTCTTTCACAAGCATTTGAACAAACACCTAGCCTACAAGTATAAACCTAATGAATTTATGACAAATTGGATGTACACATGACTTTGACATATACTATGGATCATAAAATTCAAAGCTATCACAAAAAACAACAGTTCTCACCAGTTAAAATCAAAGAAAGATTCAAGAAAACGTAAAACAGTTGTGGCACACATCAAAGAACACCTAAACAATGGATCTTGAACAGTTCAAGAAGATTAATGCAATTTGAACCGTTTAAACTCAACTACACTACTTTCAATAGGTACAAAACCATGTAAAAAGTGGCAAAAAACACGGTATAGTTGAAACAAAACTAAAGGAACCAAGAACTCGTCTTCTTGAAGACCTATGCTCTTGATACCAAATGATAGAGGAGCTCCTTCATGCTAGTGGCTTCTTGTTTGTTCTATAATGAGTCGTGATGTAGAATGAAGTGTTTGCACCGATAAAAACCAAGGAAAGAACTTCAAGCATGCGAAAGCAATGGATATGGAAAAGAAATTGTGGAAGGAAGATTGTTGAGGAACCTTGAAAGGATGGTAAACTAGGTGATGAAAGGGAACTTGAAGGAGGTTTGGTCAACCTTCAAGAGAGAGTCTCAAGCTTCTTGGAAAAGAAACTTAGTTGGAAACTTGATAGTGTGCTGAAAATTCAGCAGCATTCCATTAAGGTAAATCAAGCTTATTTTACATGGTGCCTATACATGTATTTATAGAAAAGGAGTAGGAAGAAAAGCTTATGGTAGAAGCTTCACTAAACCTAGCATAAGAAGTAAGCTTCCTCTAACCCTAGCACACTTCCTTTCTCTCCACTCAGCTGTTGCCATGTGTCATAGGCTTCATGGTTGACGCCCCTTTTAAGAGAGAACTTTACATGCAACACCCTTTGAGTTACCCGTCTTTGGCAATTGGTTGGTTGCATTTTTATCGACTTATTGGGACCTTTCCTATGTTTCTTGTTCCAAGGGAGAGAGCTCACGTCTATTGATGCTTGGGTTGCATGCTTAGTTGTTTCCAAGAGAATTCATGGTTTGAACTTGATGATTGGTGGCTACGTAAGTGCAAAATATGGTAGGTTCAAAAGTGCATCTCAATAGCCTTTATTAGAGTGGTCCCCACGTTCATTGGTGCATGGTGCAACCCCACATATTTTCTTTCTCTCTTTGTAGATTGAAGTGGGCTCCACCTTCATATTGGAAAGACAAATAACTCCTTTATCTTCATTGGTGCCCACTATCTTTATTTCTCCTTTATTTCTTAAAGTGGACCCCACCTTCACTTTAGCAAGCCAAATGTTTTGTATTTCTTAGAATAGCCATGTACTTCACCTTCCATGTGAGTCATAGGTGAATCTTCTGTTATCTCCTAAAAATTAAATCCAAACAACAAAATTAGAATACCAAAAATACCAAACACATATACCAAATTAAAATCTAAACTATACCCATAATCCATCATAGAGTGTTACTAGCATTACGGACAAAATACAAAACATACTCAAGTTTAGAAAAAATTTCAGAAAATACATCAAATTGAATCAAACTTTTATTTAAATCCCAATTAACCCAAATACATAAAAAAATTGTCCAAGACTTATTAATTATTAATTTATTCATCATTATTGTTATCATTATGCAATAGGGAAGTGGTTAAAATAAATAGATATCATGGAGTTTACATAAAAATAATAATTTTCATGTTAGTATTAGGATGACACCATATAAAAATTTGTATGGAAGGAAGTGTAGAACTCTTTTATACTAGTATCATGATGGAGAAGCGGTGTTGGTTGGACCAAAGTTACTTCAGCAAACCATTAAAAAGGTGATGCGGATTCATGAGAGGATGAAAACTTCTCAGAGTAGGCATAAATCTTATACAGATAAAAGGAAGAAGCCTTTGGATTTTGCAGCTGGAGACCATGTATTTCTAAAAGTAATACCTACCAAGGGTGTAGGAAGAGCTATCAGATCAAGAAAATTCTCTCCTAAGTTTGTTGGACCTTATTAGATTTTGAGAAAGATAGATCCAGTGACTTATGAGATCTCTTTACCTCCTCATTTAGCAAACCTACATAATGTACTTCATGTGTCTCAACTAAGGAAATATACACTTGATCCTAAACATGCATGGGAGGCTGATGATGTACAAATCAAGTAGAACTTAAGATTTACGGCTAGAGTAGTTAGAATTGAAGATCATCAAAATAAACAACTCAGAGGCAAGACCATCAATACGGTAAAAGTGTTGTGGGATGCTAAGTCTAGTCATTCAAATTGGGAGATGAAGGAAACCATAAAAGAAACCTATCCTTATCTCTTTCCAGTATGTCAATTTTTGAGGACGAAAATTTTTCTTGTTAGGTAAAATGTAAGGACCTCAAAAATAGCTTTACAGTATAAGTGGTATAATTAAAATGACACCTGAATATTTTATTATTAAAGTGAAAAATTTATATAAATAGAAAAATTAGTTATTCATGTTTCATTTTAATATAACGACTATCCCCTTTTTGTACTCCTCTGCCTTCTCTCTAGATTTTTAACCTCATCCTTCATCATACTAACTATTAGAGACCATTGTTGGACTCTTGATAGTAATTGGAGTAAAGTTGCCTGATCATAAGTTTGATTAGTGTAAGTTCAGTCATACTCATTTTTCTTGAGTCAGTTTTGAGTTTTACTGTTTATTTGGATAGATACTCTTTGCATGTGATGCTTGAGACTTCAGGATTAGTCTCAGTTAGTTCAGAGTCCTAGTGATGTGTTCAAATCATTGATCAGAACTCTATGGTACATGTTAGACTATTTCTATTTTTCTTTAGGAGTTAGAGCTCTTTGAGTACTCAGACTTCTAATTAGGTAATTCAGCCTAAATGTTTTAATAACACCCTAGGATAGAAGATCTAAATATGGGGTGACATGGTCACCAGTTTTAAAGTTTTCTTGCGAGGATTGGTTGTATATTGTTGTATGTTTCTAAAACTATAGATATATGAGACTTCTAATTGTTGATAGTAAAATGATGTTGAGAATTAATGGGGTTTTGAATTGGTAAAAATGAGATTATTTTGAATTGGTAGTTAAAAAGTATGGTTTGAGATTGTTTTGATGATTGATATTGTAAAAATTGGTCCTCTTTAAAAGGTCATTCAGAGGTGGTCGCACACAACACCATATGACCCATCGGGCGCCACTATAGGGGAATGCTCTCAGGTTTAGTCACATTGGGCGCAATTCCATTGGCGTTGGGTGCAATTCCATTGGTGTTGGGCGCAACTTGATCGAGTTGTTCTTGGATTTGAATAACATCAGACGCCACTTCTTAGCACCAAGCGCAATGTCAGCTTGCGTCGAGTACGGTTTCAGTTGTGTCAGGCGTCGTGCAATGCTATACTTAGCTTTTGTAAAATTTGTCTTCTTATTTTCTCAACTCTTCGTTCTTATTCATTAATCGGGTGTTATATTCATTTGTTAGTCAACGTATGATGTATGATATGAACTATAAATTGTGTGGTATGTGTTTGAGGTATAGTATTTTCAGAAAAGAAAATATTGTATTGAGAATGATTAGGATGTGCATTGTTTTGAGAATTGTTAGAATGATGTGTCTTGACTCTACTGGTATATTGAAATCATATAGATAAATATTATCAGGTAGTGATGGTCGAAGGAGATTCTTATAAGCAACTAGGGTTTGAAAAAGAGTCGTCTATAGATTAACTCTGTCATATGAGGATAAATGATTTATTTGTGAATGTGGTTGTGTGGATTTAATAGTGGAAGGATAGTATGATAGGTGCTGAGTCTAATTTAATACACGAGTCTTTCAGAAGCAAAGTTAAGTGTCTATGTTGGTCAATGGATTTCTTATGTGGGTGATATTGATTTTGAGTTCATTATAAACACTTCATTTGTTATTATAAATGTAATGGATTAAAAGGTGATGGATCATATGTTTTTTATTGTGTTAATTTGAAATTATAGTTATCTTGGAAATGTTTTAAATTGCTAGCTTATTTCCCTTTTGTGTTGTCTTTGTTTTTAAAATATGTGATGAGTGTGTCTTACCCTTAACAGTAATAGATGATCTGACTCTTTCGTGAATAGATGAAGTTTTCCTTTTCTTTTATGTTTATAAATTCTTTTTAGATTTGTTTATATTTTAAAATCCCTAAAAGAATAAATATATTTTGTAATCCTTTATTAATAATATGTATATGTATATTTTTAATTATAAATATATTTGTATGATATAATCTTTAGGAGATATAAATATACGAGATATAAATAAAGACTACAAATTTACTCATTTTGTTAATATATATGATTAACACACATTTATCAAATCTCTTCCAATTTTTTTTATGTAAATCTCTTCCAAATTACTAACAAACTTTTTCATATTTTTTTTTACTCTCTAAATTGTTTTCCTTAATCCATACAATCTTTTCTTGTATTCTTTTTCCTCTACTTCCTCCCTTTAAATTTAGTCCAGATATTCCTTTTTCTGTCTGTCACTCTCCAATCCTAATCCTAACATTGCTTCACAATCAATATTATATAATTGCTGAACATAAAGGCATAGGAAACATCAATTTCAGGAGTCTCATTCGTCAAGAAACATCAACATGTCGAGTCCAGAGTCAATAATTGTAGGTTAATTCAAACCAATCATGGT
>Ga0123340_1001499_pt1 | contig 19471 bp, 8 predicted proteins | sample SirMexnodulemix_FD_89961 | JGI IMG/M metagenome (GOLD analysis project Ga0123340, IMG submission 89961) | Root nodule microbial communities of legume samples collected from Mexico - Siratro Mexico nodule mix | ecosystem: Host-associated > Plants > Roots > Nodule | place: Mexico: Nepantla... | reverse complement strand
TATATATATATTGTCACTGGTATTAAAAAAAGAAAACTTTTTGTACGTCCCCTTTGAAAATTTGTACATATCTGAACATTTTGTGAATACATTGTTTGAAAAAAAAAAAAAACTTTGTACATACATTGTCATTGTCAAAAACATTTTGAGAAATTTTTTTAAAAAAAAATCATTTGTACATACATAGTCAAAATAAAATAAAATTTGAAAAAAAAGAATTTCTACATACATAAAAAATCATTCAAAAAGTTTGAAAAAAATTGTACATACTTTTTGAAACATTTGAACAACAATAATTGGAAAAAACCATTGGAAAAATTTTGGATAAATAATTGAAAATGCATATGTTGAAAGAAAATCCATTGAAACATTTGGAAAAATGGTTGGAAAAATATTTTTGAAAAAATTTATTTTGGCACTTGATTCTCAACAAAAACAAAGTCTTGTCCATCTCTTTTATTTTATTTTTATTTCAGCACTTGATTCTCTACGAAGGCAAAGTCTTGGCCATTTTTTTATTATTTCGGCACTTGATTCCCTACAGAAGCAAAGTCTTGTCCATCCTTAATAAAAAAATTCATTGGAAGTTTGTATATACATTATCATTGAAAAATAACAGAAAAAATAAAAAATAATTTTGTGCATCCATTCTTGCCTTATCATTCCAAAAAATTGAAAAAATAGTTTTTATGCATTCATTCATGCATTATCATCAAAACAAAAATAATAAAAATAGATTTTTATGCATCCATTCATGCATTCTCATTTAAGAAACTCAAAAATATAATTCGAGGCATTATCGTTCAAGGAAAATAAAATCTCATACATTTTTTAAAAATTTTAAGCATTTATATATGCCTTTTCTCAAAATAAAATTATTGAAAAATATAATGATCAAAGTTCAAGAAGGGAGGGGGAGGGAATTGAACTATTAACTCTTTTCAAAAAGTTGGAAGTATGAATGAGTATTTTTATCAAACTATGATTACAATGTAGAGAATACTCGAAACAATATATTAAATTCACAAACAATTAGTTAAAAAGAGATTAAGTATGTTCAGACTAGTAAGAATCCTGACAATTCTGGAAACACGCAAATAACAAGTTGAAGTTAAAATAGTCTGTTGAAAAACCTTTTCAGCACTTAGACAATTTTCAACCAGTAGCATATTTTAACAGGTTAAACCAAATTTCAACAGGTTGAATTACCAATACTACATCAGCCAATTTAAACCAGTGAACAGAATGCAGATCTTTAAAATAGTGGCAAATAATTGAATGCTAAACCAAAATTCACATGTATTTCTACAAGATGTATTCAGATAAGTAGCATTCAACACATGTAATTAACCAAAAACCAATTTTCAATTCAATTATAGTTTTCAAAACAGATGGAAATCCCTTTGCACAAAACATAGTTTTAATTCCTAGGACTGTCTAGCCACTGAAGATTTAGACTATAGCAGAACCACTAATATCAAGGATGAGATTATAAATTCAGCAAGGTAGGCCTACAGTGGCACACAAATCAGATTATTCAAAAGATTTTAGGCCTAGAATATAAATTGAAAAAAACTTAATTATGCAGAAGAATTGAAACTGTGTAATATATTGTACCAGTAAAAATGCTAACACAATAATAGTTTTACAATATCAAGAATTAACACACTTAATCAGTGGAACAACTATGTAGCTGCAGATAAAGGAAATGCACAACAAATTTAACCAAGAAATGTGAATAAAGTGAACAATTATGCAGAACAAGGGCACCACTTTTAATATGCAATGTCACGAATCCAGAAATGAGAAACCAGTAAAACTGATTAAAAACAAATTCAAAATATCCAAAATCACAAGATAAACCAATTAAGAAACCAAGAAACTAATTCTGCATTATAATACTAGAATACAACAGGTTAAAATCAATTTTAACAAATTAAAAACGCTGCCAGAGTGATTATTTTGAATCTTTCCAAAAATTGAACAGGTTGTTCTTGACAGTAGAAATACAACAGTACCGAAAAATCAAAAGAGTAAGGGAAGAAGAAGATCACACGAGTCTTTTTATCCTGGTTCACTCTTCTACAAGAGCTACGTCCAGTCTTCAACACAACAATGCAAAGATTTCCACTATACCATTCAAGTTTACATACAAAACTCACTCAAGACCCAATCTTGAACCCTGCAAGATGGTTTCTATCCCTTGTGCAGCAACCCACCACACAAGATGCACAACCCTAGTGCAAATACAACACCCTACTACTATTCTATATGCAAACAATACAATACAACCAAACAATTACACATTTAACACAAAGTACAATGCTTAAAACACCTATTCAAGCACAATACAACCAAGAAATATATCAAGAACAAATTACAATCTGTCAAACCAATTATGCAGCAGCTGAACACAGTGAAAAACACAAAAGAGGGACACTTATCTCTTCATGATGTCAGCTGCCACACCAAACAATCAAATGGATGATTTGCTCTTCTGCAAAAGTGAGATATCATGATGCATTTCACGAACTTTGATGATTCTTTCTCACTAGAGGGTTTTCTCTTCAAGAAGCACTTTCGAAAACCTTTAGAAAAGTGATTGAAAATCTTTTGATTTGAAGAGTTAAAAGAAAATGCGCGTTGTAGTGCTTTTAAAATTTGCGCCAATCAAAACGTTAAGAAAATCAATAGGCTGTTTTTAAAATTAACATGTTAAATTTTCTTTGCAACACTTGCATTTTTAAAATGATTTTAAAAATGTTATTTTCACTTATATTTGAATGAGAAATGCAAGCAAATCATTAATTGACACTAATAAACGCATGTGAAAACTAATTCATGTTAGAACCACTCCAAACCTAGAATCTAATGTTTTCAACCAATTTCTTCATCAAATCAACACTTAAGAGGCTTCTTCACTAGCTCCAACAAAAATTTCATGTACTCATGCATTTTCTCAAATTTTAGTCATTCATATATGCACTTTCTCAAAATAAAAAGTTATGCACTCATGCCTTTTCTAAAAATTTTAGGCATTCATATATGCATTTTCTCAAAATAGAATTTCATGTACTTATGCATCTTATCCAAATTTCATAAATTCATATATGCATTTTCTCAAAATTTCATGCATTCAGATATGTTTAAACAAAATATCACGTATTAGCATAAGCATTCATTATCAAAATTTCATTCACGCATCTTCAAGTGAAGACTTCTTCCTCTTATCTTATCAATGGTATGTGACCTCTAACACTGTTAAGGTCACGACCATATTATCATCGGTATGTGACCCTCTAACACTGTTAAGGTCTCGACCATCTTATCATTTATGTTGATATGTGACCCTCTGACACTATTAAGGTTTGGACCATCTTATCACTTTTTGTTTGTACATGACCCTCTAACACTGTTAAGGTAATGACCATCTTATCACTTTTGTTGGTGTGTGACCCTCTGACATTGTTAATATCACGACCATCTGATCCTCGATACGTGACCCTCAGACACTATTAAGGTCCCAACCATCTTATCATTTTTGTTGGTGCGTGACCCTCTAACACTGTTAAGGTCACAACCTTCTTATCATCGGTACGTGACCCTTTGACATTGTTAAGGTCATAACCATCTTATCATCGGTACGTGACCCCATGACACTGTTAAGGTTATAACCATCTTATCATCAATACGTGACCCTCTAACACTGTTAGTGTCGCGACCATCTTATCACTTTTGTTGGTGTGTGACCCTCTGACATTGTCAAGGTCTCGACCTCTATCTACAGTTTTATTATATTTCCAAACGAGACGAAATTAATTGTTTTATCCTTACTTATCTTTTACACTAATAATCTGAAGTTTTTGAAATTTCATATTATCTAGTAAAATTTAAGTAAAAAGAGAGAGTTGTCATAACACAATTTTATTCGGGCAAATAAAATTAAAAAACAAAAAAAATATTTTTAATCAATGCTCGGAATTAAAGTTTGAATTTTAAGATCTTTTATTTTATTTCTATTTTCATTTTAGAGAGGAAAAATACCAAAGAAATATATTATTTAAATTTTTATCCTTTTATAATATTTTATTTCCTTTTTAAAAAATAAAATAAATAATAAAAAAATTTAGTCATTTGATTTAAGTCTAAGTGTTATTGTTTTTATTTTGTTTTTCAAAAGAAATTAAGAGAAAACAATAGAATAGATTTTTATTTTAAAATACTAATAAAAATATGTTTTCATTTTTTATTAATATTTAAAAAAAGATAAAAGATAAAAAAAAGGAGAATTTGCTTTTATTTTAAATAATTTCAAAAAAAATAAGAATTTGGTCAATTTTAAATAGCCTGCAAGAAAATAAAATTTGTTCTAAGGCCCAGTCCCTTTAAGGTTTTAAATAATAAGAAAAAGAAAAACTCCAGTTGTTGTCTAAGCCTTCTTTTATTTGGGTCAATTTTGTTGAGCACTCCTAGTTTTGCTAATTACAACTTGTTGTTATTATTGGCATTCTCTGTTGGGTTAAGCCCATATACTCTCTTCTTATGACCATTCATCGAGTGCTTCTTCCTGCACCTCAAAGTAGTTCTTGGAGCACCTCCAAATTTTATCAAACGGACTAAAATACCCTTAATACAATACTGTGAAGACTATTATACCCTTCACTCTAAAACTTCATAACATCTTCTCCTCCTACAACTGCCATTCTTGTCTTCTGTTGCAGCACCTCCACAGACCCCATCATTCCGTTTTGCATTTTTTTGCCTGGTTTCATTTCGTCATCTTCAATAACACCACATTGGACAAGCAATTGAGGTACGCATGATATATTGAAGGATTTGTAGGGTATTTGGGGGGATTTTGTTGGGTTTGCGATTTGGGGGTGAGTTTCTTTATGAACAAAATACGTTGCGGAATGTGTCGTTCCGCAACTCATTTGGAGGTGACAAAATAAATTCCGAAACGATGTATTCGACAATTGTTCTCCGGATATGGAGGACAATTGTGGAACACGTTGTTCCGTAACCCATTTAATGAGTTGCAGGACAACAGTTGTGAAACGTGTCGTTCTGTAACTCATTTCTTCACCTCCAAATGAGTTGCAGAACGACGTGTTCTGTAACTGTCCTCCAGATCCAGAGAACAGTTGCGGCATACGTCGTTCCACAATTCATTTCTAACACACTTACCTAGCAGGACGTTGTGCCACTACTGCTTCGTCGCGCCGCCGCACTCCCACTCCTCTGCCGTCACCAATGCACACTACCATAGAAGGACACCAATCAGGCATTTCATCACCTTCAAGCATCACCGTCTGTCAACCCCTCATCTGCCACCTCCACAATTTCACTATTTTATCATTTCTTTAGCTGAAGGACAAAATTGTAATTTCCTTAAGGGCAGAGTTGGTATTTTTTTCAAGTTTTGGAGGTGCCTCAAGAAGGCTTGGAGGTGCAGGAAGAAGCGGTCCTGATGGAGTACACCCCAATGACATTAATTAATGAATAAAGAGGACAAAGAGCCAAAGGGAGAATTAAGAGCTTTTCAAAAAATTGGGGCCATCTCATCCTATTTGGGCTTTTAATCAGCTGCTCAGGCCCAAATACAAACATGAAGAAATCCCTTTGGAGAAAATAGAGTATTAAGGAGAAGTCCTCTAATTTGTATAAATTATTTAAAATGGTTTAGAATAATTTGGGCCTTGTGTTTGGGCCAAGTAGAATAAATTTAGGCATTGTATTTTTGGGCCATGTAGTGTAAGTTTGGGCCTTGAGGTCCATAAATAATGTTGGGCTTAATCAAGGAGTCCAAGTGGGTTTAATGTTTTTTATTTACGCCCTTTTGTAGATGACTCAAATGATGAAGCGGAATCCACAAATTTAAGGACAAATCCTCTTCAAGATAGAGGAGTGATAGAAGAGCTCTTAACAAGGAACCAGTTACAAGAGTTATGGCCAGAAGAATCTAGGAAGAGTGACACTCAATTGTAAATAATAGTGTAGTTTAATTTCCTTTTGAGTCATGTATTGGGCTTTTGTATATTTATTTTTAGGCTTTTGCATATTCTTTTTTGGGCTTTGTATTCTGGACCCACAGTATGGACTAAAATAATGCATAGAGACACCTAGAGCTTCAATTCGATTTCATTTAAGCCCATTTAAAACCCTAGGCAATTTAGGGCATCTAGAAGCTAGCTTTGGTTGTCCACCTCACTCCACATTTTGCACATGTTCTAAATGCTTAAGGTCTGAAGTGACAAATGACATTTGATCCACATATGCCGCCCCATTTTATGGATCAAGTGACAAGTGTCACGTGGCCATTGGTTGCTCTAGATCTAAGTATTTTGAATTAGAATTTCCCACTCACTTTTGGCTCCAAGTTAGCTGACTTGGAAGCCTATAAATACATGTATTAACCCTTGAGTTTTAGCTTTGTAGAATAGACTAAAGTACTACCAAAATTTTAGCGCACACTTGTCTAAGATCCTCTTTAGGTTAACTTGTCTTAGCTTAGCCTAGAATGACTGGAAGAGTTGACCTAACCTCTCTTCACTTCCTATCCATTCTTAGATCACTTTCCACCATGGAAAACACTTCTTACTCTAACCATTGAACGTCTCATTCCCCTACCACGCTCTATCCAATTTGCACATCTAAGAAAAAGGCAAATCATGGAGGCTATCACCTGCATGTCATGCTCAACACCGTCTTGAATTGTGCCTAGTACCAACGAAGTTGCCCTCAGCGTGATACCAACTCGAGAGCAAACATATAAATTCCAAAACACAAATCAACCATGCAACTATCCAAAAACTCATTATTTATACCTGTTCAAACAACTTATGCATATGTAAAATCACATTGAAAACTTCTCTAACATCATAATCAACATGTAAATTATCAAAATCTACTATATCTATATCATCACAAAACAAATTCAATTCATTGAACAACATACCCTATAAGAAAAATTTGGAACTGATGACCCCGTCACCCCACGTCCAAATCTTCTAACCTAAAGTTTTATTTAAAAGTAAAATTGGCTTCTACTAAAACATTTAAACTAACATTTATATTTCTATTTAATAGGATGAACGGTATTTTATTTATAAAATTTTTAAAACAATAAATATATCTTTCAAAAAAGAATTCATATTATTTTTGTTTTTTTAATTTGAATCCTATAAATTATCTATAATATATAATGTATATAAATGATTCCCTAGTTTAGGGTACGCAAAATTTTGGTCTATAAATGATACTTTTAAATTACAATATAAAATTTATAAAAGATATCAATTAAAATATTACATTATAATGGAAAAAATAAATAAATGTATAAAAGAAAGTTCCCCAATTTGAAAAAAAAAATAACCACTTACATTTTAGGAATAAATATATTTAAACTAATTATTTTTTTTACTACAATGTAAGTTCAATACAATATACAATAAATAATATATTTAATTATTTCATTTTTATATTAAACATTTACAAAATGGATAAAGAGATACAAATTATCTTTTCTTGAAATATAAAAATTATATTTTTTTATTTACTTACAATATAGGTAAGACTTATAGCTAAATTTTCATTTATATCTTTCTAGAATTCAAAATGAGAATGATTATTTTGCTAAATTAACAGTTACAAGAGTTCATGCTTATATATCGTGATCTTATTAAGAATTCATATTGCAATCTCTTTATATATTATCAAACCTTATTTGTGGTGCCTTCATTTATCTAGATTTTCATTGTTATGTTTTTAATTTGTAATTTTCTATTTTAATTGATTTTGATCTTTAACCTTAAATTCAATTTTTTTTTTGTTAATTCTATTTAGAATCTTATGACTAATAACATATAGTAATATTTTTCTCTAGTTAGGTGTAATTTTTTACTTGTTAAATATAATTATTTCTTCCACACATAATCATAATCGCTATCTTGTGGTTATCCTCTCTTTATCTTTTACTTCTTCAATATCTCATACATCAAATAAATACAGAAATCATATCAAAAATATATTTTAAAAATTATTTTTTTTAATTTTTTAATTATAATGGTTCTAATCTTGAGTCTTTTAAGATAGTATCACTTTCAATTACATTTAAGATATTGTTTGTTTTAGAACTTAAAATTATGTTACAATTTTGTCCTTAAAAAATATATTAAAGGATTAAAGTAGAAAGATTTATTTAAATCACCTCTAGAATATTAAGTGATGTGCGACAATTAAATGCGAAAATTCATCTTTAGAATTACTTTGTTATTTCAATTATGAATATTAATATTCTAACCTTATTTCTATTAAAATAATATTATTAGAATCAACCATCACATTTAAGATATTATCAATTTTAAAGTTGTATAAAAAATTGTCCATACCTTATTTCTATTATTAGAATCAATCATATTATCAACTTTGAAGTTCTATAAAAAATTATCCTTACATTGCATAGGGTTAAAGGAGAAAGAAAACTTATTCTCTACATAGGACTCTTGATTATAATAATATTTAATTATAACAAGTTATATTTTAAATATTTTGAAGTACAAATAAACATAACACAACACCTGTTCTTTTACTAGTTATTAATACAATTTAAAATTATATTTACGTTTTTTAAAATATTAATATGAAGAGCTGAAGTAGATATTTTAAGACAAAAAAATTAGAATTAGTTAAATGTATAATTAAATCATATTGTTATAAATCTTTTTATGTTTCGTTGTATGATGTAACAATAATACAGAATAAAAGGGAAATAAATGGTCTCTATCGAGAGAAAAACAGCTGGATGGGTGGTTGGCATTATACTGATTTTAGAATCTCTAACAGATTCAGTTCTTCTCCACGATTCTGTACACGTGATTAGTTATCATTGGTCATTCTCACCAAGAATCTATCACCGTCCAAAATAAACACAAAAGAAATGAAAAATAATCAAAACTTATTTTTACATATATTAAATTATTAATTGCATTAACTATATGCATGGTGTAAGATCATAAATTTTCTTATATATTGGGTCGGAGAGTTCCTTGTTTGCAAGCTTTCTTTGCTTTCACACCAATTTTTTTTTCATATACACAACCATATTCTTGGAGAAGTTCTGACTTTCTCTTCTGCTTCTAGGGTCAGTTCCCAAATCCCAAATTTTACTCTTTTTTCTTTTCTTTTCTTCTTTATTTGGGCTTTTTTATTTTTGATTTTGGTATTTTGCAACTGGGTTTTGATGATTTTGTCATTTTTATGCATTATTTTCTGCCTAGGTTTGTCCGTATTGGGCTTGATTTTCTTCTGCAACCTTATCTGCTTCCAAGGTGAGTTCATGATTCATCATTTTGAGGTTTTCCTTCTGATGATTCTGAATCAGTTTTCATTCTTTGAGTTTGTTGGATTCCTTCTTTGTTGAATATCTCAGCTTTGATCACTGCATCGAATTTTTTCTACCGAAGTTTGTCCTGTTTGAAGCTCCGAATACTTCTGTTTACTTGGTAAGATCCTGTAATCCGAATTCCGCTGAGCATCCCAAACGGATTTTGTGCTTTTCCTAGATCTGATTTTTTTTTTTTTTCGGCGGAAGGGTTCTTAAATCCTTTTTCACGTCTTCGTAATGTTTCCACCTCTGACTTATCTGTTTCTTAGATGGATTTTAAAACTCCAATGCAATACGAAAAAGGTGAACTTTCAAACCAGATCATCATTTATGATGTTTTCTCCCAACAGGGTCAGCAAGGGTTTCTCCATGTGTTTTTGTAGTTATTGCATTAAGTGAAAAACTTGGATGAATTTCTAAATCCCCGTTTCAACAAGTTTTTTGTATAAATAATTATCCTTCACGCAGATCATCAATTGGATCATTAAGGCCTTCTACTTGTGTTTTTTATTATATGGGATGGAAAAACTTATGTGGATATTGAACCCCAATTCTTGATAGTTTTTACCTAGAACAGTTGACTTTCACCCAGGAACATCAATTATAATGCTTTCTCCCAATTGGGTCATGGAAGTTTTCTGCTTCTCCATGTTTCTGTTTTATTGCATGGTATGAAGGAACTTGGGTAGAATTTTAACTCCCCAAATAAATATATTTTGTACCAAAAGCAGTTAATTTTCAAAAAGATCGTCAGTTATATAATCAGTTATATGTTTTCTCCCAATTGGGTTGTCAAGGTATTCTAGTCTCCCAATATTGCAATGGATGGAAGAACTTAACTCTCTGTTTCAATTTCCCCTGTTTTTTCTTCTCAAGCAGAGCTCTATTTTTAACTGATCTTTGATCAAGGATGGCCATAAAGGCAATTGAGTTGTTGAAAGGAGGTGCAAACCATGAAGAGATAATGGAGGTTCTTGCAGCGGTGGCTGCAGATTTGGGAGATGTAATAGATGATGTGAACTCTTTGCAGGTAAAACCTCTAAAGGGAGCAATGACCAATGAGGTTTTTGAGGTAAATTGGCCAACCAAAAGTGATGGTCATCAGAGAAAGGTTCTGGTTCGATTATATGGTGAAGGAATTGAGATTTTCTTCAACAGGGTTGATGAAATCCAAACCTTTGAGTCCATGTCAAAGCATGGACAGGGTCCACGCCTTCTTGGACGGTTCACCACTGGCAGAGTTGAGGAGTTCATTCATGCCAAAGTATGTAATTATCTTATTGTGTTTCCCTCTACTGATTAGATAGTTTTAGGTTAAATCTCTGTTTTAATTCTTAACATTATTAGCACCAATTATTTTAATGACGTTTTTATATAATCTTATTTTGGTAATTGATTTTACAAGACACTGTTTAAGGGTAAATAGTACATATACTTACTGTGTAAAAAGTGACATTCTAAATTTGTTGATTTTTACAAGAATTGCATCAAAAGTTATATTAATTATTTCTTATTGGTTGAAAGTATAATTATCATGTGCTATTTGAAAATTAACCTTATAATATTAGGTGCTTTGCAGATAAATTATCTGGGTATAGTAATAGAAACGTGGATGCAATGACTGTGTTTCTGTGACTTGGAGAATATATACTTAAACTAAAGTCACCTTTGCTTTTCCAATGTGCTTTATTATTCCACTTAAAAAGTTCTTCTTTGGCCTTGGCTGTTAGCTTTTGTATTTTATTCTCTTTTCCTTTGGACGAATGGAGGGTGTTAACTGTTCTTTAGAATAAAAAAGGAAGCTTCTTTTGCATATTAAATTGAGTACTATTGAGTCAACCAGTCCTCCACGATACTTGCTTTCACATTCTTTTTGCTTCAAATTCCAACCAACCGCAATGATATTTCTTACTTTATTGGTGAAGAACTGATAAGAATTCTATTAAAGTAAAAGAACTAAGTTTGTCCTTATCCTATCTTCTTTTGAGTCAATATGATGACCATTAGTAAAGATATATTTGTAATTTATGCAATCAAGTAGTGGCCTTTATTTGAAGACATCATTTACTTTTGTGTTTCCTTCTTCCAATTAATTAATTCTAGAATAAACTCTTCTTGAAATTATTAAGTTCTCTATAAATCAAAATTAGCTTATGAATCAGTTAATTTGTTAAAATTCTCTTGCTTATCTTCTCATAATTTTTATTTTTAACTTTGTATAAGATAATTTTAGCTTACCAAGAATCCTGTTTCATTTTTATTTTTTTATTTTTCTGTTATATAAGTGCTTCTTGAAGTTCAAACAGGCACGTCTAGTCTAGGAAAATCAATGGAGAAATAATATAGTTTTGTGAAGTTAAAATAAACAATATTTATAATTTTAAAAACTAAAAAGAGGATGTAACTGTTAATTCTTACATCAAAACCACGTGCTTTGGAGATAACTATATTTGCTACAGAGTGTTATAATATAAAAGTGGCTGCAATGATTATATTCAAATTGATGATTGTGAGAAGGAGAATAATTGCAAGATGTAAAATCACTATTTTTCCCTTTTCCGTTTTATTTTATTATTATATTCAAGAAGTTTTTCTCTGCATCTTTGATCATGGCTCTTCACTTTTCTATTTTATTCTCTTTTCCTTTGGATGAGTTGAGAGTCAGCATATCTCTCAGATGAGGAGCTGCATAATTTTGGCATCATAAACAACAGTGCTTCTTTGTAGTTTCCATGACAGAGATTATCTACCTGAAAAAGAAAAGATTTCCCATTTTATAGCTAGGAAGATTTCTTTATCCACCCAGCTCAAAGATGGACACTTTGTATTATGTTTAAAGACTGAAAGACTCTATATACAATGTAAAAGAAAAATTAGTAAGACAAAATTCTGTTGATTTTGAACAGTTCAATTAGATGAGTTTTGGTGGAAGAACTCACAGTTATGGTGCCAGAATAGACATTTTTCTAATGATTTCATGTGATTTTATGAAGCTCTTTAATTATCTGATAGCATTCTTTAAGGTAACAGGTAATGATTCCATGCGTACTTTGATAGTGTTACCAACATTACTAAGTCATGTTGGTAGTGAAAATGGCATAAAAGTAAAACTTCTGGACCATTAACAATTAGTTGTTTGTAAAGGGGTCCTACGGTAATTTCTGTGATTTTCTCTCATGACATAAATTATCTGTTAGTAAGTAACCTGATATAATCCAAATACCTGTAATACATTCCTCTTTATTTCATGTGGATTAAAATCAATGTAACAGACTATGATTGTTGTGTGTAAAATGCTTTTTCTTTTCATATTTTTAGACACTCTCAGCTGCGGACCTCCGTGACCCTGAAATATCTGCTTTGGTAGCATCTAAGATGAGGGAGTTTCACAATCTTCACATGCCTGGTACAAAGAAGGCTCAGCTTTGGCAGCGATTGAGGTAATAAAATAATAGATATCAGGCTACTCTTCAAAAACATTTATATTGTTGTACACAATTATACAAGTCCTGTATGTTCAACCAGGAAATGGCTTAGTCATGCCAAAAGTCTGTGCTCTCCAAAAGATATCAAGAATTTTGGCCTGGATCATCTAGATGCTGAAATAAATATGCTTGTGGAGTCGCTATCGCAAGGATATCAAGAGATTGGTTTTTGTCACAATGATCTACAATATGGTAACATAATGATGGATGAAGATACAAGAGCAATCACTTTAATTGTAAGCTATATATTGCTATATTTTAGTTATTTAATCTATGTTATTGGCTTTGTTGATTTTCTTTTTAAAAATATTATGGCAACGCAAGATATCAGCTACTTTCTCTTTATATTATCTTAATTTATGTTCATAGTTGTGATGGATAATTTTATCTATATTGTTGAACTTTCACACTCTTATTTTGTCATCTTTAAAAGGTGTTCATCAGAAGTTATTGGCATAATGAGTTCCTTAACCAAGGTTTGAGATTTGTTTTCGAACTTGTCCATGAAATGGTAACTGGAGATTCTACTTTACTCCAAAATCTGCCAATCGAGTGAGGGATTAGTTGGGTGTCAAATAAGAAGTTCTAGATACCTCTTTTGGTCAAGATATACACATATAAGAATTGTATCTAAATACCACGTCAAATATTGTTTTTTCATACTTCATCTATCATATCTTTTTTGTACTGATTTATTCATTCCTATTGTTGTTTTTCAATGATACAGGACTACGAATATGCAAGTTACAACCCTGTTGCATACGATCTAGCAAATCATTTCTGTGAAATGGTGGCAAACTATCACAGTGACCAACCTCATGTTCTTGACTACACTAAATATCCCGGTAAGTTTTGTTGATATATTTTACAGCCTCCATTACGTTTTACAGTGCTTCATTTGCTTCCCTACTTTATGCGTATTTTATTGAGATCACTCTTCTGAGACTATAAATTGTATTACAGGTCTTGAGGAGCGTCAAAGGTTTGTTTATAATTATTTGAGTTCTGAAGGTTAGTCCACTAAAATTTTACTCCAACATACCACAAAAATACATATTATTGGCAGAGATCTGGATTTAGGTAACCGCTATTGATCTATTCCCAGCTGAAAGAATTAACTTTCTCTACAATTTGGTTGACCTCTGATATCACTCGATCCTATATTTTTAGTTTATATACATCGATTGTAATTAAAATAAAGTGTAAAGGTTTTTATACGATGAATATCCAATTTTTTTTTACTTCAAATCAGAAATTATTTACTTCAAATTTATTTTTTTTAATTTGTTGACATTGTAAAATTCCTTAGATTAATGATTCATTAAAAACAAACTCTTGAAACACAACAGGCAAAATCATGTTTGTCTTGAGTATGAATTGTAACAGCGTTTACATTATTGATCAGTCTGTCCTTGCAGATGTGGAGCATGCATTGCATGCATTTGTTTAACTTATTCGTAGGCAAGATGCAAGTCCCCCTTATCTCTTCAACTTCAATGTGAATGTAATTTTAAGAATTGTGTTACTGACCAAGGATAACTCTGATTAAAGCTTTGAAAATCATGTTTCAAACACTGAAGTCATTTCAAAGACTATGTATCTGCATTTCATACATGTTTACCAACTTTATTTTGAAACTTATTACACAGGTAAGAAACCAAGCAACAGTGAAGTGGAGCAACTACTTAATCTTGCAGAAAAATACACTCTTGCCAACCATCTATTTTGGGGCTTATGGGGACTTATTTCGGTATGCTATGCTTTTCCTTTTTTCGAAAAATGTTTTCATCCCTTATCTCAAATTTCAGTTTTCATCTCTGCAAAAATGTAGTCTTTAACTATGAACAAAATCCATATCACTTCTGATAAATGTGGGGACTAGAGCGTATTAAAATTTTAGAGACTAAGACCAAAATTTGAGACGTAAAAAGTATAATACCCTTTGTATTCTTGTTTCTGGTTACACTGAAGATGGTTACTTTGTTTGCTAAGTGTGTTGCTGTGTGTGCTGCAGAGTTATGTCAACACAATTGACTTTGATTACAAGGAGTATGCAAGGCAGAGGTTTGAGCAGTACTGGTTGAAGAAGCCTACTTTATTGGATTCACCTAGTATCATTTCCGAATATGGAATGATCAATGGCTCACACCATTGACATGATTGCTTCTTATGTATTTAGTTTAGTTCTCCTTGGTATGTATTGATTAATAATATAGATAGGCATGCTATGATGCATAGAAACTGTAAATAATAATAAGTATAATGTGTGATGGGCTTTTAGCTATATTAAAACAGTTATGTTAGTAAACCCTCCTTTTGGGATAAGTTGATGAATGAAAGGAAAATTCCTAGTTGTGTTGTCATTTGCTAGAGATGAAGTGTTGTGCAGTGAATGCAATTTATGGTAATTATATAAATATGAAGAACAACCTATTTTTGCCACGTAAGACTCAGAGCAAAGGTTAATCGGAAGAGTGACTCAGTTTATAAGATTTGGTCTTTTTATCATGTTTTGAATTGGATCTTCTGATTGTTTATGTTATGAAAAAACTTTATAGCTATTATATTAGAACTAAATACAAAAGAAAGAATCACTTAAAATAATGAAAATCATATGATGTCAGAAAGTGTGCAATTATTAAAATTATTGGTAACAGCTAGATGACAGTTGGTTTGTTAGGTACGGATGGTATGTTGATAGTTATGGTCACAGTTTTGTTCTTATGTTGTGGCATGTGATAATGCAACCCTTTACACACGTTTTAAATAAGACAACGTATAATTGCATCATTCGTTACATCATTCCTAATCTCTTCATTCACTACATAATGTAGAGTATTCCGGTTATCAATTATAAACAGTCTTTCCATATCAAGTTCACATACAAATTGTGTGAAATTTATTATATATGAATGTCATTGCGTTTTATAAGCGTCAAGAAATGTAAGTGGTCTCAAATTCTAAACATGCCATTTCTTTTTATACCACATGCATATATGTTGACAATCCCTAATTTACCTTGGTTATTGGAAGGCTTATGCAATTTGAAATACGCGAAGAATCCCTTCTAGATTACATAGCCCAAATGTTATTTTAGATAATTTCTAAATTGTGTAATGAAGTTATTTTTAGAAAGTCTATTCTGAATTACGAAAGTCATTTTCGGATTAATCCAAAAGATAGGCAATTGCTTCTTACACCTCCTCATTTGCTTTTCCGAATTCTGAAATTTAAAAAAGATTTCCAAAAAATATTTTCCTCGATAAGTTATTCGGAAAAATATTTTGTGGAATGAATCAAAACTTTGAAAAAAAATTAAATTCTTAATCGTTTTTTAACCGCCGCCTGTGCAGCCGCAACACCTCCTCCACATCATCTACTCCTTTTGTCTTCACTCTAAGGGACATCAAAGTGCTTTTACATATTGATGGGTGAAAAAAAACTAATGTTGGATATAGGAAGCAAGACGAGTTATTCTTGCACCCTAATATGTTCTTCCTGCACCTTAATAAAAAATTTTAATATCACAATTGTCCTATAAAAACCAGATGGTACTTCCATCCGATTGTCATTTGAAAAAAATTGACAACCGGATGAGCAAGTCATCCAGTTGTCATTTTTTCTCAAATGACAACCGGATGGCCTGCTCATCCGGTTGTTAAATTTTTTTCAAACGACAACTGGATGGGGTGGTCATCCGGTTCTCATTTCTAAATCAAAATGATAACCGAATGAAACTCATCGATTCTCATAGTCCAAATCGAAATCTGGTTGTCAATTTTTTTTCAAACGACAACCGAATCGAGTATCATCCGGTTCTTATATAAGGACAATTGTGGTATTAAAATTTTTTATTAGGATGCAGGAAGAACTTATTAGAGTGCAGGAAGAATTCGTCAGGAAACAATTGTCTAAAAAGATATTCTTCAGAAGACTGCTTCTTACTGCACCTCCAAACCTTTCTTTAGGCACCCCAAAAATTTTGAGTTCTCCAAAATATCCTTATAATAATACTATAGAGACGGAATTATCTCTAACCCTAAATGTTGTTAATACCTTTTTCACTCACTTTGTTTTGCCACGATTTGGGGTGTATTTTGGCATTTTCGTTCGTTTTTATGATTTTGGATGAGGAAATTTTGGTTGAACATCAGTTGTAGAATAGAATGTTCTGGAACTATCCTAGAGAACAATTTTGAAACATCTTATTCCGTAACTAATTTTCAACGAAAAATCAAACTACACCACCACTGTTCCACCGCACCACTGCTCTCCCAATCATCCGCTGCCGTCGATAAGACACACTGCTGCTACAAACCACTCACCCACTGCACCTAACGCCGTCCACCTCTACCGATCTCCATCAACGACGTTCTATCCATCCACCCACCTCCCTAGTACACCGTTAGATTTATTTCATTAAGTAAGGGATAAAACAATAATTACAAAAGGAGCACTTTTGGCATATTTTGAATTTTTAGAAGTGTCTTAAGACTGCTTGGAGGTGGAGCAAGAAGCAGTCTCTTCCCTAAAGACACATTCGAATTCTACTTAGAATAACCCAAACAAAGACATTGAAGAGAAGAAATATAATCATGGATTGTCCAAGTTAAATTTTGTCTTTTACACATTGCATGCGGTGTAAGAGGAAAGCATGATGCTGCAAAAAGAAATCCCCTTAATTTACAAGACTCTATTTTCCTTTGCCCAAGTGCTTCTTCTTTCATAGAGAATTTTTTTTTTCACCTCACGCATAAATATGACAATTCTCACTTTATCCTTAAAAATTAACTTCCATATTATATAATCTCATAAATATAACAATTCTCACTATTGTTAAAAATTAACTTCCATATTATATAATCTAAGAACGTTTTTTACTTCTAATTATATTTTGAAAGTTTTTTATTTTTCTTTACTTTTAAATTATGCAATATAAAAATAATTTTCTATATAAAATAAAAATAAATAAATTTCATAATTCGAAATCCGAAAGCTATTATTAATTTATAAATTATAATCTAAAAACTTTTTTAATTTTTAGATGACTTATCCATTGTGTGATCTGGAAATGCTCTCTAGATTATATAATTTGGAAGCCTTTTTTTAAAAAAAAATTTTTTATAAAAAAAAAAAAAAAGACTTAAACAAACCCACGATACACATGAAAACTATGAGATGCCTCCGCGCATATCATGCACTTTTAATTCTGAAACATTATTTTCTGAATAAAACATTATTTTGGTATTAAAAAATAAGTTGATGTCAAGTTAATTCTATAATTAAGAAAATTCTAAATATATTCTTAGTATGTCAAATAAGCCATAACCATTTACTGATATTTTAGTTTTCAAACATATATTAATGTTCCTATTTTAGTCACATGAACTTTTATATTTAGACTAACGCGATTACTACATTCTTAGAATGTTCATTTTTTGATAGACAATTTTCATTTTCTTTTTCTTTGTTCTGGTGGGAGATACTTTTATACAATTCAAAAATAATATTTGACATGTTTTATAGCTAATAGTGAATTTAATTACAATTACTTACAATGCAAGACTATTTAATCATGAATTGTTAGTAAGACAACTCAAAAATAATATTTGACATGTTTTATGGCTAATAGTGAATTTAATTACAATTAATTACAATGCAAGACTAATTAATCATGAATTCTTAGTAAGATAATTAACTTTCATAATTACATTTAAAGACATTTAAAGTGAATTCTAATAATAATATAAAAACATTTATTGTAGCATTATGTCAAAATTAAACTCATTGCACTAATGTTGGCATTATTATTCAAGAACATAAGTCATCCCATTTTTTCCATGTTTCTCTCAAATAAGATAAAAGGAATGACATATAATAACAAATGAAATTCATCCAAATTAAGTAGTTTGTACATCTCAAAAGTCTGGTTTGATTGGAAGAGAAAACCTTAGTTGAAAAGAATTTATATCATTCCATTTAACTATAGAAATGTTATATTGGTGTGCAACTAGATGGTAGGATTAATTGCAACCTAGGTGTCTAATGTCAGGGCAAAAAATAGATAAATTAGTCAAAAGGAGAAGCCATGGAATGAAGAGTATTAACAACAGAGTCGATTATAGGATGAGAATCACTGGTACCAGCAAATGTAAGGTGCTTTCGAGCTTCAGCTCTGTCAAAATAAAATGCACCAGATACCAGTTTCTCCTTTGGTTGTAATGCCAACCATATGACTGTGTCTGCACCTTCTTCACTTGTTCTAAGCTTCCCTGAAAACCTGTAAATAATTTAATTAACATATAGTTATTTCAATGGTGCCAACAATAGCTTACTTTCTTTTCTTTGTCGACTCTTCTAAGTTATTTAAAGGATATATTGTGCTTAAAATTTAAGCAAGTAGGTGCATACTGTTTGGACTTAGAAAAAGTGCTGTAATTTAATTTAGACCTACTTAGACAAACTTCCCCCATAAGAACTTTTAAGAAAAAAAAAAAAAAAAAAAATAAATTCCCAAAAAGTTTAAATTTATTTTTTCATAAACTATTAATTAAAGTTCTCCCCAAGGTTTTGTTTTTATTCACCTTTTACGCTGCCCAAC
>Ga0123340_1001498_pt1 | contig 19474 bp, 8 predicted proteins | sample SirMexnodulemix_FD_89961 | JGI IMG/M metagenome (GOLD analysis project Ga0123340, IMG submission 89961) | Root nodule microbial communities of legume samples collected from Mexico - Siratro Mexico nodule mix | ecosystem: Host-associated > Plants > Roots > Nodule | place: Mexico: Nepantla... | reverse complement strand
TGTAAAAGGATATTTGCAAAAAATATAAAAAGATGTTAATATTAAAAAATATTTAATAGTAAAAAAAATTCAAATATGTTTTTGAGTTGATATTGGTTGAGACAATTTTCCAAGCAGAGTTTGCCAAAATCTTTCTGACTGTAATCAATAGATTTTTCATTGACGTCGACCAATATTACTTTTTTATGTCTAAATTATTTTTGCTGCAATATCAATTGGTCAATGTTGCTTTATGGAGGTAACTGTTTTGACCTATTTTTTACTGAAGTTAGCAGAAAATTTTCCTGTATTGATATTTAAAAAAAAAAAAATCCTAGTTAAGGGCTGATTAAAAATTTCCTAAATTTAGAAAAAAAGCTTGATTAATTTTGTGCAAACAAACAAAAAAATACATAATCCCAAGAGACATCAACTTAAAAAATTGGTTAATATTAGCTTCAAAATAGTCCACAAGTTGTGACTAACAAAGGAAAATAATCTTAACCTACTTTACCATAAAATAACATCAATAACGTGAACTAAAATATAAATTATATCAAAGTCTATTAAAAAATTTTACTCACATCACTACAAATATCGATATTTATTTTGACTTATATGGATGAAAAGAAAATGTTACTTACTTGTTTGACATTAACCAAAACATACTGTTAATCTTGGCTAATAAAATTTTAATTAATGTTATTAGGAAATTACGTGAGACTATACTAATGAAAAAGAGCCTTCTACACATAGTTAAAAACAACAATCATACTTATTTTAGTTTAAAAGAAACCTCACTAACATTGACAAAAATTGATATTGAATAAACCACGATTGGACTTCAGCTAGAATGATTATATCTCAAGTGAGAACAAACCTAAATCATTCAAGTTGAGATGAAATTGAACTAAAAAGAAAATTACACAAGAAATGGAGAATTAAAAATTGTAGTTTTAAATAGATTATGAAATTCTATAATTTCAACTAATTGAATTATTATGATAAACTTATATAATTTTAATTTTTTCCTAAATTTCTTATCCAAAAACGTATTTTATTATTCAATTCAATTTCTTTTATAAGAATCAATTACTTGAGAGAAAATTTCTTTATGGAGAGAAGTGACATTCATTATCAATTCCTTTGAGATTTTTGTTAAGGAAGGTATTTATTTTCTATTTTTCTCCGAAGCCTGTCTGAGCCTGCAACAATTGTTTGTCTAAACCAGAATAAAATAATAGCGAAATCCTGAAAACACAAAGCTATCACTATAAAGATTGAAGCCTCTCTCCTCCTTCTTCCATCATAGCAATAACCATGGCCACGATGCTTGGGAGTGAAAAAGACCCTCCACAACCACCTTCACGTGGCTTTCTGGACACAGTTCAAGAAATCACCAGAATCTATAGGTCACTGCCACCTCCACCTTCCATTGAAGAGGTGGAAGCTGCCACGTCCACTGTGGATACCCTCAACAACGAGGAACAAACCAAACTCCACGAAATCTCTGTGCAACAACCTCCTCACGATGTTCCTGAGAACCTCTTCTCTGTCCTGCAGCAACTCAAGAAGACCATGGTACTTTTCCACACCCAGCAACAGAGGAGAGAGGCTCTTCAACTTCTTGAGCTCGAAAAGATGTTTCAAACCTTCGGTGATCTCATTCAGAGGGCTTCTGAATTGGTCTCTGTAGATACCCAGAAGCAGAACCTTCCCACTATACCTGAAGAACTCGTTGTGATCACTGACCCAACTGAAACTTTGGTCAAGGAAGAAGAAGAATCACAGAAGAATGATTTCCAAGTGATACAGCCTTCCTTGTTTAAAGGTTAGTATTATGGGAAGTCAATTTCATATTTACTTGTTGGTTTTGTTTTAGTGATTATGTTTCTTTCATCTAATTATTATTCATGGATTATGGTTAAGATTTGAAACATCCTTTTGTTTTTCTCTCTTATGTAAAGGATAGAAAAACAAACTATAAATGGTTTTGTTTTACTTTTGGATCAAACTTATATATTCCCTTGTCTTAAAATACTGTAGTTGGTTCATAGTTGCTTTATTACTTTGAGAAAATTATCAATTAGTTAGTTCGCTAGGCTACTTGTCTTGCTAGAAGTCTTAAATTTTGGTCACAGTCATGGCTTGTTCCAATCCTTGATATTGTGAAAATTTATAGGCAAGTATTGCTGATGTGCATTGCAGTCACAGAGACCCTAAAAACCTTTATGTTGCAGCTGAAATTGTGGTCGTGGACTGTTTTACAAAACCTTGACTTGCCATAGTGTTCTTCCTTTTGTAGGGGATGGAAGCACTGAGAAACTAAGTCTAATGAAAGTTGCTACTGTTATTGAAAGTTGTTCTGGTAGTGGAGCTACAACCCTTGAACTTAGAGGGAAGTTGGTGGATCAGATGGAATGGTTGCCGGTCTCAATTGGGAAATTATCTGATGTAACTGAAATGGACCTATCTGAAAACAGAATCATGGCTCTTCCTACAACCATTGTGGGTCTCAAGGCCTTAACAAAGCTTGATCTTCACTCAAACCAACTTATAAACCTTCCCCATTCATTTGGTGAACTGATAAACCTTGTTGATCTTGACCTCCACGCCAACAGATTGAAATCACTTCCTGCCACTTTCGGAAACTTGTCTAACCTCATTGATCTAGACTTGAGCTTAAATGGGTTCACAAATTTACCAGAGACAATTGGGAATTTGAACAGCTTGAAGAGACTGAATGTTGAGACCAACGAGCTTGAGGAACTGCCTCACACAATTGGAAATTTCTCATCACTGTCTGCTCTCAAGTTAGGCTTCAATCAGCTCAAGGCCCTACCTGAGGCAATTGGGAAGCTTGAATGGTTGGAGATTCTCACTTTGAACTATAATAGAGTTAAGAGGCTGCCTTCCACAGTGGGGAATCTATGCAATTTGAAGGAACTTGATATCAGCTTTAATGAACTCGAATTTGTACCAGAAAACTTGTGTTTTGCAACTAATTTGAAGAAATTAAACTTGGGAAAGAACTTTGCGGACCTGAGAGCCTTGCCAACATCAATTGGAAATCTTGAAATGCTTGAAGAGTTAGATATAAGTGATAATCAAATAAAATCTTTGCCAGAGTCTTTCAGGTTCTTGTCCAAGTTGAGAGTTTTTCGAGCTGATGAGACCCCCCTAGAGGTGCCACCCAGAGAATTGGTCAAGTTGGGTGCTCAGGTAAACCTTTTGAGGTGCAGTATAACTTTGACTTGTTCCTATTTTGTCACCTTTTCTATTTACTTAACGCTTTGCTCATTGTTGTTCACCAGGAAGTTGTGCAGTATATGGCTGATTTTGTCACCAAAAGGGACGCAAAATTTGTGCCATCAAAGAAGCAAAAGAAGGGGTTTTGGTTCTGGTTTCTCTCCATATTTTGTTCGAAGCTTGAATGATGATCGGACAAAATCTATGCTAATTTATGTTTCTTGTGGTGGTATTTTGTCTGTCCTTTGCATATGATTGAAACACTTTTTCCTAATACAAAGTAATCTGCAATCTTTATTTGCCTTGTAAACTATTGTTTATAATTTTAATTTTCTGCAAATATTGTGTATACTAGCAGTTTTTTTAACTGAAATAAAAGATATGACAATCCACTGGATTTTTTACCTGTCTGTTATCTGTGGTCAGTTACATTTCTATCAGCAGCTGCAAACAAATCCATCCATTGGAAACTGCTGTAAGCATGTCTTATTTTCAACGCTTTGAATTTCATGAGAAAATAGATAAGAATTAATAGCGTAAACCTTTTTCTTTCTCTAAAATTAAAGAATGTGTCAAATCAGAAGCCAGTCATAAATCAATATCCTTAATCCAATCTCATATGGTTGTGCATACTACAGATGAGCATCTTTGGTCTGCATATGAATATTTCTTTTTTCAATTTTTAATGTAATAATCTATTGCTAGCTTCAACAACAGTTGACTTTGTTAAATATGTAACTACTGTTTGAATACATGAAGAAATGTTTATTGTTAATACCATGGGCTTAAACTCTGGTATTAATAGTGTGGTCACATTAAGAAAAGTCTTCACTCTGGGCTGCTTTAAAATATTCTTGATACTAAAATAAATAACCTGATTAAACTATCTCTAATTTAGGAATTATTTTATTTCGTGTGAATGTTGTGTCAAATTACTAGATATGCCTTAAATTTACAAAATTAACATAGTCTAGAACAGTTAATTTCACTGAAAACAATGCACGGATGAAGTTATTCATTTTTAAGCTTCTTGTCTATTGGCTTAATATTTCTATGGGCTTTTTTTTGGCGTGTTCCATTAATTTATGTATTTATAATTTAATGTTTATTTTTGAAATTACGTAGCTATACACAGTACTTTTTCGTCTTCTAACACGTGTTTCATGAGTTTATCTATTAATTTAAGTCAAAACTTTCCTCAAGTAAATAATTAATAGTACCATAACATATTTATAAATCATCATGAAACTAATATTCTGTCAATTAAATTAAGTTTCTCTTTCTAAAAAGGAAAAATCTTAATTTTTAAGGATAACTTTGTTTGAATTAAAAAAAAAAAAGGAAACAGTGCAATTAAGTCTAATAGCAAATGTTAATCTTTTATAACATGGTGAAATTAAGGTTGAGACGCTTACTTAGGATAAGTTACTTTAAAGGTTATAAAAAATAAAATAAAAGTTTGTAAAGAGGAAGTTGATTGCTACCATTGGAACCATTTTACACTCTAAACTTTTTTCATTCTTTCATATAAGCCTAGTGATTCTGTTTCAATCATTGTTCTTAGTTTTAAACTTGTGAACTAACTGGACGGACTAACTGATGATGGGTCTCATGGATACTAAACAAAATGTGTTCAAAATGCATCATTGTTATCATTATCAAGCATACAATGGTCAACGGTTCACACATTTTTATCATGGATCATGCAAATGAGCAACATTTAAGTATTTGAAAGCTTACTTGTTGAGGTTCACACCAATACACGGAGAGGTTTTTAACACAGCATCACCAAAACAAGTCCAACAACAACTTTTTTCAACACATGACCACCAATGAAATAACCACCATACACAACAACGCCTTAAGGAATTTCTACATACACAATGAAAAAAAAGCAAGGGAAACACTGCATTACCAAAACAAGTTCAACAACAACTTTCTTTGACCACAACGAAACAACCACCGTATATATTAAGAATATAGTTATTTACATACATATCATTGTCTTCATACACCATTTAAGAAATTGGGTATTATTTATACTTTTATCCATTCATTGTGAGACTTTTATGTTAAAATAAAAATAGATTCTAATAGTACAAGCTCGAGTTTATTTATCATTCTTATCCTAACAAGGTTTATCAGAAATTAAATAGACTTAAAGTTCACTTTTTAAGATATTAGAGGTCCTACTTATATATGTTTTAATGAGAAGATCTTATAAAAAACTAAACTTAAATTTATAATCCTAAGTATGATCTTGTATTGGAGGGTTGAAAAATCTCTCATTACATAACTCTCATTCTCTCTTGTAGTCACCAACACCACCCAAACCCTTTTTCTCACTTAACTTTCCTCTAATTATTTCGAGATTTTGCAATTCAAATCATTTGGTCTCCAAATCTCAACTTGTAAATTTTTTTTACACATTGCTTCTTCTTCATGTTTACAAAATAACATTTAATCTTCTTTCCATCATCAATACTTTGTTCAAATCAACACAAATCTCACCAAACTCACCAAAAGAAATCAACAAAACAAGAAAGCCCTAAGCAACCAACAACTAAACCCTTCAAACGCGAAAGAAAACACAAGTTAACATATCCCTCCTAATCACTGAAAAGCTAAAGTCTCACTTGTGTCCAACTCAGAACCACCCTCATTTCCACTAACAAACTCATTTCTAATTCACCAAACTTGTTTAAAAGATTACCATTTTGCTTCTCAAACACCATATACAAAATTGTGTGATTGACTATACACATTACTCCTATATATGTATAAACTTGTTCAAAAGATTATCATTTTGCCTGTGAAATTATAATTCCCCTTCACTCCACACACAAGGACTAAAGCACGTAGTAATTATATCAAACAAGAATGAGACAAGAGTCGGACCCACATAAGAGAATGACACCACTTTTAATCAAAAATCTTAAGGCATTAGGTTTGTGGATCTTCTTTCTTATATGCTGCTTAACTTTTTCTGTTCTACTCAATGTGGGACTTAGACTCACATTGGATACCTAACAATCATCATAATGAGACACTTGAGTTGATCACCATGACTAACCATTAGTTCTAATACCACTTGCTAGAAAAATTCAAGGGGGGAAATACTAGGGAGATCAAACAAGAACGAGACAAGAGTCAGACCTACACAAAGAAATGACATCACCTTCAACCTAAAACCTTAAGACATTAGGTTTGACGGTCTTGTTTCTTATATGTTGATCAACTTTCTTATTTCTACTCAATGTAGGATTTAGAGTCACACTTAGATACCTAACAAACTATTAGATTGTGTTTTTAGAAATGATTACTCGATTAAATAAAGTATTAAATGAAAAGATTGATGATTTTGAAATAAAAGATAAGACTTTGTTAAAAATAGTTTCACTTAAATAATGATCTATATCTATTTATTTGTTTTATTATTAATTAAGAAATAATTCATTAAGAGAGTTTATATTTAGAGACTTATTTATAAGAAAATTTTATTTAATGAAGTATCAACCATTGCTCATGACTTATTAAGAGAATTTAAATTCAAAGACTTATTTATACAAAATTTTTATTTAATGACCTATCAATCATGACCATTTTGAGTATGTAATATTTAAGTTCCATTTGTTTTTGCGATTTCAGTTCCCAAATTTTCTAAATTCTGTAATTTTAGTTTACTATACTGGGCCCGAAGTGTGGGCTGATCATTTGGGCCTGTGTGAAAGCGAAATAAAAGTAAACGGAAAAAAGCGTAGTTGCGCTAGATTCTTGAACTTGATGGTTTCACTCAGTTTAACGTCACAACTTCATCGTCCTCCTCGTACTCACGCGCTCTGCAACCTTAACCTAAAGTAAACAACCTCCTTTGTTGCCACCTATTTCTCTCCATTCACATATTTTTTTATACTCGTTTTTGTTGTTCGCTTATAAAATTTGCTCGCTGATTCGAATCTTAACGATTGTGGCTATTGTAATTGATAATATACTATGTTCATCCTAGCAATTTTGATTTCTGAATTCATCACAAATTCACAGTCTCTCCTATTTTATTTTTCTTTTTGGTAAACTTTCGTTTATTTGTAACCTATTCAATTAATTTCAAATGTGGTTGCTTAAGTTTGTTCAACAACTGAATGAGTGTGAGCAAGATTGAGTCTATTTTTATTTGTTCTAAATCCTGATATTCTGAGTGGTAGTTAATTTAATTACTGATGCATTTCATTCTTCCGTGTTGAAGATGATCTCACATGCGGTGATAAAAGTGTTAAGTAACTTGCTGCAGTGAATACTTAAACATGAACTTTTGTTGCAGTGCGCTGTGACTGTGACGGTGGAGAAAGTTCGTTGAGCACACGTAACAATGGCTGATGCAGTTGGCGTGCCTGAGCCAGAGGCACCAATGTTTTCCGGCAACAGTGTCTGTCCAAGGTTGGATGTCTATGTTTGGGACATGGATGAGACGCTTGTACTACTCAACTCCTTGCTGAAATCATCATATGCAGAGGCTTTTAACGGTCTGAAGGATGTGCAGAAGGGAGTTGAAATCGGGAGGATGTGGGAAAATCTCATTTTACAAACATGTGATGATTATTTCTTCTATGAACAAGTAAAATTTGGGTTATGTGTTGAAATTGCCATGGATCGTTTTGCTTGTGGAATGTCATTGATTGATTTGGGGTTTCTATGCTGCAGATTGAAAATTACAATAAGCCATTTCTTGATGCTCTGGCCCAATATGATGATGGGAGGGACTTATCTGATTATGACTTCAACCAAGATGAATTAGGTTCCCCTCATGACGATGCCAACAAAAAAAAACTTGCATATAGGCATCGAGTCATTGGCCAAAAGTACATACAGGTTAAACTTCTGGAGCATTATTATTTCTGTATTTAACTTTTAAAACTCAGTACTATTGTATGGAATTTTATGTGTTATAATATTGTTGCATATTTATTGATGCTTCTTGAAGTTAATGTATATTATTGATGTATGTATCTATGACAATACTTTCCGTTGTATTTTCAATTTTTTCATGATGAAATGGTTCAGTTATGAAGCCATAGCATTGTGTTGATTTTATGGACCTTGTCTATAAATAATAGTTTCCACAACACATTATAAATTGCTGTAAGATTAAAGAGAGATAGCTTGAGTTCACTTTTTTATATGCGTATGTTATGGTTTGCTGTTGTCTATAAATGCATAATTGTAATGAGTTTTTGAACCTTATGGAACTTGTCTCAAAGTGCATACATGTTTAAATAAAAGTTATAAAACAGTTTCTGGAGCAATTTTGGTAGTCTTACATTCAACACAAAAGGTTTCGATAGGCCATTAGCATGTGATAAGGAGGAGGGTAAATAGGGAGGGGGCCCAGTGGTAGCAAGGGCCTGATGTTTATGGGAGGAAAAAGAAAAAATAACAGTAAGAGAGGGGAAAGAAATGGAAAATTCAGTTAGCAGATAGGAAAACGGTTCATTACCAAATTGTGATGGGTAGCTTGTGGTGTGGGAAGGAGGAGATTCCGGAATCAGGATTAGTTAGAGGAAGGGAGGGAGAGAGAAGGGTTGGACAGAAGATAGTTTAAGGTCTTGTTGCGTCTATGTTTGGTAGGTGGTTTGGCTATGCTATATAGGTTCTGTTCGGATGAACTTTTCTATAAACATATATAAGAGAAGAAAATAAGAAGGTAAGTTTTTCTTTTAAGTTAAATCAACTTATAAACTTTAACCTTTTTACTAGATCTCTCTAATTTCTCTAAAGGTTGAAGTGATAAGTTAATTTTAGTTTATAGAAAAAACTTAATGCATTTTACCTTCATATTTTCTTCTAAGTGCTTATAGAGAAAACTTTTTCAAACAAAAGTGATAGTGACAATGACATCTCCTTTCTTTTTGTTGAGTATTCAGTTTATCAGAGGATTTTTACTCAGCTGTAAAGTGCTTTGCTCCCTAATTTCTGAATTAGTATTATTCGATATATTTTGTTTCTATCGGTTTTTGAGTCAGATATTTTCTGATTTTTGTGATGATTATTCTGAAAGTCCGTTGTAAAACTTTCATCTGACTTGCTTTTTTAACATTACTTATTTATTGCCGGGTTTTGGATTGTATGTGTACCTATTACTTTCCCAATATTCCATAGTTTGTGTTTTAGATATATAATAGTTTGGCCATTGATAATTAACTCCGTTTCCATAAATTTGTGTCTATGATGATATATTTATGTATTCTTGTAGTCTCAATCTCACATTTTATCTTGGAAAATTATATCTTGGCATGTGGGCACCACTTGACAACTAGTGAGAGACAGATGTTTTTATATTCAAAATGCATGGCAATGGGTTGTGTGGAAAGAAAATACCACAATAAATTTTTTCAATTAAAATATTATAGTTGTAAAGTGGTTTTAGTTGTCAATATATTAGAACATGTGAAAACATAAAAAATACAGAAGAAGAGAGGGTTGAATTGTAAATTTAAAACTTTTGAAAATTTTTGCAAATAAACGTTTGATCACAACATTTAGACAACGTTTTAACTTGACATATGCAATGTCAAATAGTTTTTGTAAGAATTGCGTCTAATGATGATCGTTAGATGCAACTTCAAGAAGTTGACAGACATACTTTCAAAATCTCTTTCTAAATTCGTTTAAGTAAAACCCTCCTTCTTTGATTAGATTTAGATAAATAACAAGCATTTTAAAAAGATAAGAGTTGAAAGAGATCACAAGGTAGCTTTATACTGCTTCGGTTGAAAACCCAGACTATGTTAGTTCTTGATCAACATGATCAAGTTCTATTGGCAAGCTAATGAAACAAGATACAAGACAAATATTCTTTAGACCCCAACCACTCCTGGCTAAACACAAAGTATTATTTGGACCAATGCCCTTCCTGGTAGGACTGACCATGTATTCTTTGAAACACAGCCACTCCTGACTAAGACTGGGTATTTTTTAGAACACAGTCACTCCTAGTTAAGATCGAGTATTCTTTGGAACACAACCACTCCTAACTAACATTGAGTATTCTTTGGAATACAGTCACTCCTAGTTAAACATCGGAGTATTCTTTGGACACACAATCACTCCTGGCTAAACATTGAGTATTCTTTAGACCTAATCACTCCTGACTAAACACTTTGTTTACATAAAGGGTAATGATCACATATTTGCTAACTAAAAGAGGGTAACGTCTTAAGACGGATACAAGATGATGAACACTCTTTTAAGTTGTTAAATGAATATAACAGTGTTCTTGCTCACAAACTGAAAACTTAAGGATTGCTTAAGATTATAAGAGCTTTGTTATCGTTCTCGTTATAGGAGTTTCGTCAATATCATCAGTGTTTCTTCTTTAAAGAAGTTTTCTTTATAGAGATGTTGAGAAGAAAAGAATTGTTGCTAATCTTTTAAAAGTCATTGTGAGATCTTGCACATTCTTCTTCTTCGTCTTGTGTCTATCCACATTCAAGCTCGTAGTTGGACTAAATGCTCTTCATGTAGCATGAAATGCATATAATTTCTCTACGCTACTTTTTGATGCATGACATGACTTATTAGGCTTTGCTATAGCTTCTTCCCAAACTTGAGTAAAGCATAGAGCCTGATGCAACTGACTGTCTTTGCAGGACTGACATTCCGTCTTTTTAGATAATTTGTTTGCGTAGTACCTTTAGGCACATTCTTTATGAGATTTTTTATGTAGACTCTTAAATGCGAAATCCTCTTATAAGACGTGAGGAGACAAACATTCTTTGCAAGCATAGAATAAGCATTCGATGTTTATTATGAATGCTTTAGACTATGTGTACTTATTGTTTATCCAAGCAAAAACTTGTGAGATGAGGTATATAGGCAAAACGTTATGTATCTGTTTGGCCAAATAAAACTATATAAGCAAAGCCAGATGAAACAACACTTGCATCTCATGAGACCTGATGTTTATAAAATCATATTTTATATTTTGTTGTTAAACACATCAAAATCAAATGTAGGGTTTGTTGAACTTCGCTCTTCTTTTTATCTCCTATTAAAAATAGTAAAATGTCAAATAGTAAGACGCAGCAAGCTGAGTGCGTCATCTTTAAAGAATTGCTTGTGGATTAATGTTGAAGGCAAACGACAAGGCTACACAACTGTAGACACCTGCTTTCTGCAACTTTTTTGTTAATAAATATTTACATTCCTATGGTAACAGATCAATAGTTGTAAAATGTAACTGAAACAGGCTTTCAAATTTCAAAAAATCAGTGCTCATAATGTAAAACTGGGATTATTGTTTAGAAACAACTCCATCAGTTTTTAGTTTATTGGTGAGAGATGCTGCTTTTTTTTATCTAATGGCTGAAGCTTTGTAGGCATCATGAAGTGAGAATCTGAGTTAGAGACTTGAAGTTGGAATGTTACCAAATAAGTTGTTGCTTACTTTATTTGTTAGCTTTTCCATTGGTAGCTTAACATTAGGATAAACTTGACCTTTTCTTGTTTGGTTTCAGGGTTTACAGAATATTTTAGATCAAGAGACAATAAAGCACTGGGGTGAATTGTATGATAAAACTGATGAATACACTGATAGGTGGCTTTCATCAGGTATGTTTCGATGCCTCAATGATATTATCTTTTGTTCACGACCTGTATTACTGATATCTTTCGTGTTTAATATATTGTAGCAAGAACCTTTTTGAAGGAGTGTTCCGGTGAAGATGAAGATGCAGTTTCTTCAATGGCTTCTTCTAATACCAGCTCTAACTCAACTAATGTAAAGCATGTTAATGTTTTAGTGACCTCTGGATCGTTAATTCCCTCACTTGTGAAATGCCTGCTCTTTCGACTGGACGGCATGATAAGCCATGGAAACGGTGAGTAATGTATCTCTTCTGGCTACTGTGAACTCACATAATTGATTTTTTCATGCCATCTTTCTGAAAGCTCAAAGCTAACAGTCATGTTATCATGAACCTTTTTGAAACCCTAAACTAATAGTCGTTTCAGTAACCAGAGTTTAATCCTGATCCATTTTAATTATTTATGTTGCATTTCAGTTTATAGCTCATGGGAAGTGGGGAAAATTCAATGTTTCCGATGGATCAAGGAGCGTTTCAACCATCCTAATGTTCGCTTTTGTGTATTTGGAGATGGATGGGAAGAGTGTGAAGCTGCAGAAATCATGAAATGGCCATTTGTTAAGATTGATCCACGGCCAGGAAAACTTCACAGGTTCCCTGGTCTTACTTTGACAACAGTCGGCCACTACTTTTCTGTGGTGTATGGAAGGCCAAACAATGAGGATGAAGATGGTTGATCATTTTTCTGGTATTCATGTCTGTACCAATAATATAAAATGAATGCAGCAGCATAACCAGCAATTGTGTTACCAAGGGTATGCATTGCTTCCGGGAGATGTCTATCAATCTCAGGTGCCAATTGCTTTTGAAGAAGTTACATTTTCTGCCATGCGTGATGATAACTTCACGATGTAGAAATGAATGTAGATCATTCACTAGTCACCAGTTGTAATGTACATAAGATGTTAAAAATTCATCTATGTGCACATTCTGTGGGGCCCTCCGCCCATTATATACGTCGTTTCTACGCTTATTTGGCAGTAGAGGAAGGCGAATTTGAAAACGCACGTGACTAACTACCACTAACCACACATGCACTGCTTATGCTACACAAAACAAATCCTTCAAAAGGCCTAAATTTTACTCCTAGAAATTCAACCTACACCCTCTTTTACTCTGGAGAGGATGATCTAGAACGTTAATATACTTTTCGGAATACTCTTTTAGAAATGAAAGATGGTGGAACTTTTTGAGGGGACGGGAAACCAATGTTAAGTTTTGTTTCAAGATGCATTGCAGATGAATTGTTGACATGAATATTTTATATGGTTGTTATGGCTGGTGCTTCGTAAAGGGCTAGCTTCTTCTTCATTTACAAGTTTAGACAATAAAGTTTGACATCACATTCACAGAGCTGTATCTGATGTGGAATGGCCGTCAACTAAAACTATATGATAAATATCTAATGTGATTTCTGTGGATTGACCAAAAGATTACAAAAATTTTTGAGGTCCTTGTCAATTATTAAATTACCGGACCCAAAATTAATCTCAAAAGGTAGGTCCTCATTTGAATTAAGTTGGCTAAATTAATCTTTTTGCATGGCTGGTGTTAAGTCCAATTTTTCCCCCGGCACGCCTGTTTTCATGTCCATTAAACAACTTGTCTTCTTGCCAGAAGATAAGTCCTAAAATGGTATTGGTATGGTATTCCTTCGGATTTGACATTCACTGTATATTGTTCTGACATTTGAGATATACACCAAATGTATCCTTTGTTGTCCTTTAGTTTGAGACAATGAATTGGTTCGAATTAAGGATAAGATCATTCGATAATCTGTGTAGATCAGGTTCAGGCTGTTCGTCCAAATGAACACTTTGTTCACTTAATCATCTACCAATTGAAGACGAATCACCACGGATTTATTTGGCCCTGCTCAATTGGAGGACCGACGAACTTTCATTATCAACTTTGGCTTGGTACGGTGACACGGACAACTTTCTTTCATGACTTTATACAATAGTATTTTTGTTTCTGCATACCTCTAGTTACTACAAAATAAGTGCGGACAAAATTTTCTTCTTTCAAATCCAAATAAACCCTTTAAATATTTACCCTCAATAATATCTAAAGATTTGTATTTTGTTTTCTTTCTTTTAGTCATACTCTTAAGTTAGCATTAAATAACTGAAAAAACTGTTCTTATTAATGACTGCAGTGGTAAATGTGGAGCTGTTCTCAATGTTTCTTTTAGAAAATTATATTAGAAAACATTTGATAGGAATGCCAATATTGCTAATTCTCAAATTGTAAAACATGATATTCCTTATCTTTGAAGACAAATTAAGATTTTAGACTTATCATTAGTGTATGGTAGATACAAAGCACGTGATATATAATGAATGATAGTGGATTTTGTTTGCAGAACAACATATTTTTATAAGGGTCCATTGCTGCATTTCCTCACACCATCAAAGGCATGACCCTTGAGGTTGTCATGAGTAATTATCGTATTCAATTGAATAGAGTGGCAATTACAACTTCTTCTGCATTGCCTATAATGTACTCAATCTTCATTGGTACCCACCAATGTAGTCTCGTCTCTCATATAATTGGATTTGGAAAGTATCTGAATTTCTTAATAAATTCTAAAAACCTGCAATGCTTCAACATAATTTATAAAGGCCCAATAAAATAATTTGTGTGGTTCAAATCTTAAACCACGCAACTTTAATTTGTACGGTCATTTTTATTGCCTTGTTTAGAGTTTGTATTAGAACACAACTTAGATAATGTTTTTTATATTTTTGTCATGGTTAAATTAATCTGTATTACAACATATAATGTTATATAATTTTAATTAAATCTTTATAACTTAAAAAGTTTATAACTGTGTCTTTTAAGGTTAGTATTGTTAATATTCGGTTAAATATTACTAACTTTATTGGATTTTGGATTAAGTTGTCATAGTTTTACATTTTAATAAAATTTAATAATTTTGAAATTTTATAACTATATCCCAAGTTAATACTATTAAACTTGTATTAAGCATTACTAATATTTTGAATTAGTAACATATTGAGGGAAAAGACATAGAATGAGAGTGGGTGAGAGGAATTTATTGGTATATTATATGAAATGCTTGCATAAAATATAAAATAAACACAATGTAATATATACCATTTGTATAATTTTTAGTGTAATCTTTTGTTTGTCAATTTTATCTTTTAATAAAAGGAATTTTTTGGTAACTACTGCACAATTACTCTCTCTAATTATAACCATCCAATTTCTCCACTTAAAATATCTAACATATTTTTTTAAATCATATTTTTCGAATTATATTTTTTTTGAAAACATATTATTTAAATTAAAAAATGTATATACACAAACTTGAAATATATTTCCACTAGTAATATCTAATGAAAATGCAACATCATTAACTAATAAGGATTTAATTATAAATTTTAAAGGTATAGAGATTGAATTAAAACAAATCAATTTTAGGACCTAATTTTGTAATGAATAATGGGGACTTACAAGTTCTAATTTCATCGAAACTTTTGATAATGATAATAAGGATATAAAGAAATTAATCTAAACTTTGTCTTTTGTATATAAATTTTTTCCAACTAACACTTCTTTTTCTTTTTCATATGTCCTTGTTAAATATGAAAATGATCAGAGTAAACATTGAAGAGATAAAATGGTTGGTATAACATAAGTGGTTGTCATTTGTATTAATTTCATGTTGTCAAGGATATAAACTCAAATTAAGATGAATATAAAAGACGGGTCAAAGTAAGCAAACCTTGACACAAATAAATGTATTAGTAAGTACACGATTATCATCTTTTAGGAAAAAAAATTAAAGTTTGTATATATTAGTAAGTACACGATTCTAGATGTATCTCTGACTCAAAATTGAGATAAAAACGTCTTGAAAAAGGAAATGTAAAAAAATATATTTAAATAAAAAATTAATTTTGATCTATTTTCGTCTTAATTTTTTCTATCTTCATAGTCAAGAGTTTCCGTAACATTAGAAGTTTTTCGCTAATTAAAGTAATGATTATATTGGACCTCTTTTAGTAATACTTTAATAATTACATTAGAAATAAAAAATAGCTAAACTTGGCAGCATGAGATAGTTTTCAATGATTTAATCTTTGAACTTCTGTGCTAAATCACGTGTCCATTAAATTGAATGACTTGGCCTTACTTTTTAAGTGCATTAACGAGTAATTAAGTGCATTTAATGATTAGTACAAAAGTTTTAATAGAGTACAACTTTTAACGTGGATTCAATTATTTAGTTTTTTTTTCTGATTATATAATTATTTCGTTCAACTAAGAGTTTCACGACTTGGTATACTCAACTTATCATGTGACCCAAACTTATCCAATATATACATATACATATATATACACATTTAGAGAGTTTTTTTTTTTCTCAAAATTTGATATTTTCTTCCTATATTTATACTTTTGTTTTCATTCTCTTATACTTCTTATACTTTCATTATTCTATCCAGCCTAACTCACTTATCCTCGGCTTGATAGTTTAAAAATCTAATAAAAGAAGAAAAAAAGGTTGAGAAATATACAAGAAACTTTAAAATGTTTTGTGAATCGCTGGCAATAGAATAACGATGAATTAGAAAATGTTGAAAAACTTACATAAAATCATTTCAAAAAAAAAAAAAACAAAAATAGAAAAAAGTGGACCAAAGTGTAGTCATAAAAGCATTGTTGTTGTGACAATAAAGTTTGCTATAAAGTGATAATAAGAATTAATAATAATGGTATACGTTTTACGAAATAAAGGACAAAATCATGTATTGAAAAACACATAAATTGTTGTTTCCCTTGTTGAATATAGGTTTCTTTATTTTAGTTTTTTTTTTCATTCTATTTTTTGAAATCAAACAATAAATATTTTCGTTCTATTGATCTTTTTCTTTTTCTTTTCTTCTCTCTTTTTTTTTTCACTCTATTTTTTGAAATCAAACAATAAATATATTTTTTTCTGTATATAAACCCTTAATAGTTAGAGTTTGTTTAGATAAACAGCAGTTGTATAAGAAAATAAATTGTCCAACCCTCTGTCACAAGTTAACCGACTCTATCAATCTCCAATGAACACCAATATAAATTTCCTTTTTTTAAGCCAAGAGGTATGTTCTACTAGAACCAACTTTGTTGAAGTAGGATAAAATATTAAAAAAGAAATTGTGTTGTATTTGATCTGATCCTATTGAATGACTGAGAAGAATGTGGTACTAGTAGGTGACCTTCCAGGGCCCATGCTTACACAAAATAAAAAAATTTGTTGAAAGATATGAAAGCTCTGATGAAGATGTATTTAAGAGTTGTTGAATGAGAGGAAGTAAAGTAAAAGTGTAGAGGTGAATAATTGAGGGACAGATGTAGAACAATAATGGTAGGAATATCCAGTTAGGATGAGGGTTAGAACGCGGAGAAAATCCAACAAAACTACACCTTTGTGGTCCCTTATGCCTCTTCAATGCTTATCTCTGCTTCTTGTTTTTGCTTCTTTGTAATCTTCCCTATTCCACCCATGCTTCACTTCCCACTTTTCTCCCAACTTTTCATTCTCTCTCTATTTCTTCACAATTCAATCACCACATAATACCTTCTACTCTATTTTTCTTCACCTTGCTCAATTCTTATAATAAACATACTTTCTTCTTTTCTTATACTGTATCTACAAAGTTTGTTAGTAGTCTTGTTCCCATTTTTTAGAAGAATAAGGACACTCACTTGAACGAAGTTAATTAGCTTTAAAAAAGATTAATTTTTCATGATGTGATAAATTAGGGTTTAAAAGAGAGATGTCTGGAGATTCAAACAGTGTTTCAACTGTGGAAGAAAAGATGTCTTGGAAAACAAAAACAGAAGAACACTGACGAGGACTCTTTTTTTCTTTGTCTTTAAAGGGAAGTAGGGTGTGTATATGAGCATTCAACTGGGTTGTTAACAAATCCAATTAATGCTTCTCGTACGTGAATTAATCGAAAGCTGAGAGTGTTAAGCACTGAAAATATTAAAGAGTCTTAAAGGAGCTTAAAAGAGTGAGATGGAAGAAAGGTGAGGAAGCACTATCCAAAGTGGCTGGTCCAAAATCTCTTCTCTATTAATTGTATTGGCTTGTCCTCAGGTACACAGCCACATGGGCAAAAGGGTGGGAAAGCTGAAGGAATTGGGCCACCAGTAAGAACCCTAACATGGTTTTGATTAATCATCATGAAAGTAACAAAGCAGTGATTAGTTATGATATTGTTTGTTCTTAATACAAGAAGGGAAATGACCCTTGAGAGCTGAAGGGTTGTGACGCAAAAAAAGTTACTAGAGACAGAGGGAGGACCACAAAATTAAACAGGAATGAGGTTAAGGTGCATGCTTGTGTCCTGAACACGCAGAGGGGTAATTAGGGTTGTCCTATTGTCCAGTTTTGGCAACGTGAACGTGGCACATCATGCACCATCTAAATGAGTGTGCCAAGTTTGCATCGCTCACGTGTGTTACTGTGCCTGGCTTGCATTGCATTTGCATTACACCAATGGGGAGGCCTAAAAGAAAGAAAGATGACGAGTGAGATATAGGACCCTCCTTCAACTCACTGCTCACTTTGATCTTGATATGCCACCTACAAATGGTAGTTCATCATCAACTAAATAGTATGGTGGAAAAGTAGAGAATCAAACTTTTCCATATCTTGTTGGTGTCATCTTTTGGTTTGAGGAATATTGCCCAACTACACCTCATTTTAGAGTGTATCAGTCACAAGTCACACAAAATAATATTTCAGAATACAAATCATGTTCATTAAAATTTTAACAAATTGTATTATAAAATGTAATTTGTGTAATTTAATTAAGATATGTTAAAATAGGTTGAGATAGAGATGAATGTATAGTGGACGGTGAGGAGTTGTGAGTGTTGCGTCATGCTTACAAGTTAGAAAGTCATGAATGAGGTTGTTTTCGGATCCTTCCTCACCTTTTAACTCATGCATCCAATGGGAACTGTCTTTCTTCATTTATGACATCACAACTCACATGTATTTATTTATGAAAGAGGGAAAAGAGAAACTTTTATATACTTTTATATACTTTTATATTACCATATATGGTTAATAACCACTTCACGCATCAATGAATTTCAATAACTCTTCTTTATAAACTTAAGATTATCATAATATATCTTGTAGGAATTGATTATTTTAATAATATAAAATATAGTATATGATTTATATTTTAAATTGACATTATAAAATACAATACAACATATTATTCAGAGAAGTGGAAGAAGAATCCTTATATTTTTAAAACTGATTCATAATGTAACATTCGTTCTCTTTTCATATGAGGAGAGAAGAAGAATATTATTATTAGTATTTCAAAAATTATCACGTATTAATAATTAGTTCTATCAAATCTTGTTAGATCAATTATATTTATGTGAAAAAATACTTTATAATTAATTGTCACATATTTATCATCACGTGCATTTTATTGTTTCGTCAAACGGTACCTGTACAAATTAACATAAGTAATTTATAGTTGTATCTAAATAATTTTAACCAAATCAAATATAAACAATTAGTTCATTCGAATATGAATCTTTCTTGGAATATATTATTA
>Ga0123340_1001497_pt1 | contig 19479 bp, 14 predicted proteins | sample SirMexnodulemix_FD_89961 | JGI IMG/M metagenome (GOLD analysis project Ga0123340, IMG submission 89961) | Root nodule microbial communities of legume samples collected from Mexico - Siratro Mexico nodule mix | ecosystem: Host-associated > Plants > Roots > Nodule | place: Mexico: Nepantla... | reverse complement strand
ATAGAAATATAATTAATATTAGTGGTCGGGTTCAGATTTGTTCATGAGATTTTGAAGATCCAGTATTGATATTTTTTCAAAATATTGAAACAAATCGTTATTAACCATTTCATCATATATCAAAATTTACAATGAATTTTATCATAAACAGTTGCACTATTTTATTTGAAGAAAACAAAAGAATTTGAACATTTTTATTTAAGTTTTGAAAATAAAAAGTTATTTATTGTATTATTTTTGATGACTGAATTGTGTTCTTAATTATTTTTTCAGTCTTTAAATTTGAAGAAAATTCAAATTTGATATTTCCATAAAAAGACAATTTTAACATTTTAAATTAAAAGAAATACATTTTTAGTATTTTAATACTATTTTTTCTATTTTTGTAAACAATAAGTTGAGATGTTAAATTATTATGTTTAAATACAAAGAATTAAAAGTTTTGTTTTTTTAAATTGAAAGATGAAATCAGAATCTTTTAAGAGAATAAAAACTTAATTAATGCTCTGTTTTAACATTAGTTGTTTCTGAAAAATCTAAGAACTTTTGGTCACTTTCTGGCATACCGTGTAGCGGGAAACATATTTTTCTGAGGCAGTCACCATAGCCATACACTGACACACCTTATATGCTGGGCATCATCAAGATCAAACCTTTTCACTCTTCGGAGATCAAACCATGGCTCATTTCAACTGGGAAGCTGATAAAATGTATCAAAACCTCTCACTCCTTGAATTTGCAACCTTTTTTTTTTTTTTTTTCTCTTTTATTTAGACCCTTTTTCTTGTTATTTCTTCTTCCTATTTGATTCATTCAGTTTCTCTGTTGGTGACTTTTGTGTCTGCTCTTACCTTTTTGTTTGTGTTTTAGGGTTCAGGTTTTCATGTGATCATGTTGGTTTGAGTTTTTGGGTTTTCTTCACTCCCTTCTGTTACTGTTCACAACTTCTTGTGTTGCAAGACTTTTTGCTGTATCTGCATTTTATTATTATCTCGCCTCTCCTTTGATTTGCGTCAGCATTTCACTCTAAGCTCTGTTATTCATTTTTTTTTTTGTTCTGCTTGGAGTAGTTAATATGTAATCTTATATGTCCTTTTGGTCTTTAACCTGTTTAGTCCTAAATATGTAATGATTGATGGCAATTTATCTTGTAGTTATCGAGAGTTCTTTGCATGTTGTGGTGTACCTTGATATTTTACTTGCAATAACAAAATTTGGTTGCTGTGCGGGTCTCTGATTGCCATAGCCTATTATTTTATTATGGTTCTGTCTGTGTTTATCAATTTTGTGGGGTTGAGGAACAGGTTAGACGTATATATACACGATTATCTCATAAAGAGACAATTGCATGCTACTGCAAGAGTATTTCAAGCGGAAGGAAATGTTTTAACGGGTCCTGTTGGTAAGATAATAATATGAGCATTCCTAGGATACTGAAATAAGGTATATGCAAATGTTCTAAGTTGAATCTGACCTTTACTTTTGTTCACATTCCCCAGTTATAGACGCACCTGGTGGTTTTCTCTTTGAGTGGTGGTGTGTCTTCTGGGACATATATATTGCCAGGGCAAATCAGAAGCAAACAGAAGCAGTAGCATCTTACAGTAAGGTGTGTATTTTTCGTATACATTAATTATTTTGTTCTCTTCCCTGTGATTAATTCTTTGTTATCCTGCTTGGTGTGTACTAATTTTTACCTTCCTGCTTTTATTATTGGAAAATAGAAATCAAGGTTAAGTATGTCTCTCTTTTTGATGATCTTTCTTTTTGCAGACATGCCTATATGCTTTTTTATAAATCTGATGAAGCATGTGTATGTGTGTGTATTAGTGTAACATCCATGATTTGGTATTTATCATTTGTTACTAGCCATTCTTTTCATTGCAATACCACTTTCTGTGAAGTTGATTAAGATTGTTAATACTGATATCTTTCATCGTAAGTTATCATGTCTGTCAGGATCAGAACTAGATGTTTGTTTCAATATCTCTGGTTAACCCATCTTTCGATATGTTTAATATGTTGTATAGATAAATAATGTTTGTCTAAATTTGAAAATGACAGAATCAACAAATTAAAGCTCGATTAATACAGAAGCAACAAGAACAGGAGTTTCAGAATACAAACCAGACTCAACAAACACAAATGCAACTCTTATTGCAAAGACGTGCTCAGCAGCAGCAGCAGCGTCTGGGCGGAACCCAACTTATTAGTGGCAATGCTAGCTGTCCTGTTAGCAATGATCCTTTAATGAGGCAGAACCGGGCAGCTCCTAATGCTATGACAACAAAAGTATACGATGACAGGTTGAAGCATCCATGTCAGAGAGATGCTTCAGAAGATGCAAACATTAAGGTACATAGTCTGTCTGGGATTATAACAATGCCCTACTGTTTTTATATGATTAGAATGACATTGTTTGTACTGTTTTTCATGCAGCAAAAGGTAGCTGATGAAGTTGGTAAGCTTCTAAACCCAAACCATGCAGTATTATTGAAAGCAGCAGGAACATCTGGTGAAATGGCTTCAGGGTACCTACCAATTTTTTCATGGATGAGAAAATTCATTATTCATGTCATTTATTATGGATTATTTATCTCAATTTGGGCTGAATTTGCTAGTTGTCAAATTTCTGTTTGCAGGCAGACACTGCTCAGTGCTCCTCCTTGCATTTTACCTGGGAACATTCAACTTGTTCAAAATCTGAACCAGAAGCTTCCAGGGTCTTTACAAGTAATTGTGAACATCATTAGTGTCTTGATTTGTGTACAGACTCATTTCAAATTTATAATATTTTTGTACTTACTGGTCTTGGGTCCTTAAACAGGACATGAAGAGTGAGATGGATGCATTGCTGGGGTCTCAAGCTGTTGGTTCAGAAGGATCCTTTATTGGTTGTCATGGTACGGATTTGTTGTTTCTAAATTTACTTTCACCATTCCGAAAACAGAAAATAATGAATCGAAAAGAAAACTGTGTATTCACTGTTATAGTATAATAGAGTTAAAAAGAAGTATTTCACTTTGAATAGTTTTATTTGTCTCTGGTATTTGTTGAAAAATATTTGTCAGAAGTCAGAAATTTGGTCGTGATTCAAAGCTTTTAAATGGCTGAGGCAATTTTATCATTAGCTTAATAGCTTCAGATCTGTAAATTACTGCAACTGTCTCTAGTTTTGTTTCCCTTTTCTCAACCATCAATGTATGCAAATGTGCCTCCTTTTTATCTCACGTGTAATTTGATTTATAGTTGATTTCTCCCTCCTAAAATTCATCAATTCTAATTTACATAATTAAAACATAGTCAGGGACCGGTCTTCACTTTTGTAAAGTTTATTTTGTAATTATTCCATTTGGCTATTGGTGGCATGATTAAAATAAAAAAAAACGCATAATACTATATTTCTAAAAATCTGTTACATCATGCCTGAGATACAAAATCATTCACCGGTAGACATTACCCTGACATCCTAATATTTTCGGTGATGTGGTTTTCTGAATGCTAGTTCTTTTATAAAATGGTTGTTACTAGAGTATAAATTATGATGCCAAATAAAATTTATAGTCCAAAGTCTAAATTCATTTACCTTCTCACATTTGGTTCTTGAACCTTAAAAGTTGTAACAGTAAATGGACAGAAAGGAACTTTACTTGTCCAATTACATGATGTTGTTTTCTCAGTTAAAGACATGTTACAAATACAATTATGTATAAGAATGCGGTGCATGACTTTTATGTTCCTCATTATTATGAAAATGCCTTCCTTTTCTCTTTAAGGAATATGTAAATCAGTTCAATATTTTCCAGACTTTTCTATGCTTTTTAAGCTATTGGAGTGGATACCTCAGCACCAATATGTCAGCTTTGATATCTTGAAACATTTAACATTTCTTACTAGAACTCATAGTTGCTTTATATGCCCCCTCAATAATGATACCTCTTGGTTTTGTATTATATTGTAGTTTTAATGGTTTGATTTATTATTTGCATTTGATTTTTCTTGATAATCATTCTTAATTCAGGTTCTAATCCAGGTGGTAGCAATTTGACTCTGAAAGGATGGCCTCTAGCAGTAAGACTCATATTGACCTAATTCTCCCTAACAAAATTAAAATTATGATTCTGTCTATATGTTGGTTTCCTGAATCCATTTTTCTTGGATCACTGTTTCGTCAATTTAAAATTTCAAACTATAAATCTGAATAAAATTAGGGAATAGTATGTGCTGTTGAAGCAAACTCTTATAAGTCCTGCAATAAGGGGGCATTACCTGTTTGATAAGTTTTAACTTATAATATGAGATGTCCTTGTAAAATTGAAATTGCCAAGATCGCTAGTGACGTGGATATTTTAGGTAATTTAGGTACATCAATGTTGTTTCTACTGTACTTCAACGTACATCAATCCTATATATGATTTAATTGTAATTATTTTAGGGATTAGATGAGCTTCGTTCTGGCATTCTCCAGTCAAATAATATGGTGCACTCTCCACAATCTTTCAATCAACTTTCTCTACGGCAGCAACTTATGCTTCAAGCACAACAAAATTTGATTTCTCCTTCTGTGGGTGATATCGAGAGCAGAAGACTGGGGATGCTTTTTAATGATCGAAACATGGGTCTTGTGAAAGATGGCCAATCAAATTCTGTAGAAGATTTAGTTCCCAGTAATGGATCAACTGCACAAGTTGGTTCCCCAATGTTGCCCCATCCAGACTCAGATGTGTTCTTTAAGGTATCACATGGTCACCTAATCCACTTTGTATGTATTCACCAAATTATTTGTTATATATTAAATTGTCTTTTACAGCAACAAATTTTAAATAGTAATCAGCAACTTCAACAATATTCTCAGCATCCTCTTCCAAGCCAACCGTCTGATAATCTCCAGCAGCAAGAAAAACTTGGTCCTGCTCCTGGAAGCATGACTATAGAGGGAAATGTGTCCAATTCCTTACAAGGAAACGATCAGGTTTTTATCTGCTGCCTTTGTACAGTATTTATTGGCTTCAGTGCATATGTAGGTATTTTAATCAGCTTGTTTGTATTCAAGGCTCCAAAAACTAAAGCAGCGAGAAAGCGAAAATCAACATCATCTTCAGGTCCTGGCATTAGCTCTGGAACAACAAACACCACCGGACCACCTGCCAGTTCACCTTCAACAACATCTACACAAACACCTGGAGAGATGATAACAGTGTCAACTCTGCAACAGAATGCTCCTTCCTCTAAGTCATCATTTATGTTTGGAACTGATGGTTTGGGCTCACTTACAACATCACAAAATCAATTGGTCAGAGACTCCTTCGTTCATATTTTTTAGGATAGCTAAATATACCCATTTCTGGAAACTTGTTTGTGGCATCCTAATATGGCACCTTGTTTTTTTGAGAACTAAGCTACAGTTTCTCTGTCTGTCACATGAAAAAGTCTTTTTATTTACACTACAATAATAGACTCTCAAATTGTCAGTAGTCAATACAAAATCACAATTTTTTTTGCTCTCTTTTCCTCTCCCTTGTGTATCGTATCGTGGTGTAAATTTTTTTAATTCTCAGTTGTATCATAGGGTTGTAAAAGCATGGAAATATCTAGACAGTCTAAATGACAATGTCGAGACATTCTTATCCCCCGATGAATAATGCAGGCTGATATGGATCACCTTGTGGGTGATGGATGTTTGGCTGAGAATATGGAGTCATTCCTACCTCCTGATGATATGGACACAAGAGAAAAAGTTGGTAAAGGTATGGTAAATCTGATAGATGAACAAACGCTCTGTGGTTTGAATTTTCTTACATGACTTGATAGATAACCTTAAGAATTCAAATTCAAATTGTTGATTGCACACTAGGATTCATTTTCAAGGAGATCAAGCATATAATGGCAAGTTCACATAAAGTTGAGTGTTGTCATTTCTCGTCGGATGGAAAATTTCTTGCTACTGGTGGCCATGATAACAAGGTAAGTGCTACATTGATCCGACTTTAAATATGAAATGATCTCCATTTCAATAGAATTGTTGCATTTAGTGGTTGTACGGAGAAGCTTTTGTTTTTATTTGAATTAGTTGTAATGTTAAATATGGTCATAAAACGTGGATTGGATTTGTTGGTTTGTCAAGTGAACCAGACAGGTATTAAAATTGATAAAATCATTTTTCTGCTTTATGTGGTCCAGGTTTCTCTGTGGTGCACCGAATCGTTTAACCAGAAATCTACTCTTGAAGAGCACACTGAATGGATAACTGATGTTCGATTTTGTCCAAGCATGTTGCGTGTTGCTACATCCTCAGCAGACAAAACTGTTAGGGTTTGGGATGTTGATAATGTAAGACGATTTTATCTTCAACCAATTAAAATAAAGTTCATGTTTGTTGTGTCTTTTCTCTTTCATTCTCCATAACCAAACATAATATTAAACTATGACATTAGTCTATTTTTCTTTAATAATATCCAGGAACTTTATGAAATGCTATAGCCTATAATTATTAATGAATTTGATATGAAGTCTGAGAATAAGGTTATGGTCATAGATGATAGTAAGTGGAGGAAATAGGTCAAAGATAGGGTTTAGGTGTCTTCTATTGCTGGATCTTGTCAATAAATTATCCTGGAGTTTGTCCATTGCCATTTCCCGTTTGTATGTATGTATGTATCCTGGAGCTGTGCTCCTACTTTTATGGCAACTTAAAAGTGGAAATTTGACTTCGTTGGTATTAGTGTTGAAAGTTGAGTAGCTTAAAAAATTAATTTTTACGTTTTACCATTTCTTTAGTCTAAAGGGTGCATCAAAGATTTTTCTTATATAAGTTTAGGTGCTATTTAATTAGGTGACCCTTTCTTTTATTTTCTCATGTATGTGCTGGAATTTTGATTATTCTTTGCAGCCAAGTTATTCTCTTCGAACATTCACTGGACATGCTACAACTGTGACGTCTCTAGATTTTCACCCTAGCAAAGATGATCTTATTTGCTCATGTGACAGTAGTGAGATAAGATATTGGAGTATTAAAAATGGTAGTTGTACTGGGGTTTTCAAGGTACGAAATCTATAACATGAGTTGTGAAGCGCATCCCAATTCTCATTGTATTCTTGTAGTTTGATTGCTAGTAACTTTGATTAAATTAAACTAACACTCTTGAGGTTTTTCTCAAACTACACTGACATCTTGATTTGTTTTAAAATTCTATATAAATCTTCCCTTATATTACACTTACATCCCTTTAAGTTTTAAAAATATTACATATGGACCCCTTTTAATATCACAAATGCACCCTCTTAAGGTAGGTCATTCTAATGATGAAAAAAATATTGGGTGTATGTGTAGTTTGAGAAAACCTTGGGAGTTTTAGTGTAATGTACTCAATAACTTTATTGTCCAGTTTTTTATCAGGGTGGTGCAACTCAGATGAGATTTCAACCTTGTTTGGGAAGGCTTCTTGCAGCTGGCGTAGATAATTCCGTATCCATTTTTGATGTAGAAACCTTGGGTTGCAAACTTAAATTACAGGTCAGCTGTGCATTTTTTGTTGATAGTACCCGTATTTAATTCTAACGTTACATTTTAATTTCTAGTATACTGCTCAAGTTTCTATTGACCATGAACAATGCTAGAACATCTTGATAACCATTGATGGCAACTTTTTATTCACATGTACAATCTCTCCCGGGTTATATTATTTTGCTCTGTAACTCAAACTTTAGGCAGATCAATAGTGACATTTTTTACTTAGATTCAACGTGGCTGAACAGTAAACACACTTCTATTGTCAAAGCTGTCATTAATCTTGGGGTGGCATACATCTGATATTGTCAATGAGGTAATATAGCAAGAAGGAAAAAGAAGACAAATAAAAATGAAAAGAGAAAACAATAAAACTCATCCATGAATTTTACTTTGATCAGATCTAATGGTTGAAGTTGACTTTCTCACATGGTGGGAAACAGATTTAAGTCTCTTAGCCTTCACCCAAAACAATGTTTCATTATGTTTGGTTTGTGTCAAACACTGATTTAGTTATTTTCCTCAACGATCGAGAATTTATCCCTTGATGTTATCTTTGTCTCGTTTTATAATCTTCCATTTTATGGAGCTGTTGACTATTGACTATTAATGAATCTTGTTCTGGTGCTTCATTTTAGGGCCATAATAATGTTGTGCGTTCTGTGTGCTGGGATTTCTCTGGAAAGTATCTGGCTTCTCTTAGTGATGATCTGGTTAGAGTGTGGAATGTTGCATCTGGCGGCAAAGGGGAATGCATTCACGAGTTGGCTGCATCTGAGAACAAATTCAACACCTGTGTTTTCCATCCCTTCTATCCTTTGTTGCTCATTGGCTGCAATAAGGTAAGTTATCTTCTGTCTTGTAATTAATCATATCACAATAAAAATTATCATCCTTTCTTACGTACTTGTAACTTTTGTTTCTATGTGGAATCATGGGAATTGCAGACTATTGAGGTGTGGGACTACGGTGAGAACAAGTCATTGACTATGCATGCACACGAAAAGGTTGTATCTTCCTTGGCAGTATCAAATGTTACCGGGTTCCTGGCTTCAACTAGTCATGACAAACATTTCAAGATCTGGAAGTGACCGGCTTTTCTTAGCCTTGTTATATAGATAGATAGATGTTCTGTCAGGCTTCACCCAACATGCTGAAGTTGTTTTTTTTGCCCCTTCTGTATTCCTTCTTATATTGGTCTTCCTCTTTCACACTGAAAAGGATGTTTTGGATTTTATACAAGCATTACAAAGTCTCTTTTCCTTACACCTTGGTTTTAAAAATAGAAAATGGTATACAATGGAAGTGGCAAACCTGAGATGCTTATACTGATAGATGTTTTGAAGATTTTGGAAATATTCCGTTTGAGGCCCTGCATTCTTGGTCGTGTTTATATTTTTATTCTGTCTGAGAGTATGCTTGAGAAAGCATAATTGCTTTTTGGTAAAATTATCAGAAGAAAAATTGCTCTTTGGATGCTGTAATTAAAACCTAATTTGGAATGTGTAATTATGAAAATGAGTTTGAATGTCTATGTATACGTTCTATTATAGTTATATAAAAGGACACTACTAGTTGTATTAATTATTTGAATTAAATATGCTTTTAATCTTCTAGAAGTATTAACTCTTTTTCTATCAATTAATTTTTATATTTTAGTATTTCAATTTATGAAATGTTATTTTTAATAGTTAGGATTAGAGGATGTTAGTTATGGAACTGACCCTTGGTTGAAGGGGTGTTAAGATAAAAGGAGTGTTAAAAAGTATTCAGGTATTCATGAAAATGAGTTAGGGATAATATACTTATTTTTAGTAGACTCAATGGTTTTGTGAGAAGGAGTAATAATCTGTTAAGATCTTAATTAAAGAGGGAATCAAATATTTTAAATTTAAATTTTGTTGTTATTCAGTTTTGATACAAAGTAAAGAAATAAATAGAACAGGTCCATGAAAAGTTCTATTTTCATTAACTTAAAGAGCAATCTGAAACCTATGTAGCTAGAACAATAACAAATAATGATTTATTTAGTATATAATGCCTGAATTTAATTGAAGGATACATTATTTTTTAGATTAAACATCTTTAACTATGTTTTCTTTATATCATGATTAACCTTGACAAATATCTCTCAACATTAACTTTTCTGATTTCAGTCTCATTGTATAATATTAGTCAAAGATGTCAATAGAGAGTGAAGTGATGCTGTTAGTGGTATTGAGTGCAACTTCTGTAACCCACTTTGAATAGATTGTCATTTTTTTAAATTGAGAGGAGAACTAGGTAAGAGAACAACTTTCGGAGACCAAAATTAGCAATGAGGGTTGGTTGTTAGTTTACTACCTTTTTTATTATAACAAATAATTTGTATATGATGGTCAAAATACTGTTTTAGTAAATATTGTGAAAGTTAACAAAAATCTAATAAACTTAAAGAAGAAAGCATGTTGCGGATTGCTTTGTTTTTGTCTTATTATTATTGCATCTTAGCCCAATTCCTATCTTGGCAGTATCCATTCTTCCTTTTCTCTGCTTCTTACTTTACCTCCTTCAGACACCTCCGAATTTTAAAAAATGTTTGAATTCATGGAACAGTGAGAGTGAGAGATAGAGGTGCGTAATTTAAAAAAAAAAAAAAACTTTCGAAAATTAATACTTATGCTTTCAGAGCAAGTCAATTTAGAAGTCATTTTTTCACGTTCTGAAACAAGTTGTTCCAAAAATATTTTGAATTTTCCAAAATCACCTCTAGAATACACTGTTTTGAAAACATAAAATTATTTTTGGTAGAATGAATAATTTTGAAAATTAATTTTCGGATCCGAAAATAACTTTTACAATTGTTTATATTTCGAAAGTTATTTTTATTAACCTCTATTTTTGAAATGGACAATTTTAGAAATGATTTTTTTTTATAAGAAACAAGGTATAAGTTTTAGAAAGATATAATATGAAGGATAACTTCAGAATTTTTTAAAATTTTGGAGGTGTTTCGATGGAGGTGCAGAAAGAAGCGGTCTTTCTCTTATTTATGTATACATTATCCTTTGAATCAATGTACACATAAGATTTTTATTTTTCTTTTTTGCCTCTATAGTTCATAGTCTATCTCATTGCATTCTTTTTTCTTTTTACATTTTTACATTACCATGTTTTTGTTAAAACAGAGTGGGTAAAATAGATTTTTCTATGAAAAAAAACTACACACACACACTTCTGTACACCATATTATTTAACGAAACTTTATTTTTAATACATAAAAAAATGACTAGCAAAGTCCTATTTAATAGCTACTCTCAAAGTGGTTTAAAATTAAAAAGAAAAGAATAAAAACAACTATGCTACTATGAGCATAAAACAACTACTAGCAAATTAGGAATTAAATATTGACAAAGTTTGTGTTGAAAAAACATTAGATAAAATGATTCAAATATCACTTTTTAACGTTTCTCCTTGACATTTTTTTATAAATACTAAACTTTTGCTTCAAATCTTCAGACTTTTTTTTTATATAATGACTTGGTGAGAATTTCAATAAGTTGATATTCAGTGATCAAGCAACACTTTATTCGATTGTTAAACTTTTTTAATAAAATAAAACTTGATATTGATGTGCTTAGTGCGATCGTGAAACACTAGATTTTTTGAGATTAAAACCGTTAAATTGTTATCACACATAATTTTTTTAGTTTTTTTTTTTTACATTCTAAGTCTTCCAACATATTCCTTAATCAAATAACTTGATTCAGAACAGAGACAATTGCAATATACTCAACTACTACAATTTTTTGAGCTGTAGTTTCTTGTTTTCTTCAACACCAACTAAAAAAACAAGTTCTCAAAAAGAATATATATCTAGAGATGTTTTTTAAATCATCTACACAGTTACCCCAATCACTGTCAATATAGCCAATCAGATTCAAAGTCTTTTTCACATATTTTCAAGTTAAAAAAGCAAACATTTTCAAGTTGTAAAGGATTACAAAAGACATATAAATCAAAGTTGCAATCTATGGCAAAAAGAACATGGAAGGAATGAAATGTCTAATTTTAAATTTATAGAACAATATTTTTCATAGATTGCATATGTGGTAAATAAGATATAGATGTAAGAAGAAGATAATCATGTGGTAACTACAATAATAGGACACAAATATCATGATCATAGTAGAGTTATATGCAAACATATAAAGCTACGTGGACATAATCTTGAGAAAAAAAAAAGTAAATGAAAAAGTACAAAAGAATCTAGTGAATGCAACAGTATTGCTAAAACTAGTCAAAGTGCATAAGGAAGAGATTGTGATAATTTAAACAATCAAAGAAAAAGAAATTATAGAGGTCGATGTCAAAAAAATTTTAAGGAAAAAAGAGGAGGAAATTTCAATCAATGAAAAAATAATGATTTCAGATCATTTAATCAAGGTCACGGTAGAGATAATTATGGAACTAGCAAGTGGTGGTAGAGATAATTATGGAACTAGCAAGTGGTAATAACTATGAAGACAAAACAAATTCCTTATATTGTGCAAAGTTTCAGACATAAAATTTCATATTGTAGATATATACGAACAAATTGTAGCAGAAAGTCAATATGAACAACATATTTGTGAAAATTTTGATAACCCATAAAATTTATTTTTAGCCAGTAGTATATAGATCATAATTATTTTTGTTTTTTCAATTAGATCTTTTACTATATATAACGGTTTTCCCTTTCTGTTTTCAATATTTTATTCCTAGTTCTCTTTATTGATTAGAATTTTTTTCCTACTTTTCTGCTTTTGGAAAAAAAGAGAGTATAGAAGAATGAGAACTAACTGAACCTTTGTATCAACATTTATTTTTTTGATTAATCACTAAACTTTCACAGTTGCTTTCTTACTTTGCTATACCAGGACAGCAGTGGTCTGCATCTTGTAGTATCAACTTTGAGTGAAATCTAATTGAAATCTTCAATTTCTCTTCCTGGTTATTCTTTTAATTTCGTTGTCTACATCTTATAAACATCACACATCCTCGATATTCCCATGAGAATAGAGTTCATACAAACTTCTTATACAATAACTTTTTATATAAAAAGGAACATGCGGAAATGATAGGACAAGTGCCAAAATAAAGAGATAAAAAAAACATGAGATTAATTATATAATTTTATTATTGACTTTCACCAAAATCTGTCTTTACCAATCCGTAATATCTTACTTGATATCTAACAAAAACCTTATCAACCAATAATAGGTCACTTTACAACAAATATGTCCCTGAATCATTAATGTTATGCTTTAATCATATTGCTATACAGATGTCACCCTTATTTTGAATGAGGTATTTGTCTAGTGGCTAGCTAGCAAGTCTATCCCATCATCTCCTTTGGAAATTGAAGGATTTAATTGCAAAGGCAAATATAACAGCGAAAAATATGCAGAACCCAGCCACCATAACAGCTGTAACGCTCAAGAAATCATGCCTGTACCCAAACACTTCTTTAAGTACCTCTCTTATAGTCATCGAGTTCCCATCGGAGAGCTTCACCAAATGACTGTCACTACCATACTGTGATGTCAAGAGACCAGTCAGACTCCAGGATACAGGGTTTGCCCAGTAGTACCATCTCCACCAAATAGGAATTCTCTGAGAAATTAAAGCAGAAAAAGTTACTATATGACAGAACTTAGTGCACAAGTTCGTGCATTTCTCAATCCACATACAAATAACATGTAATCAAAGTATTAAGAGGATATGAAAGAATCAGCTGTCAATGTATGAAATGGATCTGCCTAGAGGTTGCATCTCTCCAAGTTTCGCACTTAGAATACAGTAATAAGAAAACAGTTTTGTGGAGTTCGGATCTTTGTCTTATTGCAATGCGAAAATAGATAACTTGTTTTCGGGTGGAACTATTTTGCTAGATTAACTAGTTAAACTAAAACCCTAAAAATCTTAGTTGGGAGCAAATAGATTAATGCAGTCAGTGACAAAAATCTATCATTTGATATTATTAATCATTACTTCGAATATTAAATATGGTATTTTGAGAATTTTTCAAGGACAATTCGGTTCTTATTGCATTTTTTGGTCACTTATTTCATTACTCAAATGGGTCTGCTACACTAATTTTCAGCATTTTTTGTAACATTCCAGAAAGACAGCAATGAAGTATAAGTTTCCATACCTTACGAGGAATCATAAAACCACTGAAAAGGTTCCACAACATATAAAATGGAGCAGCGATGATGGCAGCAACATTGTGATTTGGTGTGATAGCCGTTGTCATCATTCCATAGAAGGTAAAATATAACATCGTAAAATACATGAAGAATAAGTACCAAATGAACCTATCAAAAGTCCAGATAAAGGAACCCATGGAATAGAATATTGAAGAGTATATGATAGCCTGTGCGAACACATAAGGGAACTCAATAACAACCTGCACATTGTAGCATAACGAGTGAGTTAACTTATGAAAACCTTCTATTTCCATGCACTTATTCTAAATTAATATTATGTCTGAAAAAAATACCTGAGCAAATGCAAATGATAAAGCCGAATACATCCCTGCAGCTCTTTCTCTATAAGAAACGAATCTTTCCACGGAAACAACAGGCTGAACAGCTGTGCCATTTGTTATTCCAATGAAGAGGATTGCCGAATACATGGATCCCATGGCATTAAATATATCTTGCTGCGTCTCCCTGAAAAACAAGGAAGGTTGTTACACAAACTGTGATGGTTAAAAACCAGAAAGTACATCAGATTCAGCGACAGTATAAATAGACTAAATTTAGCATATAGTCTAGCTATTCCGATAATCTCCAAAAAAAACAATGTAAACTAATCTCTTTGGCACACTAACTAAAACTAATTCAACAAGAGGATAGATGACTGTCAATAGCTCATGTCTGGCAGGGTTTTGTCAATACAGTTTGCAAATGGGCATAGGTCCATACCTCTAGCAGGAAAACATTGCATATATGTACCGAATAATGAAAAAAATGGGAAAGTGGACGCTACCCAAATTTGAAGCATATGAACCAAAATGTTATTTGAAATCGAAGATCCATGAAATAAAGGAAAAATTAGAGGAAAAGACCTTTTAGCACCAAATTTCCAGCATATTGTACCGAGCATCAATGAGATGATGACGGTGTAAAAAAAGCGAACAGCAGTGTACTGAGGGTTACGCCAGTAAGAAAGATTTTGCTTCCACAGACAAGTTAGGAACTGCTCAAAGGATGAACGACAGTACTTGGTTGGAAAATGCAATTCTTTTGAATTACTACTTGGCTTGCTCAACCTGTCGACCAACTCTTGGTTATACCTGAAGAAAAACACGGTATGTTTATATAAACCAAAAGAAAAAAAAAATAGAACAAAATTTACTATAAGAAAATATACATACTGATATAAACTTGATCCTCGGTAGATTTCTGCAAAGTCCACTCCCAGCCGGCTTTCTTCAGCCGAAGAAGTAACCTCTAGCATCCACGTAGCAGGGTTATATCCAGACCTAATCTTTGGAACTCCTTCTATTGCCTACAAAGATATAGATATTATGAAAATTGAGGATTATATTGCTTCATTACCATTCAACCATATACCACAGGTTCAGTAAGAGCTGAGAGTGCGTCGGCTTACCTCAAAATAACTGATCAGTTCACTAGATTTAGGACCAAGTGGACCAGCATAAATGAGTTCTCCTCCCCTTTTCATACACATAAGCTGTAAAGGAAGTTGGGATTTCGTCAGACGAAGTGAAGAAAAAGACTGTTAAAAAGAGAAGATCAAATAGAAAGATAATATGATGCTCCGTTTTAGAAACCATCGATCTTTTCGAATTATAGAAAGGATCAGGAAAATTGAAATATACAAATAAAAAAAGCCAAGGGCCATCTGTTACACGCACACGGTCAAAATAGAAAGAAATTACGGTATAACAACAATATAATAATGTCAACTAAAAGTGAAAAGCTGGTTGCTTTATGGGAGAGAGGATATGTTGCCTATTGATAAAGTAAAACTCCAAATAACCATGCTTAAAATACCCTCTCATAAAGAGAATACCTCATCAAAAGATTCAAAAATGTCTATGCTGGGCTGATGAATCGTGCACACTATTGTTCGCCCAGTATTAACTATGTTCCTCACAGTTCTCATCACAATGGCTGCGGCCCGGGCATCCAATCCAGAAGTGGGCTCATCCATGAAGACTATAGAAGGGTTGGCAACCAGTTCCACTGCTATAGTCAACCGTTTTCGTTGTTCAGTTGACAGACCATCAATTCCGGGTAGACCCACTAGTGCTCCACTTAACGGAGTGAGTTCCACAAGCTCCATTATCTCCTCAACGAAGGCCTGACAGTCAAAAAGGGGAAGTTATTTATATATTTTTATTAAAACAATACCAGAAGGTGTCTATAACGTGCAAAAAGGACATTCTATGTTTCACACCTTTTGTGTCTCAAAGTCAACATCCGAAGACAATCGAAGCCAAGCAGAGAACAGTAAGGATTCCCAAACAGTCAAACAAGGAGAATGAACATCAGTCTGCTCACAGTAACCAGAAATTCTTGCAAAAGTGTCTTGTCTTTTGGGATAACCAGATATATATACACCCCCTTCTATGACTCCACCGGTTTTTCTTCCAGCTAGCACATCCATCAGCGTCGTTTTTCCAGCACCACTTACTCCAACCAATGCTGTCAACACACCAGGTCTAAACGCTCCAGTAACATTAACAAGCAGCGGTAACCTGTCCTCTAATATTCCTTGTTGTTTCAATTCCTGAAGCAACAATTGAATAAATTACCATTTAATGTACCAAAATTAAATTTTACAAAATAAAAAGAATGGTTATGTTACATACCAAAGGAACATCCACATAGTAATTGATATTGCTGAAAGCCATGGAAAGCGGTTGAAATGGGAGAACCATTCCTCTTTGCTTAAAATGCTTTCCTGGGAGAATATGAGGATTAGATGAAATGTCACTATCCAACACACACACTCGAACAATTCATAATTTACAAACCACTTGATGCCGATCGCTGCAAGTATTCTCTCAGTTCAATAACAACACTTTCACCTATTCTTCTCTTTTCTCTTTCTTGAAGCTCATCCTTTGAAACTACAGCTTGTTGTCTTCCCAAGGCTGTAGTAAAGTTTAGGAATATATCATAAAAACATCACTAAACAAAAGTTTATTCTGGTCTATGAAGCACCACAAGGCACTGTAACATTAGACAGAAGGATTATATGGAGAATAACGTGTCTTACGATTAAGGTAAGCCAAGAAGATTGTAAATAGAATGTTGAACAAAATTGTGTATCCAACCATCGCCCCAAGACCAATCCAATACCAATAGCTTTCTGCATACAAACTCCGCTGTTTTAATACTTCCAAACCCAATGAGTGGGTTGTCTGATTTCCAGTTTTCTGTAAAAAGATTAAATAGTGAGTACATTTTCAATTGCAGTAAGAAAATTAACATTGTCATCCTCGTTTGGCCACTAGCAAAATATTACAATGGTTATGAAAGAATCACATTCCTATAAACAGAACAAGAATTATACCTTATGCCAAGAATGTCCAAGAAATTCATTCACTGAAGCTGAATTTTGTGCATACATCAAAGGAGAAATCCAAAAACCCCATATCCACCAAACAGGAATGCGGTCTGCCCAAAAATGAGATAAAAACTAAGAAAAATTTCTTTACCAAATGGACTTTAGAATTAGAAACATGAAAATATACTCCCGTTCAACCTCTTGAAATTATATATCCCCCAAGAGCCATTACAACCAACATGGCAAAGGATCCAAAGGTATTGGCTACTATCATATTTCGGCCCAAGGATCCTATCAAACGAAACAGACCTATAGACATCTGGTGTAGAAAGAAAAAAAGCAAGAACTGCCGAAAAAATCTGCAAATTCAGAGGTACATAGAATATTCACGTTAGAGAAACTCTAAGAATAAACTGAATCACTAAGTGAATATAAGAGTTACCTAGTAATTGAAGGATCATATCCAATTGCATAGTATGAGACAGCCACCCAGCATCCAGCCTCCATTGCGGAAGTTGGGATACTAAGGAACCAAGAAGGAAGTGTATATGCCCAGCTAGGATAGAAGTGCAGGTCTCTGTGCTTGTAAAGAACTGGAAGCTTTGCAACTAACATTGACACCTCGGTAAAACCATTGAAAAGAATAATAACCATAGAGAAGTACAGTGCTCCAAGATATAGGCCCCCATCGTCAATTGTATTATGGTGCATTGTTGTTCGGAAGAAAACACTCATTGTAATTAAGGCAACCAAAAGTAGCTGAAAATAGTACGTAAGGGTCAAGATCAGGTCCATATAAACCTTACATAGTTATTACATCCATCTTAGAACCAATAAAAAGTCAAAATGTTTCACAGCCAAGAACAAAAAAAAAAACATACGAGATGACTAAAACATATTTTCTCAACAAAATTAAACAAACAATTATCTAGTTTAAGGGAGTGCAAGAATTATTGTCTTCTTTTTCTTGAGGCCATTTCTTTATCACGATAATTGATTTAAAACAAATATAAATTATTAACTGCTATACGAGGACTTATACCGGCAAGATTACCTGAACAAACTTAAAAACATAAATAAATGAATTCCGTTTCATGAGAAGCTTCTGCCACTGGAAATTAGTCTTGAGAAGTTCGAGCCTTTTGGCGCCATAGCTAAGAGTTGCCAAAGCGGCTGGATGATTATAGCGTCTATCAAAAGGTATGTTTAGTTCCTCAGACAAAAGTCTTCCCTCCCGATATAAGGAAAATGCTTCGGCGAACTTTCCAACAGGTACATATCGGTAAGGGCGATCGAGAACAGACCAGTACTGCTCTTGGTCCTTCTTAGACGTAACCTGTTGAGAAGAATTTGAAGTTTGAAGTGAACACGGTCAGTAAATCAAAAATAGTAGAAAACATAACTTCCAATGTGGCTACTAGTACTACTCACTTCTTGCAAGAAATCTGCTACATTTTTCCGTTCTGGACAACTGAATCCCATTTGTCTGAAAAAATCGATAGCAGCTTCACGGGGGCCCTGATATACAATCTGGCCCTCGCACAAAAGAATGACATCATCAAACAATTCATAGGTCTCGGGTGCTGGTTGAAGAAGAGATATAATTGTGGTTGTATCAAGTGCACGGGTTGAATGCTTAAGATATCTGATAATTTGATAAGTAGTTGAACTATCAAGACCAGTTGATATCTCATCCATGAATAACACTCTTGCTGGACCAATTAATAGTTCACCTGTAAATCAAACATAAACTGATTAGCATAAGCAGACACATCTGCTGATACACACGACAAAGTAATAATGTCCTCAACCTGTTGTAAGACGCTTCTTTTGTCCCCCTGAGATGCCCTTGAGCATTTCATCTCCCACCAGTGTGTCAGCACATATGTCCAAACCTAATATCTTTGTGAGAAATATTTTAGTATTCTGGTGTTCAAAGATCCAAAGACACTTAGTAGAAAACGTTAATAGTGGCTTATGAATCTTGATTGAGATCACTTGTTGAAAATGTTAGACAAGTTTAGCATCTAGCCTTAGTGGATAATTACGGACAAATGATGTTAAACAAGTTTGACAAAACAATAGTCTATTTAACATGACATTTCTCACAGACACGTGTTAGCAAGTTAACAAGATTAGTGTAGTAAATTGATAGAATAACCAATTTAATCTAACAAAGATATGTTAAGAGACAATACTAAGTAAAAAATATACAAGAGACCAAAATTTTATTTTAGTCTTTTATATTTTCTATATTTTAGACTAGCGTATGAAAAAGTTAGGTATATATCTCATTCCTAGTTTTTTTTTTTTTTTTTTTTTTTTTAGTTTTTAGACTTAAAAAAATTTTTTTTTTTTTTTTTTTTTTTTTTTTTTTTTTTTTTTTATTTTATATTTTTTTTTAT
>Ga0123340_1001492_pt1 | contig 19499 bp, 13 predicted proteins | sample SirMexnodulemix_FD_89961 | JGI IMG/M metagenome (GOLD analysis project Ga0123340, IMG submission 89961) | Root nodule microbial communities of legume samples collected from Mexico - Siratro Mexico nodule mix | ecosystem: Host-associated > Plants > Roots > Nodule | place: Mexico: Nepantla... | reverse complement strand
TTTCATGAGTGTGTAGGATTTAATTATTTAGCAATGTACAAAAATATAAATAAATTTTTAAAAGTAGATATATTTTAAATAAATATAAATAAGCAAAATTTGTAAAGAATTAGAGTAAAGAATTAGAAGACTGTAATGGAATGTATGTAATATAATTGAATTGATTGAGTTTTAAAAAAATATATTAATTTTAAAAAATAAGTGTATGTAATATATTAATTTAAAGAAATATAATAAACAAGTAATTATGTAGGTTTATTTGAAATTTAAAATAATAATATGAGTAGGTCTTTGTTTATAAATACAAAATGTTATTTAGGAAATGTTAAAAATTAGAAAATATAATTTGATTAAAATTTGGAGTTGAAAAATGAATGGATAAAGTTTGGTTAAGTAGGATAAAATTAATAGTTTATGTCACCTGTAATAGTGTTTTTTACATATAGAATTGTGAAAAAATAAAAATTATATTTGAAATTAAAACTTTTAACATTTAATTTGGAAGAAATTGAAGTTTAAAACAAACACATGACAAATAAGATCAACTTGTAAAATTTTCTTCATTACAAAGATGAGAACTTTTACATTAATATTGTAAATGTAAAAAACAGTCATGAGATCCAATATTGAAATAACATATGCTACAAATATAATAACTACAACAACAATTTTAACTAATTATCAATAAGTTACTCCTCCATTATTATTATAAGATACTCTATAGTCCATGTCTGTCTGTTTGACCTTTATCAAATTTATAAAAAGTGACATAATATTGTATTGTATCGAGAAAGGTGAGAGTGCTAGGGAATTATGTTCTACACATCTTCATCACTTGTTAGAAAAATATATTGGTAAGTTTATCCAAAAGGTAGCAGATATGATACAAAAAAAAAACATTTGTAACTTATCAACCCTGAGTGCACAATAGTTCATTTCCAATAATCTTCTTCATGTGATTTAAGTGTAACATCATTTGAGAACCTACACAATATAGACATCTCACCCTCATAATCAATTAACACAAAATGAAATATATACATTCATTTATTTAAAGTGAACTATTTTGAGTACTATAAATTTGTAATAACATATCATTTCACTCATCAAACTACACTCTTCTATGGTAGAAAGTAGGATACGATATAAGCTTGACATGCATTGAATGATTAAAGTAACTTATGACACATGTCATCAAATAGAAATGCACAATGCACATGTTGATCACAGTCACTAGAAAAATATGTTGAGAGACTATTGAATATAATGTATAACATTCCAAATTTTATAATATTTCAGATATAATAAAATTATAATATAATATTCTTTAGATTAAAGGAACAACTTTAAAAAATCTTCATTATCTAAATTTGAGGAAGTCATGATCAAGTAAACTCATGATAAAGTATTATAAAAGAGAAGATAGAAAAAATACTACTATATATATAAACTTAGTCTCGCTATAACATAATAAAAGATAAGTAACCCAAACATAATTAGTTTATATATTAACTACTTTTTAACAACACATTTTTTTGTTATGTTTATTTTATATACGTTAATTTGTAAATTTGTTAATTTCATGAGAGAGCATACAAGACACGAGCAACCTCCTTACGTTTCCTATCCGGAGAAGAAAACGAGACTTCTCAGTCTTTGATAGAACAAACTCTTCCAACATGCATAAAAACATATGATCACTCTTTAGAATCTAACATAACAAAAGTTGTCCGTCCCAAAAATACGACAAGATCACAAAGAATTTCCACAATTCAACCTTAATTATAAAAGAAAAAAAAATAGCCAATTCAAACTTAAGGATAAATACATGTTAGATTGACTGATTTTGTATTATTTTATTTTCTTATTTTTTTAATAGTCAATACGAGACTATAATAACTAACTTTTTGTCGGAAATTTAATTTTAAAATTTTGTTAGAGTCTAAATATTTATTTATTTTTTCTAGTTCATGTGCGAGTAGAAGTTTTCTTTTCAAGAAATTGTAAACGTGTTATTTGGCCCTAAAATAATTTTTTACTCTAACATATTTAATGTTTTTTAAAAATATAAATCAAAGATCAAGGATAAAAAAAATTACCAAATTGAATCTTATATTACCCGACCCGACTTGATGGCGTCTTCACGAGATATCACCGAGTGTTGCTCTTCCGCGTACAACCGAATGGGGTTGCACCTGTAGAAGACTCTCCGGCGCTCAAGTCAGTAAGAGTAAAAAAAGTGTCTTTTTCTTCAATGTCAAAACAAAAGTGTTATGAGATAGATAGTACTTCATGCTGGTTGTGGTGATACTTATCAGGACGTATCATTTAAGTGTCATTAAAGGCAAAGTAATTCCCCATAAAGGTATTGAACGTTTAGAATCACGAATCAACATAACATCCCGCCTCCCGATATTTCTTTCTTCGACCATCGTGGGTAACTCTGTCAAGAACTCTGCTAGAAATTGGGCCTTCATTGGGCCCCTAGCTTCGAATCGGAGGCCGAATTCTGATAGCTCGACAGCCCAGGCTGTCACTCTTCCCGCCAATTCTGGCTTTTGTAAGATCTGCTTTATCGGGTAGTCAGTTTTTACTGTCATACTATGGCTTCGGAAGTAATGGCGTAGCCTCCTTGCCGAGAACACTAGGGCCAATACTAGTTTCTCGATCACCTGATACCGTTCTTCCGCGGGTTGAAGGGTCCTGCTCGTGAAATACACAAGTTTTTGTTTCTTGCCCTCTTCGTACACTAAGACGGTGCTGATGGTCATTTGCGCGACGGCTAAGTACACCAGGAGAGGTGCCCGAGCTGGCGGGCTGATCAATATGGGTAAGGTAGAGAGATCCCTCTTTATATTGATAAACATGTTTTCGCAAACTTCATCCCACATAAAGGTTTTGGCCCCTCTAAGCAACTTGAAAAATGACTTGGCCTTCTCGGCTAATTTTGACAGAAAACAGGAGATTCCTGCTAGCCTACCATTAAGCTGTTGGACCTCCTTCAAGCATGTTAGACTTCTCATACTCAGTATGGCTTCGCATTTGTCAGGATTCACCTCTATACCCCTTTATGTTATCATAAACCCGAGAAACTTCCCCCCACCAACACCAAAGAAGCACTTCTCGGGGTTAAGGCGCAGATCATGTTTCCTAACCCTCGCAAAGACGGCCTCCAAATCCACTACTGGCTCTCGGCCCGAGAGGATTTGACGACCATGTCATCAACATACACCTCCATGGTTCGACCTAGAAGTTCATGGAAGATCTTATTCATTAACCTTTGATAAGTCGCCCCCTGCATTCTTGAGGCCAAACGACATCACTTGGTAACAATAGTTAGACCTCGTCGTCATGAACGTTGTTTTGTCTTCGTCGGTAGGGTACATCGGGATCTGATTGTAGCCATAATAGGTGTTCAGAAAGCTAAGCATCCCATATCCTGAGGTGTTGTCCACTAAATGATCTATGCTTGGCAGTGGATAAGTGTCTTTCGGACAAGCCTTGTTCAAATTCGTGTAGTCTACGCACATCCGCCATTTGTCGTTGGATTTCTTCACCATTACCACGTTTTCTAGCCACGTGATGTATACCACTTCTCTGATGAACGCGACTCGAGCAAGCTGGGCTACTTCTATCTCCACTGTTGTTCGCCTCTCGTCCCCTAGCTTCCTTTTCCTCTGTGAGACGGGTCTTGCTTGGGGAAGCAAAGCCAACTTATGACACATAAATTTTGGGTCGATGCCAAGCATGTCGGCAGGGTTCCATGCAAAGAGGTCTGCATTGGCCGCCAGCACCCGTTCTATGCCTTCCCTCACCAGCCTGTGTGTGTTGAGGCCTACCCAAGTGGTTTGGTGGGCGTTTGGGCCGAGCCGGATTGTGGACATCGGTTCGTCAAACGTAGAGCGACCCTCCTTGAACTCGACTCGGGGATCTAGATCAACTTCCTCCCCTTCACTCACGCATCCATCCGCTGACTCCCCCGGCCTCAGCCAGTCTTGCTGTAAGTTCCACATGATTGCATTTGGCCAGAGGAGCCTCTAACTCTTCGGTTTGGGTTGCCTGCTCTTCTCTTGTCTTTACGGAATAAGGACTAATCTTCAGGCTTTGCATGTAGCATTGGCGTGCTTCCTTCGGATCTGCCTTCACAGTTATGATATCTCCATTTGAGGCTGGGAACTTCATGGCCATACGAGGTGTGGACACAACCGTTCCCAATTGGTTAAGGGTACAACACCTTATGAGAATGTTATAAGAGGTGTCTGCATCCACTAGGATATACCGAACTGTTATGGTCCTATAAGCCTTGCCGACGCCAAAGGTTGTCAAAAGATTCACGAATCCTCTAGCATGGACCCTTCGGCCTACAAATCCTAATAAAGGCTCGGTGTACGACTGGATGGCCGTCTCGGGAACATTGAGCTTAAAGAAGGTAGAGTAATACAACACGTCAGCAGAGCTGCCCTAATCGATTAGGATCTTGTGTACCCTCTAGTTGGCAATCGTGGCAGTCACCACTACTAGATCGTCCTGCTTGGGGTCGTTGATTGAGAAGTCTGCATCTGAGAAAGTGATGGACGACTGTGACCGAGACAACAAATAAGTTACCGAGTTGATGCTCCTGAAGTGCCTTTTCTTGGAGGAGCTAGACGATCTACCTCCTGCAAAACCACCTGCGATAGTGCTGATGATATCGAACTGTATTTCTATCAGGTTGATCGATCTGACAACGGCATTTGGATTCTGGTGCGCCGCTCCATTTGCTGCTTTGATTTTGGGCTCTCTCGGTCTATCTTCCACTGGACTGGTTCTGGCACAGCCACAACCACGACCTCGCTCGCCTTGAAAACGACCACCTTGTCCTCCACGTGCCCCAAATGTCCTTGGAACCTCCCTAAACGTCTGACCTTTCTGAACAAAGTGAGTCCACGCTCCTGACTGGATAAGTTCCTCGATCAGGTTTCTTACCTTGGTGGATTCTTTAGTGCTGTGGCCGATGCTTTTGTGGTAGCTGCATCTAAGGGTAGGGTCTGCCCCAGGTTGAGGTCACCCTGACCGAGGAAGACAAATGAGCTTCAGATTACAGGCTTCTTGTAGGACAGTCTCTCTAGTAGCATTAAAGGGGGTATACTGATTATACCTTCCGTGTCGAACTCGCTTCTGGTACCGGGAACCTTCCCCGACTGCTTGTGGTTGAGACTTTCGTTTTCTGGCGTCGGCATTTTCCTTGATGCTCATATATCTGGTTGCTCGAGCCCGCAAGCTATCCATGTTGAGAGGCAGATCCGTATAGAGTGAATCTGGAAATACACTGAGTTTTAACCCGACCAACAGTGAGTGTCGTGTTGCGGCCGGGTGGAGATTAGGTATGAGCAACGTCGCCTTAGTGAAACGGGCCATGTACTGCCTTAGTGATTCGCTCTCTCCTTGTACAACATGATGTAAGGAGGCCGACGACGCAGATGTCGGCTTACTATCGGTAAACCTAGTACAGAGCATTTCAAAAGAATCGACTGAGTTAGCGGGCAGAGAGTAATACCAGTCCAGTGTTGGGCCTTTGAGTGTTGTGGGGAACAATCGACAATGGACGCGGCCGTCTACAGAAAACAGATTCCCCTGGGTCATATAGGACATGGACATCAGGGTGAGAAGTTCCGTCGTATGTGTCCATGTGTGGCCACTGCCATTTGGAGGGAAGTCGTGCCTTCATTACCTCCGAGGTAAAGGGGTGGAACCCGCCAATATGCTCCTTCAAGTCCTCCCTTAACGGAGGTGGTGGGACCTCCTCAAATGACATGATGTGATAGTTTCTCGGCCGATGGTGACGGGTTCGTCCTTGCTCTTCTGAGCGACTTCTCTTCGAATATCTCCTGGGGTCGCTTTCTCGTTCGGGCCGAGGGGTCCGATCGCCGGTGCCAGTCCGACTAGCAGTCGGTACCTGATTCCAAGGCATTTCCTCCGAGCTTTCCTCGGGTGTCTCCCTATCCCACTATGTGGAAGTATATTGCCCGCCTCATCGAAAGGCGGTCATCTGATCATAGAGGGCCCGCATGTCTTCGTCATAGTGCCTCTGTTGGTTGCGAAACCGAGCGTCAATCCTGTCGTGGGCTGCCCATAGAGTGTGTTATACATTCGCCTTACTCTCTTGGAGGGCGGTTTGCAGAGCGCTTTGGACCTTTACCTCACTCTCTCGCAGTGCCGCCTTCATAGCGTCAACACTTTGCTGGACTACCCCTTGTAGGGTTTCGAGCACAGCTGGGTCCATTATGCTTGATATCGGAAGGAAAACGAGTGGTCCTGGGATAAGTTTTACCAGGCCCCACGGTGGGCGCCGAATGTTCTTACCCGACCCGACTTGATGGTGTCTTCACGAGGTATCACCGAGTGTTGCTTTTCTGCGTACAACCAAATGAGGTTGCACCTACAGAAGACTCTTCGACGCTCAAGTCAGTAAGAGTAGAAAAGATGTCTTTTTCTTTAATGTCAAAACAAAAGTATTATGAGATAGATAGTACTTTCTGCTAGCTGTGGTGATACTTATCAGACGTATCATTTAAGTGTCATTAAAGACAAAGTAATTTCCTATAAAGGTATTGAACGTTTAGAATCATAAATCAACATAACATTCCGCCTCCTGAACACTACTCAGTGGCAAAGGCTTGTTAGGGTAACCAATGTTGGATTGGGCCGTCGTCAATTCGGGTCAACCTGGGCTGACTAACAAAGTAGGTACAAAATCTTTAAATTTTCACAATTATAAAGTCAAAGAGTTGGATTTTATTGTATGTTAAAATGATTAAATTAAATTCCTCTTAGAAAAGTTGGAAAAAAGTTATATCATAATGATATTTTTTAAATTATCAGGCAGGGACCTTAATCTTTGTTTTCAGGACTCTTAATCCAAACATTTGTGTAAAAGTAAATTTTACATTTAACTGTGGCTGTTTTAAACAGTTTAACATGGGAAATTATATGTTTTTTTAATATAAATACAATTCCAACGCTTCAAATGGGTTAAAATATTGTTAGGTAAATTATCAAAAATCACAGCTTCACGATTTTGGTTTTAAAAAGTATATCAGAGAAGATATTGGAAAAAGTACATGTGTTTTTAACATAAACATTATGTCCGCCATTCTTCACAAGATCCTAGCTGTTAAAAAGAATAGTGTCATAATAGCGAAAACTGGTAATACAATGCACAATGGGTGAGCAATGGATTTGAACCAAATCCAGTTAGCTTTAAGCTGTGGTGGGCGGTTTCAAGCTATCAAACATGCTAAATCACTTCATTCCCGTATAATAAAACTCGGTCTTTCCAATCACGTTTTTCTCCTAAATAACATCATCTCTGTGTACGCAAAATGCTCCCAATTCGACGATGCACGAACCCTTTTCGACGATATGCCTCACAGGAACATAATTTCTTACACAACGATGGTCTCTGCATTCACCAATTCCGGGAGACCCCAAGATGCTCTCACACTCTACAACCACATGCTGGAATCTAAAACAGTGCAACCCAATCAGTTCTTGTACTCAGCGGTTCTCAAGGCATGTGGAGTCACTGGTGATGTTGAATTGGGCAAGTTGGTTCACCGACGTGTATATAATGCTAGGTTAGAGTATGACACTGTTCTGATGAATGCCCTCATGGACATGTACGTCAAATGTAGAAGCTTGGGTGATGCAAACCAAGTTTTCTATGACATGCCGTTTAAAAATTCTACTTCATGGAACACCCTCATTCTAGGGCATGCCAAACAGGGTTTGATGAAGGATGCGTTGGATCTGTTTGATCAAATGCCAGAACCAGACCCTGTGTCTTGGAACAGCATCATTTCTGGTCTTGCGGATACTTCTAGCTTCCAGGCATTGCAATTTGTTTCCATGATGCATATGAAGGGCCTTAAACTTGATGCATTCACATTCCCATGTGCCCTCAAAGCGTGTAGTCTGCTTGGCGAGTTAACCGTGGGGAGACAGATTCATTGTTATATTATCAAGTCAGGGTTTGAGTGTAGCAGTTATTGTATATCAGCGTTGATTGATATGTATTCCAATTGCAAGCTATTGGATGATGCAATGAATATATTTGATAAGAAATCTCCTCTTGCTGAAAGCTTGGTAGTATGGAATTCCATGCTTTCAGGGTTTGTTGCCAATGGAGATTGGTGGAAGGCTCTCAGTATGATTGCTCATATGCATCATTCTGGTGCACAGTTTGATCCCTATACCTTTAGTGTTGCTTTAAAGGTCTGCATCCAGTTTGAAAACTTGAGGTTGGCATCTCAAGTGCATGGATTGGTCATCACTGGTGGCTATGAGTTAGACTATGTTATTGGAAGCATTTTTATTGATCTATTTGTGAAACAGGGAAATATTAACAATGCATTGAGATTGTTTGAAAGGTTGCCATATAAAGATGTTGTTGCTTGGTCTAGTTTGATTGTTGGTTGTGCTAGATTTGGTCTAGGTACACTAGCTTTTTCCCTCTTCATGGATATGGTTCATTTGGATCTTGAGATTGATCATTTTGTCCTTTCAATTGTTCTGAAAGTTTCTTCAAGTTTGGCATCACTTCCAAGTGGAAAGCAAATTCATTCTTTTTGTCTTAAGAAGGGATATGAATCAGAGCTAGTTATCACAACTGCTCTTACCGATATGTATGCAAAATGTGGTGAGATTGAGGATGCCTTAGCTTTGTTTAATTGTCTTTCCGAAATAGATACCTTGAGTTGGACTAGTATTATTGTGGGATGTGCACAAAATGGAAGAGCAGACAAGGCAATTAATCTTCTGCATAAGATGATTGAATCAGGTACAAAGCCAAATGAGCTCACCATTACAGGTATTCTTTCTGCATGTAGACATGCAGGCCTAGTAGAAGAGGCATGGACTATATTTAAGTCTATCGAAACAAAGCATGGATTGACACCATGCCCTGAACATTACAATTGTATGGTTGATATATTTGCTCAAGCAGGACGTTTTAAAGAAGCAAGAAACTTGATTAATGACATGCCATATAAGCCTGACAAAACCATATGGTGTTCCTTGCTTGGTGCTTGTGGAACTTACAAGAATCGACATCTTGCAAATATTGTTGCTGAGCATCTTCTTGCTACCTCACCTGACGATGCTTCTGTGTATATAATGCTCTCAAATGTTTATGCATCACTTGGAATGTGGGATAATTTAAGCAAAGTACGAGAAGCTGTTAAAAAAGTAGGTATAAAAGGAGCTGGAAAAAGCTGGATCGAGATCTTTAGTTGAGAAAGCTGGTTTTGTGAATGGCTTGGTTCAACCAGCTTAATTCCTCGTAATATATAAGGAATGTTACGTGACCGGAATTTGTAGGGTGAAAGAGTCTTTACGTTTTGGTGTCTGTCAGTTCAATTACAAGGTAAAAGCACCAAAGTGTCAAATTTTAAAGGACATTTGGATGGCAGATACTAGAAATACTACAACAAAGACTACAAATTAAGTATAACGTATGCAGCAGTTCAATCCGATAAGCTTTTGCATACTTGCTATTTCCATGAGGTTTCACACATTCAATGTTTGCCTTCACCAACAAAGGTACAAACTGAAAAGGTAAATACAAAGTGTTCTTTCAATAGCATTAAAACGTTATAACTTTAATTATATTTAGTTTTAATTAATTGATTTCAGTTTTATATTAAGTACGACATAATTAACCTTGTATACCATATACTAATTCAATGAACCGCTTACATTTGATAATAAGCACTCGTTTAAGGAATTCAAATTTGGTTAAAATCAGATGTCAGAGTCATCCATGTCACTTAAATTGTAAGTGTGTCTGAAAATTTGTTGTAGTTCTAATAGTTAAATTAGAACCTTTTCATGCAATTGTTAAATTTACATAATATTTTGTACACTAGTATTGTAATTAGAGAAATTGTTATTATTATTATTATTTTTTTTTTTTTTTTTGCTTTATCAATTGTTGTTTTGCAGAAGTCATCAAGATTCAGGTCCCAGCTCATCTTTTAGCACGGTTTAGCAGCTTGACACGTGCAGCATACGGTAAGATTGGCCTATATTATTATTGAGTGTTGAACTTTAGAGAATGGATTGCTGATCTATTACTAGTTAATTATCTACGAAGTCATTTTAATTTATAAACCAGCCCCCTTTTATAGTGTTTAATTTAATAGAATGGATTAATAGTGTGTTGCAAGCATTTTTCATTTTATTTGTCATTTGAGTGTAATAATTCCTTTTCTCTTCAATGATTCTAAGCGAGATTTAAAATTATGATTATAATAAAGACAAAAAAGTGATTATGACAGTGAATTAATGATTATCAAAGAAAATGGCTTGGCATGACTACTGGTTTAGGTGTGCTCCTTTTTCTTTTCATATGCCCACTTTTGAAATAAAATTGTGTGCGTTTTATCTGCTTATTTATTAAGTTAAAAATAAGATAAATGGGAATATTAATTACAATTTTTAGTAGATGCATTATCTTCTAAAGTAGATAGATAAAAAGAAATGTAGTATGCTGTATAATAATTCCCTGGAATAAATGACAATTTTAAAGTTTTTAGGTTGTATCTTCGAACAGTAAGTTGAAAATATATTTGGCTGGGAGTTGACTTATATTGAATGAATCGTTCTGTAATTTGGAACTGCCACTGGGGACTAACATCATCACTTTCTCATTTGTTTTTTGTCTTTTCTCGTTCTGTCCTATTGCCTGAGTGAGAACAGATTGAGACACCACTAAGCAGCAGCGATAATATGTTGGAGGTGGACAAGTACCTCTCAAGCTACGTCTACTACTTTATGGATTATTTGATCAGAGGGAGACAAAAATAAAATGCTGCTCAATGTTTGATTTGTAACAATTTTAAAGCCGCAAATTTTCTTATTGCTATTTTTTGTATTACCTACGTTTTTTGTACTTGAAGGTCATTCATGTTTCCATTGTATGTATTATTAGGCTTGGCCCTGATTGGAACTATGTCATGGAGCAATTTTGTCTTTCCAAGCCTCCGTGATGAGTTGAGGCTGCTTGGTATGAGTTGCAAGTTTGAACAGAGGATGGGGCACCTAATTAGGAGAGCAGTGTTCTTGGGAATCCAGTCAACAACTTCAGGAGTACAGTCCAAACCATATAAACCTGACCCATCATTACCACTGGCTAACACTGGGGACATGCGTAGGTCCCATTAGAAGAAGAAGAGAAGATTAAATGGTGAACCCCACCTCCTCATCATCACACACTGCAAGCTTCCTGCATAAGGCCGAGCCATTGCTGAGCAAAAGTCTCTAGTGCATGCTAGTGGTAGTGACATTGTGACAGCGCTTACATGGATTTTAATTTTTGAAGTCTTCTATGGAATTTATTCTCGTGCCATGTTTATTTCTTTCTCAATCATTGCACCCACTTTTGTCTCCCGACTCTTATTTTTTCTGACTTCCTACTACTAGCTTTTATATTTGTTTCGATCTTGACAAGGCATGTCAAGTTCTGATTCCTTCACAGTTTCCAATAACCAGGGAACACTGCAAAAATTACCGCGAAACTACCACGCCAAAATGCTTTCCTGCCCACACTTTTCGCGCCATATTGTGTTTTTGCTATCAAGAAGAGCTGAGTTGTCACTGGCCACTCTGCAGCAGTGGTGAGTAACCAAACTGAATCAGACTTCTTTAGCTACAAGCGTTACATGGACCAGGTAGGTACATCATAACGTGGCTTATGATAATTGTCAAAGCATAGTGCGCCATAGAAAACAGTTTTTAGTGATTTGTGTTATAATATTCACAATTATCTTGACATTGGTGGAGAGGTGATTGTTAAGCCCACGCCGAGTTGCTTAAATTTGAGTAACAAAGGCCAATGCGACCTTAATCATAATACAATGAGTACAAAACAGGAGTCAACTTGTTCCGGATTCGATGGAAACGCACTACACCACTGAAATCTGCATCTGTAATAAAAAACCACAAATCTAGATCACACGCGCGACCGTGAGATACCCTTATTAAACCGTATGTGAAGGACTTGATGTCATGGGAGTTTCTACTGTGTCTTATTCCTTATAATGTTCCTTACATGCGTTTGTCTGTGTGAAGGACTTCAGTTCCATTAACTTTAATAATAATAATAATAATACTATAATAACTCACTTTAAAAAGTTTATACGCATATCAAGATATTATAAGAATTACAATTCAACTTAAAAGAGAAAACAAATACTTCAATAAAACAATAAGCCGAAATCAACGTGTTTTCATTAAGAAGCGATTAGAACAAGTGCCGAAGTTTTTCTGTTATTTTATTTAGAAGTGCCCTTTGTCTCTGGAGTGTGTTCAAGGTTGCATTGACCTGTTTTTCTTGGTAGAGACGTGGCCTTTGACCCCGACCATTATTTCTGCTCTAAAAGGGTTTATGGGCTTCCACTAAATGAGATATGAGAGTGCTAGATGTAACTAACCTTTTTGCAGTAACGGGTTAATTATAAAATGTTTTCTACTCGCTTACCTTTATGTAAAGTTCACAAAAAAATATAAAGATAGACCAATGCTGAGACCGTTTATGTAAAGTTCGCAAGAATAATTTGGGACTTTCAAGCATATTATCTCTCGAGTCTTTTCTTTCTTTCAATTTTCTGACCGTTTGTTTTATTATCGTTGGAGAAATTGACAGTTGAGGCTATAGAAGATTGTTGACCTCCCCTCATCCTGTGATGAGATTATATAAAAAAAATAATCAATTTTTCATCCAAGTTAAAAACTGAAAAACAGAAGCAGTTGAGAGATGTTTTCTCACTTATTAAGTATCTACTGTTATGCTCAAGAAACATTTAACAAAAATGTACTCATGGGACAAATAGTTTAAAACGTGTAGAAGAAACAAACAAAAATTTAAAATTTAAACAAGGTTTAATTTTCCCAGCAGGATATCTTTGTACTGAGATTTCCCATTTGACTGTTTCAGAAAAAGAGTAGCTTCGATGGATTCAAATTATTAAACTGATAAGTAAAGCAAACTTGATGGCGCGTGTTAAATTCATAGGTTGTCTGTATGTGCATTGAATGGATAAAGGAAAGCCACTTCTTTAACAGTCTTCTGCAATATAAAAACAATAAATGAGACAAAAGTCTTACCTTAGCTAAATGTACAGACAACAAAGGCTTATTATGCGGTTAACATATAATTGTTATAGTAATATACAGTCGTTGATTAAATCTGCCATGGATTGGAGAGTCAGTGATACCAACCAACACATACAAAAATGATCTGAGACCGATCTATACTCCCCCCAAAGCATCAACAAAATAATCAACTAGATGATGCTAGAACTTAAAAAGAACTAACAAAGCAAAGGAACTGATATATGAGAGGAAGTTATCACCTCCCTCACCCCCCAATCCAACACCACATAGCATCAAAAGCCACTGTAGATTACAACAAAGCAAGGCAAAATAGCTCTTGGGTTGAACACAACCAACTCATCCAAATTGGAATAGGCCCCAACAGCCCCTGCAACCGAATCATACTCCTCCATGCCGCCTTCTGCATTTTTCTTCACCCTTCCTGCTATCACCCGACAAACCAGCATTGCCCTCTTCTCCTCAGTCTCATCCACACACGCCCTGTCGTGAGCCTTCCCACTAGTTGCCGTTGTCAAGATACCGGTTCCTCCGGTAACCTTGAACCCGTGCTTGATTATGCTGCAAACGTTGCACTGTATTGAGTTGCACAAGTTGGAGGACCCGTTTAGACCTAGAGAACACGCGAAGGAGGTGCAGTGAAACCTGAGTAGCTCGTTGCCATCTGCTATGCAACGTGGGTGCTTCTTGGGGAGTTTCGTGGCCTTGGCTTTTATGGAGTCTCTGTACTCTTCGAATCTGGTAATGGTTTTCTGGGTGTTGTGGACCTTGAGGATGCGGTCTATTTTGCACACAGGAGATTGCTTCTTCAGCCAGCTGGAGTGGAATATTATTTCAACTATGTTCTTGCTGGTGTCTTCTGGACCCAGTTCAGAAACTGAAATTGGTAACAGGAAGAAAAAAAAGATGATAAAGTTACAAACACATCAACGTGTCAATTCTGAAGTTTATATAAATAAGCACACATCATATCAGAGATGTCTGGATTAATTTCTCTTAAAGAAAACAAGGAAATAAAGCAAATTAAGTTAAAATTAACCTATGAATATCAGTTTGACGAAATAAATTAGATGATGAGATATATTATATATATCATGCTTACAATGTAGAAACTATACCTGTTAGCTTCTTAAAATCATATACATGTGAGACCAAACACACTGAAAAGTTCAATAGAAATGAAGAGAAAAGCTTATTTTCTTGTAATGAAACTTGAAAGTGCAGCACAGGATACGATACCTGCATGTTTGACTGCCTGGTGATGCTCCAAGCTTTCAGCTTTCATGATCTCGCCACAGTCGGGGCAAGAACAAATGCTGCTCCTGAGAGAAGGGTCTCTAGTGAAGCCTAGAACTGGATCTACCACCATTCTACACTCATAACAGCCGGAAAGTCTCCTGAATGGCATGCCCCTGAAAGAGCCAGCGCCAGAAGAAGTGGAAGACGCTGACAATGAAGAAGAAGAGGCTGAGACGGTTCCATTGTGTTCAGTAAGAGGTGCTTTCATGGATCTGCTGGAAGCATCGTTGCTGTTACATCCATTTAGAAACAACCTTTTCTTGTGGATATCCGGGGTTGATGTGTCAGGCTTTGCCGTGATCTTGGTGTTGTTACAAAGCGAACCTGAGCACTTCATCTTCTTGCACTTCTTGCTGTTTTCTTCCGGGACTCGTTCCTCTTGCAGCTTTCTCTGTTCCTCTTTTTTCCTGTGCTGATGCTCTTTCGCTTCTGGAGGTGGTTTTGCTTCCTTCGGCTGCTGCTGCTGCTGTTGCTGGATTTGGACATTCCTGCAAGCCAATAAGCCTCTTACCACCCATGAAGGTTGTTTTTCTGTTTTCTGTGGCTCTTGGTTTTGGTTTTGGCTGACATGTTTGGTAATGGTTGGTTTTCTTTGGGTTTTGGGTTTGCTCATTGTAGAAAGGATGGAAGTTTCTTCAGCTTACCAAATAATGGCTTTTAGAACAAAGTTGGAACTAGAACAAGATTCTGAATTTGAGTCATTTAGGAGTTGGGAGTGTTAAGGTCGAAGCTTTGAGGAAGCTATGGCTCTTCCCGTGGGGAGATATATGACTTTATGATGAGCATCTCTCACCGTTGATTTTTCTAGATTGAAGAGTCCTTTTTTTTTTTTCTAAATAGTGGGAAAGTAAAGGGTTTATTGGCCAACGGGTCCCCCCGCCTTTTTATGTTGTGTATGAAAACATTTTGTGAATATCATAACTGACCATCTTTTACTGCCTAATTCCCACGGGGACTAAAGTACTTGGAGTTCATGCTTGATGTAAATGATAGTTTAGTCTTTAATGGACACTTTAAATTGCTGCCTCCAAAAATTGAGTTTAATTAACCTATCTATAATTCTGAAGCAAATGGACCACATTTCTGTTTCTTTTTGGGCCATCAGCTTCCACTGTCCCTGCTGAGTAGTTATGACTTGGCTCGAGTTATGAGTGCAAAGATATGCATGAAACACATTCATCAGATGAAAATTCTAGGAAATTTACATTTGTATTATTTGCTGATATAATGGTCCCCCAAAAAAACTTAAATAACATTGGCAGAATTACATGTTCATTTCCTTGCTTCTGTTGTTTGGTGGAGGTACTCAGCAATTGGCTTATATTCCATTCCATTTCAATAGAAAGTAGATCATGTTGGTGCCAAAATTAAGATAATAATGCAATGTATCATTGAAGTTGGTATAAACACTAGGTTGTCTTTGCCCTCCATTGAGTTCTATTCTATCACTTGCCAATTTTCTAAGCTAGGCATTTCTTCCAACAGTCATTTGTGAGTAGGACTAGTAGGAGTTCTAACACAATTCTTGAGCACATCGGTATTTGGAAGTTGAAACTCTCATGGTTTATGAACTTTCTGAAACCCTTTCACACCATGATTGGAATATAATTGAGTGAACATTTTGACCTCGGAAAATGTTAGTTTAGGCTCTGAGACAGAAACCTTGACTCAATCAATCTCCCATAACTGCTGACACAGACCATATCTCAACAGATCAACTAATAGATAACTGATTAATATTAATGAACAGGACAAAAATCATTTACGCATCACAGCTAGAAAATGCATTCAAGAAGTAGCAACTGGTTCCTTCCGTACCCCAACCCAGCACAAGTTTATGGGGAGAGAGCTGATAATTAATGAGGTTTTGTCGTTATTCTTTGCCCAAGAAGGTGGACTTTTTCGGGCTAAACGCATGGCACCATTTGCAAGGTATTCCACTAATTACCCCATAATGGCACCTCTTATATAGGGAAAAGCTGCTCATTTGATTCCCTTTCTGCCTCAAAATCATGCAACCCCATATGCTATGGAATAAAGCGGGTTGCTTTAATTAACATAAAAATCAGTAATTTCCCCAAAAACTTCGAAAAAAGTTATTCTTTTGAACGCTAACTGTACCATTCCAACTAGAACTTGGCTATGTATAAACATTAAACATACTTATAATTCGTATTGTATGGCAAAAAGGGTCTTGTCACAAAAATATATCCATTGGTGTTTATAGTTTTAATATGAAAATTTCATACAACAGTTCTTTATTAATAACATTACTATTTTAATGGAAGCTTTACAAATATTTTTTAAAATTAAAGACAGCTTTACAAATAACATTACTATTTTATAAATTTTCCAATTTCAAAAAAAAATGTTTGTAAAATTCATGTTAAAATAGTATTTTTACTGTTACGAAATTCTTAAATCGAAAATTGGAAAACTTCTACTAGAGACCGAAAATTTTAAAAATTTAACTATCAACTTTGAAACGTTTTAGTATTTACTTATATTGTGATTTACAAATAAGATGGTAAAAGGTGTGTATATTAAATCACCGTTGAAAACATTGACGAGATCTTATAAGAATGAGACAAGAATCAAACTCACATAAGGAAATGACGTCATTTTCAATCCAAAACTTTAAAACATAGGTTTTTGGGTTTTCTTTTCTAGTATGTTGTGCAACATTTTTATTTCTATTTAATGTGGGACTTAGACTCACACTTGGATACCTAACACTGAACACCCTATACTTTGCCAGATACATGTAGATCAAGGTCGCGCCTACCATTTAGCCTTATAAATTTGTATTATATCGTTTGATGAGAACAAATATCCAATAACATTATAAATTAAATTATAAGTACCTATATATTAAGTTCTAATTATTCATTATAATTCAGTAATTCAATATATAAAATCAGTAATTCTTTTAATTTTGTCAAGACATTGAAAATATTTATGAAGTTGGAAATTTGAAAATATTTAACATTTAAGAGTACCTTAATTTTATATATATATATATATATATATACACGTATGCATACACACCGAAAGAATAACATACCAGTTCAATTCTTTGGTCCGTTTGGGCAGCTGAGTTTAGAGGTAGGGGAATGAAAATCACTTCGGTGTGAGAGCTGATGGTAGCATGTCACATACATATTTTAATTTTTGCTTCTTTTAGTAAGACACTAAGAACAGAACTTTCTCATGTGTAACTTAGGTCTTGCGTAAGAAGATAAATTACAGATTACAGATACGAGGCACCAAGTGTGTTTTAAATTTTAAATTAACACGTGATGAGTATGTCAGTTAAAGTGCACTAACATTTTTTAAACAGAAAAACTAAAAACTGAATGAAGAAGGCCAAGGCATGGTAGTACAAAAAAATGTTTAATTTAAAAAGGTCTTTGGTCATCACAGAAAGTGAAAAGGTCACAAAGGTGAAAAAAAAAAACAATTCTTGTGTGCTTCTGTAGCCTCTGGGAGCAGCACATCACATCCATTGGCTAAAGAAATGAGAAAAGGGTAAGGAGAAATTAATGGTTAAGATGTGTGGTGGAGTAAGAATGCTGTGACTCCAACTGCATGCCATAACTTTTCCAATGTAGAAGAAGAGAGCACGAAATTTGATGTGATGAACAGAGAAGGACAATTAAAGAACCTTGAAAAACAGACAGATCATAAATCTGTGGGAAGCAGCGATTTGATTGTTATTGTCCTCTCTACAGACAATTGAACCACCATATATGGCAAACTATATAGTAGGATATTTGATTGATGGGGCCACTGAGTGGTTCAAACTTCAAACTTCAGATTGAAAAATTAGTTGGAGTTTGATTTTGTATTATAGAAAAATTAATGTTTTGTTAAGTAAACTATTCTAAGACTAACATCGAGGATACTAAACTGCTATCATCTATTTAAAATTATATTACTTTATGTGATTACTGATTAATTTTAATTAATTGTGTATGATTGCATAACCTAAATTTACAGTCATATCTGTAATATGAAAATTAGTCTTGCAGTGTTTTGAAGAAATATAGAGAGAGATATTGGGATGGGATTAAATAACGTGTATAAGTCATTTAATGTTATATTATCTCGTAATCATTTATGTCATATTTGAGATAATTAGTTAAAAAAATATACATGTTTTAAACATCGTACAATATTTTGAAGTAATGTGATGAAAAATTAAAGATAAAACTAAATAAGATTATCTTAACACAGAAATTATTCTAACAATGTAGTTTTCCATCTACTGATAAAACGTTTTTGAGGTAAATATTTGTTATTCTATCCTCTGATAGCATGGTCTTATCGAGTGAGTATATTTTACTACCCTAGAACATTTATACTTCATAACCTATTGATCGTGATATTGTCATAATAATAGGTTATATTGTCTTTATTATTGTTAATGTTGTTGTTCAGGGAAATTTAGCTCAACCAAATCTGGAGCTATAATGTTGCAAAAGTCTAGATTTCGAGTGAAATGGCTCCAAATCTAAGCAATGGCTCAACTTGTAGTTGTATATCTTTTTAAAACTCTAATTCTTTTCGCTTCAAATTAAGTTGCCCTAGAAAGTTGTCAGAACAAATTGGTAAATGTTTCAGTGCGTGAGTCGACGGGAAGCAAATGTTGGTGAAGCTCAAAAGATTCTCTTGGGTTTCCAGAGCTTGAATTGCAAATCATGCAAGGGTGTCAGTCTGCTTCTATGCTCGGAAGAATTAATAAAAAAAAAACTATATTTATGTCATAAAGTATAACAGGTTCCACGGATATACAAAAGTATGGTGTGAAGCAGCGAAATGAGACCACACTTATGAAGAATTATATGTTAGTGACATTAGTTTGATATTAAAAATTCTAAAAAATTATTTTTTTATGGTAGGTTTGGATTTGAGGTGGATTAAGGGATTGGAAAAAGTAAATTTGAATTGAAAGTGAGTGGAAAGTATCTTTTGTTTAAATTAGGGAAAGAGGATGAGAAATGACAAGAAAAATTTATAAAAGTTTGTAAGAGATGTGATATATATAATTG
>Ga0123340_1001489_pt1 | contig 19507 bp, 12 predicted proteins | sample SirMexnodulemix_FD_89961 | JGI IMG/M metagenome (GOLD analysis project Ga0123340, IMG submission 89961) | Root nodule microbial communities of legume samples collected from Mexico - Siratro Mexico nodule mix | ecosystem: Host-associated > Plants > Roots > Nodule | place: Mexico: Nepantla... | reverse complement strand
TGCTTACATTTATTATTTAACTATTCATCTAATCTTTATAGTTAAATAAAATTATTTTAACTTATTTTTTTTTTTAATTCTTATTATACATACTATTATAATATCTATGATGATTGAAACAGATTAAAATGAATTGTATATAAATTAAAGTAAATTAAAATAGTATGTATATGGACTAAAATTAATTTTTTCCATATACACATTAAACGTAGTTTATAAGAATGAGTATTTAACTTAACTAAAATCAATATCTGAGAGTATTAGGTATTACAAATTCTTAACATAAGATATATAGTAATATATTGTAAATCTTATGAATTACCTCATATATTAATATCTATAAAATAAACTTAATATTTATTATATTGAAATTTTCTCCATAACAAGAACTATTATAACCACTTTAACAATTGAAGAAATTTGTCAGAAGTGGCAAACTATTTACGTAATAAACATTATTAGTTGTTATGTTTTGACTTTCTAATTGATTAAGTTATAATGTGTGGTTAAAATTTTAATATTTATTATTTTAGTGGAAATTTAGAATTGATTTAGGTGACATGAATATATATTTAGAATGTTAGGTATTCAAATAAAAATGAGACTGTTGAACAACATATAAAAAAGAAGATCCACAAACCTAATGCATTAAAGTTTTGAGTTGAAAGTGGTGTCATTCCTTTATATGTTTGACCCTGTTCTCATTCTTGTTTGAGATCATCCTGGTGTTGCACCCTGAGATATTGCCAACATGGAATCATTGTCAATTTGTATAAAAATTTGCCATTTATAAAAAAAAAATACCTAAAATTGAATCAATTTAATAAAACATTTTACATTGACAACTAAAATGAATATAAAAAAATATCTTTTCAACATTGTGCATGAACGTTGTATTCTACCTTCATTATAAAGTTAACCATATAAATATAAGACATTATACGTCTAATCCGCACTCTATATTGATCATTAAGTGATATTGAAACTCATTTATTTTCTACAAACGTGAGTTCAAATTAACATAAAAATTCTAAAATTACCTATATAAAAAGTTTTTATTAGAATAGTAGTTTAATAATTTAATATTTATTGGTATCAAAAGTACATGTGAGTATACTATATTGAAAAAAAAAATGAGAAACGATCATGTTGAAGTAACTTTAAAATGTGTGTTTCTTTCCATCTTTACTTTTTATTATTTTAATATTTATTTATTAAATTAAAAAGCAATGATAAAGATGAAAACGATCTTGAAACTATTATTCAATACAATATATTTCTTAAATAGGACACATAAAGAAACAGATAATATTTCATTAATCACAAATTATTCTTAATTTTTTTAATTATATCATTATAATTTGATTGATGACCTATAATCGAGTTTGAGTCATAAAATATTTAGAGTGTGTCGATCGTTCATGTTTATAGAATTTTATATCATTAGTTAGTATGATCAGTCTAATCGTCATAACGTGGACAAACTCATAATATATACAAACCTTTTAAGACTGAATATTATTTTTTTCATGTATCTTAGTTTATGCGACAAATCTGATTCTATATTTTCATATGTCTATATTCGACTTATGGCTAACATGTTGTTGCACAAATGATGAAAATTAAACCTATTTTAAATCGATAGTTTAACACTTAATATGAAAGATAGTTTCAAATTAATCCAACTAAACATTTACATTCGTGTAAAAACAAATTTGTAGTAATTTAAAAAAAAATTAAGTTAGTTTCGAAAACTAAGTATTCAATACTAAATATGATCTATGATTACTTTTCTAATATCTTGCATCCCAAACAAAATAAAAAAATTCTATCCACAAACTTTATCATAAATACTCTTATAAATACGAAGGTAATCTAAGGCCGACAAAAAAAATAAGGTAGTCTAAGACCAATATAATACTTGAACTTGATAACTTATAATCCTTATTTTGAATTAAAACAAAAACTATCAATTGTTTTGAAATGCAGTGAATCATGAAGTGATGTCTTCCACCTTTTTCTTTTGCAAGAGACTATGCTATCAAAAGAACCGTACACCCCACCCTTCCCCCATTAAAACTGTAGTTTATGTTAATTAGGCTTAATTTGAATTCTTGCACAAAATTTATACCAGAACCATTTCTCTATATATTCAATTTGATTACCAAATTGAACTTCATGATAATATTCTGCTCTAAAAAAAGTAAAGATTGGTCATCTTCTACACGCACTTGTGCTGGTACTTTCGCACAGAACCACTTTAATTTGTCAATATAAATTAGACATCTTTAACACTCTCAACTTTTGAAATGGTAAACCAAAACAAATACGTACAATTACTTCATCAAGGAAAAAGGAAAAGAAAAAAAAAAAGCTTATGCATGCTATTGACACATGATGTCTACATTATTATATATAGCCAAAAAAAACTTTCTAATTTTTCATCTTATTCTTCGTAGAAAGCGTTGAAGTTAGATTTTTAAGTTTACTTTGTTGATGGATAGAGAAGGAGAAAACTTTGGTGACTAGTTGCAAGCCATAGATCGTGAACTAGACTCCGATAGTGGAATATCTCTTATGGTATTGGAAATATGTTATATGCAAAAAATAATAGCACCTCTTGGAGTAGATATCATAAGAATTTTTTTCAATTGCATTGATTTTAAACTCTTTATAGAAGACAATTATGAAGTGTGCTAAAAGATAACTAAGTTTAGTAGATTTTATAGAGACGTAGAATGATAACTAGTTAAGTATCTTTTTTTGTTCTCAACGTATTATACAAATATGAAATAAAATATATTCGTACACACAAATTAAAATTACCTGTCTCTATTTATTATTTTCCTCCCCGTGAGTACTTATATAAACACATTTTCAAAGAAATTACCATTTCTTGAAAGCTTTCATGTTTATTATTATTATATCATTTTATATATATATATTCTATGAATGGTCATATATATATTTTTTTCAAATTATGGTTCATTCATCTAAATAGCAATTGAAATAATTTCAACTAATTAAAATAAGACAACTCTTGTTTGAACCCAACAAAACAAGTCTTCATGCCTTAAAATTCTCTTGTAATTTAGTTAAGCAAAGAAGCAAAAACAAAGTGAGACACTAATGTTGCTGGAAGGAATTAATTGAAATTGTTTGGTGAAAAAAACAAAATACATGTTTGGATTTACTGCATGAAGCAGCCCACGTGTAATGAAAACGAGAAGGGTGAGTTCCCATAGCCAAAAATGGAGATGCATGTGTTGAAAGAGAGAGTTTAAGTTACTTCTAATGGTGGTAACGAATAATAGTAAGGATCGTACCATTCCCCATGCATTCATTCAAATTACTATCGTAAAGTAACTTTGTATCAGTCAAAAGCCAGCAAAGTTTGAAACGATTAAGACATTAATTGTTCATTCTTGATTTTCTTAGCTTCGGAAATAACTATGTTCTTATTCCATGTGAATCTAATTAATCTCGTGTCGGTTAGGAGTTTTTATCTTTTAGTTTTACCATTGAACAAGATGTTTTGGCATTCACTGAAGCTTCATAGTAATAATATATATTAAAATACAATTACAGCATAGAACAATGCCTTTAACATAAAAAAAAAAATCTTGATAGCTCCTCCCATTAATTAATTTTCAAGTTACATTATATTTAGAAAACAAAGGAAGACGTTTTATTATAATTGGCCCTTTTAAGGTATGTCACTTCCACCTCTTCATTTTTGTTATTATTATTGTTACTTTATAGTTGAAAGGTTATCACTGTTTTATTTGGTCACTTTCTTACATTTTCTTATCAACAGCATGCAAGATGCTGGAAAAGGCAAGCAATAGAACTGAAGAGGAATTTTTATTTATATAACAAATTTGTATAACGTTATTATAATTACGAGAGAGACAAAAGTGGGATATAAATAGTAAATAAACTATGAAAAAAGTTATGCATTCATTACATAGTGTTAAATTGAATTTAAGATTTTATATAATCAATTTTGGATCATAAATATTGAGAGTGTCAACATTTCTTTATTCAGAAGTTCCGTTAAACGAAAGATAGATGGTTATCGGATAAAAATAATAATGCCTTCACTATTCCTATTCCCTCCGTACCCTAATTAATTAGGGTGAAGAATTCATTCTTGATAATCACACGTCTCTCTTTTTGTCTAATAATAATGATTGCAATTATATTTATTTTGAAGAAGACCTTACTTATTTACCGTTATAATAAGGATTGACAACAGTGAAAAAGTTGTATGTCTGTTAAGCAACTAAACATTATTCATGGAGTGTGTAGTATGTATTTACCATGACTATAGTAAAAAATTTACATTGACCCATTTTAAAAAGTAAATAAAATTAAGAACTTTTAAGAAAATTTAAAAAAAGCATGATAATAGAGGACAAAAAGAGTAGTTTAAATCTAAAAAATAAGAATGATAAGAAACATGAACATGTAACGTGCAATAGTGAGACATGACATATATAAGGGAAGTAAAAGAGATATTATGATAAGATGGAGAAGAGGAGAGAGAGAGAGAGAGAGCGTAGGATTTGGGAACAGTTAAGGTTTTGGCTTTTTGTGTTGTTTTTTCCAACCCAACACAGTAACTTGGACTCCTTCTTATAAAACACCTTCAACCATTCTCCCAAGCCCCCTAACTCTTGTTCATTCCCCTTTCACTTTCTCTCTTCCAACAACTTCAATTCTCAGACATGGACAACCAACGCAGCCCTCTTCTCAGTTGGGCTTACTACTGCCATGGAAAGGTAAAGCCTTCATCTTTTTCTTTTTGGGTTTCTTCAAGTAGGAAAAAAGTGTAATGCATAACTGTGATGACACAGTCAATGGAGGAGCTGAAGCAATCGCTGATGTGCACCACTCTAGAGCTGGAACAAACGAGAGCGAGTGTGCAAGAGGAGCTGCGAAAGAGGGACGATCAGCTTCTCACCCTGAAGGAGCTGCTGAACAAGGTGATAAGAGAAAGGGACGAGGCGCAAGAGAAATGGCAGAGACTGGTGTTGGAGAAAATGGTTTTCCAGCAGCAAAAGCAGAACACGGCCCCTGCGTCTGGGATTTCCAGCATTGAGGATGAGCCGAGGAGAGGGATTGAGTCCAACAATGGGCTGTCATCGTCGGATTGTGAAGAAAGTATTGTTTCCTCTCCGGTGATGGAGCATTTGGGTGGTGCGCAGGCACAGTTGCCGGAGTCAATGATTGAGCTTATATCAGCAGATAAACCGTTGCCAGAAAAGGGTAAGCTTTTGCAGGCAGTGATGAAAGCTGGTCCTCTGCTTCAGACTCTGCTCCTGGCGGGACCACTCCCTCAATGGAGACACCCTCCACCGGCTCTTGAGTCCTTCGAGATTCCACCTGTCACCATTCCTTCCCCGCAGGCACAGGGACAGGGACAAGCACAATTCCTCCAGCAGGACTCCTTCACCTCCAACTGCGGGAGAGTCAGTAGGAAAAGGGTTTTCTGTGAGGGCTCTGATTCTCCCACGCAGACCAAGTTCCAAAGGATTGTACTCCACTGACTACTACTGCAACTGTTACTGTTACCGAGTCAGTTTTATTTATCCTTTTTAGTTTTTAATTTATAATATGATTTAAAGGTTAGGTGTTCGATTCGACTGATCTAGCATATGTACAGTGGTTTGTGTTTAACTCGGTGGGAGGAAAAAAATGTTTGATTTTGGGTTTGTCCTTGGCTGGCATTTTTGCCCTTTTCACATTCTCCTTTTGTTTTGTGAGGTGAAAGGGTGACTGAAATTGTAATGTAACTAGGATAATGTAGTGCAGGAAGTGATGAGTGTGTGAGTGTGGGGGAGAGAGAGAGAGAGAGAGAGGGTTGCTGTGTAAGATCACATCAACAATTAAAGGGGCGGGTGATTGGTTGTGTAGTCGTTGGGGTTGGGAGGTGGTGTGGCCAACCACCAAGGGGGACGGCCATGAGCTCTGCGTGTAGGGTTTGGTGGACCCACAAATCAGAATCAGGATGTATTACTGGTGTGGTGTATGATTATATTAAGCTTTTTTGGACAAGTTATCATTATTCACTTCTAATCCTATTTCTTCCCTTTTTCTAACACTAATTCACTAAACTAAAGCAAAGCCTCCTTTGGTTATGTTATATGTAAATGTATTCGTGTATCTTCTCCCATTCAATCAATCTAAATCAGTTTATCATTCCAAATTTATTCCTGTCAAAGAGGCAAAAGGGCAGTTCATTTTGACCAATGCATCTCTATGTAAGCATGGCAACCAAAGGGAAAATCATCCACTCTACCAACAAATGATGCATGCCAAATTATGGTATATAAATTTTTTAATAACAAAGAGTTGTTTCCAATCTATATTGTAACGTTTACAGCTTATCCTCCTAATTCAACGTATGCCATCTGTTCTAGTGCGATTATTTTAGAAAATCCTTCTAGTTATCAAACTATGAATAATTGGGACCAAGTTCGAAGATGTAACGATCCAATAGAAGGATGTCAGCGTCACATTTCATACTAAGTGTAGCCATGTTCTATAACAGTGTCAAGGTGAGGTCAAGGGAAAGCACATGGACGGTCTTCTTCAAAGCAGACAGGTAGAATGCAGAGGCTGCAAAACTTGGGCCAAAACACTGCGTGGTGCACGCACTTTCCAAATGTAAACTTTATCCAGCACCTGTCACTGTTCCTATTCAAGAACCTAATATTTTCTGGCATTTTGACCACGGATTATTGCTGTATACCTCTCTTCTATTGCGAGGTTAACGCCAGCTATAGGAGGTTGGTTTCTTAATCGAAAAATTAAAATAGAATCGACGTTACTTTCATCTGCTAGCTGTGTAATTAATTAAACATTACATCAATGCATCCTTGCCGGTGACGGCAAGAAGGAAGTCCTAGGAAACACGCTAAGCCTCTTCCGAACGGTGAACACAGGCTGCGCAAATGACGCGACTCCTGCCTTACAAGACAAGAGACGTTGAAGCTGTGGTCAACATTAGGCCGAATAAGCCAAATTAAAACAACTCCTTCCACAAGGTTAATATCTCATATAGTTTTAACCAAACAAAGCCCAGGCCCATAGTCATACTTCGGGCCAACAAGTATTAACAAATGAAATTTCAAACATATTAATCATTTCCAGTCTGCAAATCAGAAAGAAAATTCAAGTTCAAAACCAAATGCCGCAATCTCTCCACAAGGAGGGTAAAAATATGAAAGAAATGTAAGAAACGAAAAATAGTTTAGACCAATGGCAGAACCTTATTGGGATCGAGGTGGAAAGAGTTATGGGCTTTATTCTACAGAATACGGAGGACTTGATGAACACTTATTCTAAACATTAGGCATACCTCACTTACATATCTCCTTCGTCCTTTTCTCTAATAATATTCAATCTTATCTTCTGAGTCAGGTCCATGCAAATAGAATTAGATTTTTCAAAACAGCTTCCTATACAGTTAAAAAGAAACTTCAATACAACAGTTTTACAATTGAAAACGGAAGACATGTGGCATGCTAAATCATTTGACAAATGGACTAGTATTCAGAACGGTTTCGTCAATGCTAACAGCCTTAACTACAGCATCAAGTTACAAGAACAAAACAGAATTGTACAGAGGAATTAACATGGATTCAGCGCAAATGTGTACTTTTGGGACCCTCCATGAGCTTCTCCTACGTTGTACATCGAATTTCCAAATGATGCTAAATAGCAGTCATGCCCTCTGACCTAAGCTTAGGCGAAAATTCGCATGTACTCTCATGCGATCATCAGCCATAAAACTGAGATTTTACATTTCAGCAAGAAAAAGACGAAAAATTTCCCCTCAATAATCTTCTTCATCTTCGTCATCTTGTTTGTTCGTTTGATTGTGTTTTTGAGCTTTATACAACTCAGCAATCTGCAAACATGCGAGAACATGACCAAAAATAATCAATTTGAGTTCCCATTACTATTTTTTCAATCTTCTATAGATTGCACTTTACCTGCTCAGATGATGTGGCCTGTTCAGGAGCTTTGTCATGCCGGACTCGAACTAGTCGTGGAAATCGAAGAGATATGCCCTTCAAAGAAAAATGTAGAAATGCCACCAAAAAAGTTAAATACAGCTATTATTAACAATTAAACGATGTTGCACATCAATTCATTCTATTACCTTGTTCGGATCTACAATGCCCGCTGCCGCACGGTGGACAGGGCTAATGGTCAGGTCTGCCGCTCTCACTTCCCACACCTGAATGAAAAAAGTTACCATATAACTAAATACATAAAAGAAAAATTCTACAATGAGCATAATACAATTTTATTGGATAAAAATATATTATAATTAAAAAGAAGGATTTGGTAAAATCATTTGAACTTCAATGGCATGATTGTTTTAGAGAACCAAAGAAGATGAAATTGTGTAGATTGTTAGTAAGTGAAAACATTTTGAAAAAAATGAACTATCATTTTTCACTTATTTATACTCGTCTTTCTATTTCTTTTTTCATTTCTCATCAACCAAACATCTTCAACTTTTTATTTTATTTCTTATATATTTCCACTTTTCTATTTTATTTTCATCGAACCTGTTTCGTTCTTCTCTACCAAATGCAACACACGAGCTTTCACCGCTTATTTAAAAATTGAATCATAATATAATAGGGGTTAAACATTAAGTATCACAAGCTTACTACACTGTCCCAGGAATTATACATACAAACAGAACATGATCACGTTAGTTAACTATGCACCCATTATCCTCCCCACAGCAATTAGTAAAGCTTTTCCAAGGACGCTCATTAATCTAGAAAGTAATGCCAAGAACAAGGTTGATGGACAGCACTAAACCCTACTCGACCACATTGGGAGATCATTCAGCCACGATCGAGTGGCATCAGACCATGACAGTATTCCCAGCAGTATGAAATTTCTTCCATATATTCCATTGAAAGGAAATTCAAAACAAGGATACAGTAAAAACTAGTAAGAGATAAGATAACTCTATGATGGTAGGCTGAGGCACAATTGGAAAAGAAAATAATGCAATCGCCCAGAAAAGTCAGGATAACTCTCACCTCGCTTGCTTCAAACCAGACATCAGGATTGATCGTTTCACCAAATCTATAGTATGGCTGAAATCAAAGAGCATGGCGAAATTAATTTCAAAAATATCAAGCACGACTAGAAAAGGATAAGAGTGAAAGAAGAGACTGGGACCTTTGGCTTGGAAATCACTTTAGAACCAAGACTGGAAGAACGTTGTACAAGGTCAGCTTCAGCGAATCCCGTTCCTGCCCACCATAGCAAGAAGATTAAGAGAAAGAATCTTAACGAATGAAATCGGCAGTGACTATACAAAATTACAATACTAACCAATCTTGCAAATACTTTGAAATTCTTCATTATTGTTGTCATAGCAAGCAAGGAGGAAGGCACCATAAACTCCTACAAGACATGTCACTATTTCATTTCAAACTGCTCTAAGCTAACGGTTCACAATAGCAGTGTGTCTAAATCTTCATACACGAATTTAAAAACGACCAGTAACATAAGCAACATCACATTAAAGGGTACATTTCATGATCACCTGTACGTTTTCCACGTCCGTGGAAAGCAGCAATAGGTACCAAATCTACAGAGTCCCCTAAACTGCAAACTAGAGCCGATGAGTAAACAGAAATTCATGATAAAGAATTAAGAAATATGAATGTCAGAACACACATTCTTACTTGTCCATATAGTCTTTCTTCAGTTTTAACCAGTTGAGTGATCGCTTGGCAGGTTCATATGTAGCATCGTCATTTAACGTTTTAATAATTAATCCCTCACAACTAAGAATCAAGAGACACGCCAAATATCAATGAAAAAAATTCTCATTCAAATTATAGCAAGAAAACTAAGTTTGGAACATCTGAGAATGTCAGACAATAAACAATCAAGATTTAGTTTGTTTTGCCAGTTGCTCCTGATCAGTAAATAAAGCAATCCACATATATCCTTGTCTAACATATCATTAAAGTCCATTGGATGGAAAAAGAAACACACTAATTAGTCTAATATTTTTCAATGCCTATCAAATACTATTAGTAAATGTCATTAACATGAGTCGAAGAGTATCATACATTGTGCTGAAATTATGTATTATTTTAATCTCGAAACTAACTAGAAGAAACAGTGTACCTAGCACCAACAGCTTGGTCAAGAAATTTCTGTATCTCATCAACATCATTTGAATTTAATGCTGTTGCAAACTGAAGAAATCCAGATTCTTCCTCAAAAGAGGCATAAAGATGCTGCAGAGAGAAAACAGATACCCATCACTAAGTAGTCCTTATTTGTAAAGAAGCCCATGGTTCATGGAATAAATTCAATTAATAAATAGCATTCAATCAACGCTATTAAAGAAATGAATTGGTTTCCCCAACTGTTAGGACTTACGCAAGAGAACCTAACCTAAAAACCTAGTCCATTAGGTGGAAGAGTCTCAATGCTTAAGTATTGTTAAAATTATGATTGTGTTATTTGTATTGTACAGTTTTCATAAAGCTGTATTTTAGGCGTGTGTATCTAGTCTAAGGGTTGAGTGCTATAGGATATACCTTTTCCTTGTAACTCTTCTCTCCTTCATATATGTGTGTAAAATATAATCAGCTGCGACAGTAACTCACTGAATTTTATTGCATCCAAATTCAAGGCAGTATGAGAGTCCTTTTGTCTCAGGTCACCATCTAAAACCATTTTGTGTAGTAAAGTCAGGTTTGGTATGCCTCAAGAAGCACCATGCAAACCTAGTGGTGACATGACCAAAAGCTTGGTGACATGCTGCCTCGCTTCAATCTCGATCAGTCCTTCATCAGGCACATGTGTCCATGCATCACCATGTCGGAATCACACCAGACCACTGTCGTTCGTCTTATCAACATCTTTTGGTCACTTTTCTTGACACCAAGTTTTCAAATGAGTACTGAGAGTATTTGAGACTTAAATTTGAAAAAATCAACCATCAAGGCCTTCTCTGGGACCAAGTGTTTCAACAACTTGTATTTCTCAGTCCGGGGAAGATTAATGTTCACGGGGCAACAGTTAACTCAAGTGGCTTTGATAATTTTTCTGGCCCTTCAACTCTTTCACATGATTCATTTCAAATTGACCAGTTGCACTTAGGAAAGGTAATTGTTCCACGCTTAATTCCTATCCTGTTCATAATTTTTCAATTTATCATGCTCACATGTACTCTTTTGTTGTTTCTTTGTCTCCCACCATTGTTCCTAAAACTATTAAATGAAACACTAGATCATCTAGGATGGCGACATGCCATGATTAATGAAGTGAACGTTCTTGCAAGCAATGACACATAGAAGTTTGTTCCTATTCCCTCTGGGAAGAAGATTGTGGTTATAGATGGGTCTATATTGTTAAAGTTGAACCTAGTGTGAAGTTGATCACCTTAAAGCTTCATTGGTGGCCAAATGACATATACAAATTTATAAACTTGAATACCTGCTAGGCTTTTTTCTTGCAATGGTTGTTACTTGTCACTAGCCACATCACCAACTTCACATTAAAATATTGAGGAGGAATTTATATGGAACAACCTATTGGATTTGTTGCTTAGGGAGAGTCTATTTAGTGTGTAAACTGTGTTACTCTTTTATGGTCTAAAGTAGTCACCACGAGCATGATTTAGTAAATTCAGAAATACTATGCAGGTGTTTGGACTGAAACGAAGTGGGATAGATCATTTAGTTTTTTACAGCCATACTTCTCCTGGGAAGTGTGCCTATCTAATGATCTATGTTGATGATATAGTTATTATGCAAAACTATAGAAACAGGATCTCTTAACTAAATTGCACTTTTCAACCATTTTCAAACTAAAGATATTAGTTATCAAAAATATTTTCTCGGTATCGAAGTGGCTTAATCAAAGGAATTGTTATTTCACAAAGAAAATATGCTTTCAACATTTTGGAGAAGACAGGGTTGGCAAATTGTAAGGCTATTGATGTTTCCATGGATCCAAATCAAAACTTGATGGGGTACTACGATGAAACTTTTTCAAATCCAGAATGATATAGGAGGATGGTGGGAAAACTCTTATGTCAATATTATTGTTAGAGATCCCACATTAGCTAAATATAAGATCAACTTAAAATAAATTTCACTTTACTAATCAAGTTTTATGAGGTGAAGTTATTCTTAAACTCACTACTTTGATATTGTATCAAAACCATTAAGAGTCTATCCTAGGTCATGTTTGTTGGGCCTATCATATCACTCACGGTTAGACCCCCTTGATTGTCATGCTCAATGTTCTCGACATGGGAGAGTGTGTTGGAGATCTCACATCCTCTGAAGACCAATTTAAAGTATATAAAGGGAAGCAAACCTCATCTTACTAAGCCAATTTTGTGAGATTAAGTTAGGCTAAAACTCACTACTTCAATAATTACAAGACCTATATTTGTCGAAGTTGTTAGGCAATTCATGTAGAATCCTCACAGGTTTTTTGGGTTGAGCTCTCCTCTTGAGCTAAGTCCTAACAATTGGTGTTTTATTAAGTTGGACTATAGAATGAATTATCTATAGGTTGGATTAACGTGGAAACAAAATACTGATTGATGAATGAAGTCGTCTCAAGGAGAAAAGGACTACCACCAGATCAGTGATGAGTATAGATGTCAGTCCATATTGAGTAGGGTGAACTACTTAATATGATACTTACAAGGAAGTCTTCTACCTAATGGACTAGTATTTTTAGGTTGGACTCTCCTCTTGTGCTTATGTCCTAACACTACCAAACTAAAAATTGTATCTCACAAACTGGATCAGCTTTTAGGTTTACAACTTTCAGCCTTCTCTATCAAGGACTAAGCTACTTAATATAGAAAAAAGAAACATGAAATTGTTGGTAGAGCAAAGATAAAAGTTGGTACCTCTCTACGGACTCTCAGGTTTTCCTGAAGAAGTTCTCGGCCATTTAGATACAACAAATCAAAAGCAAATACGCAAACATTAACCTTTATATCTTCAATTTCTACTTTCTTGCGAGCTCGAGTAGTAAGCGTCTGTCAGAAAAAGAAATGTTCTTGAAAGAGTCAAAGAGAATTTAAATGTGAAGTGCTTGATAAAATGTCATATACAAAGGCAGGTCATAAATGTAAATGCAATCTTCCATTATAAGGGCTATAGATGAGCACATAGCTACCTCTGATACATGTCCTAACTCTTCAATAACAGAGAACTTTCTATGTATCAGCAAAAATAACATTTTTTTCTTCTTTCGAGTCACATGTCTAATATCAAATCCTAGCACAAAAATATCCAAAACGGAAAACTTGTGTCACCAAGTTAGGTAAGACAACACAAGCATAACATACCAAAGGACTTAATTTTGATCAACTGCCAGTATAAAAAGGTTTCTGATAACGTACTGACATCCAAAAGGAAAAACTGCATTAAGATTACCTGGAAAGGAAGAAGCTTCTGTGCTGCACGGTCATATGCAACAATTTCACAATCAAGAATAAATGAAGATACACTTGTTTTCTTTAACCTGTTCACTGACAGAAAATGGTCATTACAAGTGTTTGTTTTACTAAATGTAACTTCATGTTGTTAAGGACCCAAAAAGCCCGAACCAGACCTCAAATATATTGGTCCTAATAAAGCTTTTTTTTTTTCACCTTGAAACTGCAGCAGCAACATCAGGAAACTTCTCAGTGTTTCGTTCGGCTTGTCTACTGTAAATCTCAACTGAACCATTCTCCAGGTAATGTATCTGTTTCAATGCAGATAATGTTATTGTACATACTTAGTATCATAAGAGCTATGTTTCTGATGGAAGATTTGACCATGAAGTATCACCTGGGCACGCTCTCCATCATATTTGTATTCACAGGTAAACTCCACATTCTGGAATTTGTTTAGAATTTCAGTTACACTTTTTGCTGCCTTTGACAGCATAGGTCTAATTGGAACACCAGGAGTAAAATTACAATTCTTTGGAAGCATCCATAGACCCTCCGAAAGCAGTGCAGATATTATTTTGTCATAGTCAGGAAGAACAGAATAGACTTGTTTAACAATCTCCGAGGCCTGATGCAAAATGAAACCAGAAATAAATATATAAATATATGATATACATACATATATATATATGATATAGGATAGGAAATATAATGATTTCTGCCTAATGTTTCCTAAAATGCAGAATAGGGAAAAGGTGGATGGTATCTTCACCAGAAATCACTTATACCAACTACAGCAGCAGCACCGCACCCCCCAAAATTTAGTTCTGGAGCACTTCAAATGTTTAAAACCCAAAGCACGTATTGCTATTCAACCTGAACTACAAGACTAAGCCATGTAAACCAATTCACTCTTATACCATATTTCCCAGTTCAATCACATTAGCATACCTTGTCTAAAGGAGACTGAATTTCAGGAGGCGGTTTAGAGTGTTCTTCAGTGTATACTGCAGCTAGGCCCAATGCAGCCAATAGAGTTTGCTCTGCATAACCAATGCGCAACTTTGCCTAGAAAACAAGACCAAGATGCAATTAACATGGAGAAGTAAGCCAACCAGAACATTTCAATAAAGAATTAAAATTTCAACCTGAAGCAAACGAATTAGATATTGAGGTTCACACTCAGTTGCAGCAACAAGAAGTGCCTTGATATGATTCTTTTTTTTCTCTTGACTGTCTTTTCCAGATTCCTGTACACATTTAGAAATAAAGAAAAAGTAACAGCATAATTTAGCAACATTCAATTCTACCCAAAAAAGTGTTCAAATCCCAACAACAAATTCCTTCTTTTTTCTCTTACAGTACATACACGCAGCCATACTAACATGCCCACCAAACAGATGGCAGGAAATTTAAATATAAAATAAACATATGACAGCTTTTAGTAAGCCATGGCTTCAGCAAAAGATACAGAAATGGACCTCCTTCCCAGGCACATTATTCTGGTACAGCACATTAAACTCCAAAAAACTTCTAACCATAATTGAGAATAAAAAAAGGAGCTGAAAATGACTGTTGTGTTATATGCACGATATGTGATAAAGGCACCAATAACACACTCCAAGTCTTCAATATCAGTTTACTAGGAATTTACTTTTTCAAATTCTCTCTCTTTTTTTTTTACCATTCATGCTGTTATACCACATGAGAATGCACTAAACCTATTTATCCCAAAGCAAGGGCCCATGGTCATGTTGTGCTTAGTTTCCTCAATCACTCAACGTTGTAATAATAATTTCAAAATTAATCCATACATGGGTAGAACTTATAGATGCAACTCTCAACAAAGAACGAGACACTACTCTTTAGAAAGTAAATTTCAATAAAATTGCTAGCGTTTTGTCAAATTCCATTCCATAACCCTCCTATTTTAAACCCTGCACTAACCCCATTTACTTTTTGGACTTAAACATAACAGTGACAAGAAATATGCCTATAAGGGAGATTGCTGTTGCCTATAAATAAAATCAAGGATAACATACCTTAGCAATAAGGCGGAAAGTATCGAAAACCTTCCTAACTGTCAATGCTTGCGGCTTCCACATCATAGGTTGAGACGACCTGCTCTCTTTAGCAACCAAGCCCAGATCCCCTTTTTTCTGCCAATAATAAAATTTCCTTAAGTCAAAGTCATCTCAGCAACGACAATGGAAGAAATACCAAAAGACTCAGCCACCTGATACAACTTCAGTCAAATTCATCTCAATATGAAGAATGCAAGAAAAACCAAAATATTCGAGCACCTGATACCGATTTTTAACTAACATCTTCAGTAAAATTCATCTCAACAACAAGAGTGCAATAAAAAACAAAAAGAATTAATCACCTGAAACCGATTCTTAACAAACATCTTCTTCGGTCAAATTCAACTAAACAACATGAACGCAATAGAAAAACAAAAAGACTCAACTAAATTCAGTCACCTGATACTGAGTCTTAATCCACGCCTCGTTCCTTCCGTAGGCCTCCGCGAGCGCCTTGGAAATGATCGACTCGCCGATTCCCAATTCCAACCCTTCATGAGCAGGCGCAATCCGGTTCGCGGAGAGGTAAACGATGGGAACAAGATCCTCGGGCGTGGCGAGCATCACAGTCCGCAGCATATTGCAAACAATGTCAGTGATGACGATTCGTCCAGTTTCCTCAGAAATCATATCGAATGTCAAGGCGAGAAAGAGAAAGGGAACGGGCTGTCCCTTCTCCCACGCAATCACCGACGCGGGATCAAAACTCGAGGGTTTCTGCTTCAGCAGCGGAACCTGCTTCTTCAGCTCCACGGTCTTCCCGTTCGAAGAAGACAGTTGGCGGACCTTCCGCTGTTCCTGCTTAACGCCTTCTTCCGGTTTAATAGCTTCTTCTGGTTTGACGGCTTCCTCCGGTTCAAAGGTTGTGGGCGGAGAAGGCAGTTTGGGAGATTTGTTGCTAGGGTTTTGTGAGGAAGTGGAGTGTGACGATTTCCTTTTCTTAGGTGATGATGGAGGTTTGGGTGTTTGGGGTTTGGATTGGGAATTCTTCTTGGCGGCGGCACGGGCGCCGGACATGAGAGCGTCGAAGGCGGAAGGTGGCTTCGACATGGCCCGGAGAGGGGCGGGGGAGATAGACAGAGGGAAAGAGAAGAGAGAGGAAACCCTAACACTTTGGGAGAGACAGAAGGAAAAAGGAAAAGAGGATCGAAGATGCAATGCAAGCATCAATGAATGAACCAAATAACGAATTTGAAAAGCCAAACAGAGAGTGGGTAAGTGAGTGAGTTTATTAGAGAAGCGGGAGGTCAACAGAGCTATAGAAATGGCGGGAAGAATGACGCTTGGGATTCTCTTGCTTCCACCTACACTCTATACAAACTCATTTCGATAACTAGAATAATATTTTATATTTTTATTGATTTCTAATTATATTTTAAAATTAAAAAAATAAAACTGAAGTATTCAAATATTCAAAATAATCTATCCTTAACCAGATATTTACTATAAATTATTCGTATCTTTATTTAAACGTTTATTATTAAATTTTATGCAATAACTACAATTAAAACATTTATTATTATTTTTACTTGTAACTTAATATTGATTGCTCTTATAAATATGTATAAATGGTTTAAAAAATTTATTGCTACTTATGTTGGTGATGGATAATTTATGCATTTTTTTTTTAGAAGTCTAAAATTTCGTAAAATAGTTTTTTTAAAATAAAGTACCACTTTGGCTGTGTTTTTCTTGTTACATGTATTAATTTTTGAAGGTTATGAGACAACAAAAACTAACTAGTTTTCATTATCAATTATATTTTGTTAAATAGGTTTATTGAAATAATGAAAACATAACAAGATAAGCATGCAAAAAGAACGAGGCCATCATTTCATCAGAAGAGTGTTGAAATGAATATAAGTCAATTGTTTTATGCACCCATCCATTACTTTGCACTCCAGCAATTAAAGAAATTGTTTGTTTACAAAGGTCGGGTCCTGGCTCATTGACAGCGGTGCTCAAGGTGTTTCATTCCTGGTGTGGTACTTTTGAGGTTTTTTTAATTTTAGTGTAAATTTTTTATAAAATTTTTGTTAGATATTCAAGTACGAGTTAAAGTCCCACATTGGGTAAGAATGAGAAAGTTGAACAACATATAAGAAAGAAGATTCGCAAACCTAATGCCTTAAGGTTTTGGGTTGAAAGTAGTGTCATCTCCTTATATGTTGGCTCTAGTTTCATTCTTGTGAGATCTCTTCGGTATTTTCCCCTCAAATTCTCCCAACAATTTTTATAATGGATAATTTTTTTTAATTTTTACTGTAAATAAATTGTGCCAAATTAATATGATTTTATTAAAAAATTATATTATTATAGTATTATTTTATTTAATTAGCATTAATTAAAATTATTATATCATAATACAATTTCAGTTTAATTTATTATATCAAAATTATATTAATATGATATAATTTTAGTTTAATTTTTTAAATCATATCATAATAGTATAATTTTATTAATTTTTATATTAAAATTATATAAATTTGATACGATTTCCTTATAATGAAATTTTTTTTTTTATTTTACACCATGAAAAAAAAGAAAACAATTACTTTTTGAAAAGTTTGAACACTGATTGTGGTAATCTCTTCAGTTTTGGTGAAGAAGGTTTGTTGTGGGGAGTGAGTGTGATTTGCTATGGTTAAAAGTTACATTTGCGTCTTGATTTTTAATTTAAGCGTGACAGAGTAGCAAGTCAGTATACACTAATAAACAAACTATACAAATTTAATAAGGATAAAATTTTGAAAGCAAACAAATAAGGTATAAAAGAAATAAGTAGTAGTTAAAATAAAAAAAATGAGACAATAAAAAATACTTTAAAAAAATAATAAAAATAACAATGTATTTAGATTTACTATAGAAGTTATTAAACAAACCAAATATTTTTAAATTCAACGTCATTTAATGTAAAAAGATTAACACAACACAATATTATAATCAATTTGCATTCAATAACCAATATTCTACCTAAGTTTAAAAAAATTGAATTAGTATTTGATTGTTTTTGAAATAAAATTTCTTGACTTTGTTTCTACTTGTATAGCTCACGTCTTCAGTTTTTTTTTTTTTCAAGTTTCTATTTGTTTCTAATTTGGATAATTAATTCGTATGTTCCAAGTGTATTAATAAATTCAAACTCCAAACAACATCAAATGTACATTAACTAAAATTTTGTTATTAGATACTATATTTTGTTATTAGAAACTATATTTCTTACAACAAATCATTTGAACAACTAGTATAGAACGAAATAAAAACTTCAAAGAAACCACGTGAAGATAGAACTCAAACAAACAAAAAATAAATTAAATTGAAGATAAATGTAATAATAAATAATATTATCAGACATTACACATTACAATAAAAGATAATATTATTCATTGATCAAAACTTTTCTAAAAATCTGTGAACACTATTAGCCATGAACTATCATCAGAAATAACAATTGAAAACACAATTTGCAATGAAAATATACAAGTCAATCTAAGAACTAAAAAATTAGCAATAGAATTAGTTACAGTATTATATATGAAAACTTAATTAGCAACGGATTTTTAAAACACACACGAAGTCAAGCTTAAACTCAATCAATTTATTCCTAATACAATTTATGAATTATAACTTTAGTATGATAACTAGAGACGAGTTTCTAATTATAATTTAATGTTTAGGGTTTAATATGAAATTTAAATTTACTTTTACTTTTATGAATAGAGAAAAACAACTTAATTTCAAAATTATTCACCATTAACATAAAATTAATTGATGAAGTTAAATAATTAAACGTTTTTATAAAAGAAAAATATGGACATAATAATACAAAGAAAATAAAATAAAAATTATATAAGTATAAAGTTTATCCGTAAACAAGTTGAATATACAAATTATGCAAGTATAAAAGTTTATATATAAGAATATATATATATATATATATATATATATATTA
>Ga0123340_1001488_pt1 | contig 19508 bp, 6 predicted proteins | sample SirMexnodulemix_FD_89961 | JGI IMG/M metagenome (GOLD analysis project Ga0123340, IMG submission 89961) | Root nodule microbial communities of legume samples collected from Mexico - Siratro Mexico nodule mix | ecosystem: Host-associated > Plants > Roots > Nodule | place: Mexico: Nepantla... | reverse complement strand
TATATATATAGTATTCTTTTATGTATACAATAATGCAAGTCTCGAACATGACAGTCTGCATCTTTTGTCTTTGTTCCTGGAAGTTTTCCAAAGATATCTCTTTATATGCATATACCCACGGATGTTACTGGTGATTTCAAACAAATTATGTACTGATAAAGCAGCATGCATAGCCGGCAGCTAATGTGTGGTCAAGATCATATTACTGTGTTCAGTTGTTCATGGAGAGATTGCTAATATATATATGATCAATTTCATTTATGAATTTACTGCGTTAAGGTCACTGGCTTTTTTAATGCCTTCTATTCACAACTGATATTTGCAGGGTCCTTACACTGTGACTGGACACGAGGAACTAGCAAAAAACACCATAAAAGCTCTATGTAATGCTGATTTGTCTGAAAGAGTTTTTGTTGCAGGAAGAGATGTTTCCCTACCAGAAACTACCATAAGGGTACCGAGAAAACCTCTGAGATATCTTGGTGGGAATAGAGCATCACTACGTCCAATCCTCGCTTTCTTTGCTGGAAGCATGCATGGTAGAGTGCGCCCTACTCTCCTTAAGTATTGGGGGGTTGGAAAAGATGAAGACATGAAAATATACAAGCGTTTACCTCTAAGAGTCTCCCAAAAGATGACTTATATTCAGCACATGAAATCAAGTAAATATTGTGTATGTCCAATGGGCTTTGAAGTTAATAGCCCTAGGATCGTTGAAGCCATATATTACGAGTGTGTTCCTGTTATCATTGCAGATAATTTTGTCCTTCCTTTTAATGAAGTTCTGGACTGGAGTGCTTTTTCTGTGGTGGTGGCCGAGAAGGATATTCCCAGGCTGAAGGAAATTTTGTTGTCCATCCCTATAAGAAAATATCTTACAATGCAAAATAATGTGAAGATGCTACAGAAGCATTTCCTTTGGAATCCTAGACCAATAAGATATGATCTGTTTCATATGATTTTGCATTCAATATGGTTCAACAAGCTGAACCAGATTCAAACTTAGCAAATATAGAAATCATTTTGGTAAGAGTTGTTTAATTTGATTGCACGAATCTTGTTTGGACGAGGTCAGAGACTGTAAGATGTATAATTGATAGGGATGATATAGCGCTTGAACAGCCTTTTGTATCTTATGGACGGGGTTCCATAAAAGAATTGATTCATTTAATTTTTTTAATTGAGTTGAATGCTTGGTGCCTCGAACTATAATAGATGGTTGTTTATGAACTAGGTAACATGTTTGCTGGTGTGATTGGTTCAGGATAGACTTTTTTATTTTATGTTTAGTTAAAAAAATTAGAGGACATGGAAAGGAAAATATCAATGGAAGTTAAAACTTCTTTTCTCTTATTTAATCTTTTTTTCTAATACTGGTATAATTTATATAGGAGATAAATTAGTTTATAATTTGAGATTCAAGTTGTCTTGATAATTTATCTTTTTATGATTATTACTCAAGTATGAACGGAAAAAAAGTACTATGCATATACAATAGGTATTTTTTTAAACACTAGTGCAAAATGAATGTAATGTGAATAGAGTCTACATTGACAAAATTATTTGAGTCTTCTATTTGTACCCTTGACTCTTCTATTCGTTTCATTTTCTCGTGTTGATAAACAATATAGTGCCTTTGGAAAGTGGAATCTTCCCCTTCAAATAGGTTCAAAAGGAAATTTAAACATGCCAATATAAGTTCCATTATAAGTCTTCTCTGAAATTGATGTTATTCCTTGACCTTGCAAAGGAGTTACAATCAATTCAAGGATAAGTGTTTTGGAGGTTACACCAAGTTTCACCATTAAACTCATGATATGGTAGAGAAATCATTAGTAAATTTGAACCAATTTAGAGACATCATAAAACAAGGATTTCAAGAACATACCAAAAAAACAATCGACAATAATACATTTTCCAAAAATTAGAACATTCAAATGTTGAGTCACATGACACGTAAAAAGAGGAGATTTAATATTTTTCATAACATAAATCGGATGCTTAGCAAGTACTTCAACATTAAAATTCTTAAGATATTGCAATCGAAATCATTCATAGAAAATTAATGTAAACCATCATTTAAACCTTAAAAAATCTCTCTTATGTTCACCACGCAAAAAGTTATTAAAGTCTAAGTTTTAGGAGTCGATTTGAACAAATTTATTTGTAAACACTTGGGTACAAGAAAAAAGAAATGATTACTCCTTTTTGTATAAATTAATTTGAAAAATTATTTTATATACTTTTGACCTATGTCTAAGTTAATTTTAATTTATAAAAAAGATTTTAATTTGTAGAAATTATCTTATATACTTTTAGCTTATGTATAAGTTAATTTTAATTTATAACATTGTCCAAACATAAATCCTAGATAAAAAATTGATACTAGTTTTTATAAAACAAATGTCACGTATTTTACAAAAAGATCGAACATAATATTCTTTAGTTTAAAGTTGTGCTTTAATTACCATAAGTGTGTTTTTCCTCGTATGTAAACTCTTTATGTAAAAAGAAAAAAGAGAATTCAAAATTTAACCTAACTGAAAAACACAAAGCTGGGCAAATTCTTCGTCCTCATCCATTTTTTCTTCTCATTTTATCCTCTTTATCCTTTTCATTTTCTGATTCACACCTCCTCTTCATCTTCTCGTCGTATATAGTCCAAAATAAACTTTTTTGTATTAAGATTGTGTAACCTGAAAAACGAAAAATTCTTTTATTTTAGATTACATTATTTAAAATATTTTTTTATTTCAGATTATATAATATAATATATAGTTATTATGTATTTTAGATTGTAAAATCCAAAATATAATTTATATTTTAAAATGTATAATCCAAAATATAATTTGTAATTTAAAAAGATATTTTGGTATTTTTGAAAGTAGGGGATGCAGGAAGAAAGGTATGGAGGTGAAGGAAGAAGCGGCCCAGCTTATTTCGCCTACACATTCACACTGACAAGAAAATATTCTCCGTTTTCGGACAATTTTCAGCCGAATAAGCTTACATGGAAATCCGAACTCTGATCTATTTTAGATATGATCTCTCAACTATTTTATGCATACTTCGCTATTCTCACTTCAAACCATTTTTGGTCCACAAATATTAACTATTTCCAAATCAATTTTTCTAAACGTGTATTTTATTATGAAATTTTAGTAGTAGCATACAATTATTTACTTAACAAATTAAAAATTTAAACACATATAACTTTTAAAATAATTATTATAAAATAAATAAAGTTATTATAGATAAAAATTTGTACTTAAGTTTAAAATATTATTTTTCTTATATATATATATATATAATATTATTCACCCATTTTATAGGTTTGACAGCCAAAAAGTCTTATTATATACAAGTCGAAATTAAAAAATAGTTTATAAATACTTTTTTAATTTATCGAAATGTTTAAATGGAGCAAAATCTCATTACATATTATTTTTAATAGTTTAATATTTGATGAAAGAAAGCCATAGTGCTCTCCTAGTTCCATTTTTATATCTGTTGAGGACCAAAATCCCGTTATATATATTCATTTTAATAGTTTAACCTATATATATACTGGCAGTGTATAATATTTTATATACACGTATATTAAGAATTTATTTTATGTCATATTTTATTAATAAATAAAATGAAGTAAAAAAAAAAAAACAGCTATATGATCTCCAAATTATAAAGCAAACTTGATAAAATTTTTCAATCCATTGAAGAGCAATTGAAGTTCACTTCCAATGGAAGTTGTTAGTTAAGGCAATTGATTCTATTACTAGAAAATAAGTCACTGACTCAAAAGTTGTTATTTAATTGAACAAAGATGTATTTAGAAATACCTCGGAGTCTTTTAATAAAATTATTAGTTATGATAAAGAACTTGAGTGAGTTACTTAAAATAAAAAATGTGAGGTGATTTTATAGAAAAGTGCAAATATTATTTATACATTTTCTTCAAATAGTCTTTTGAAACACTTTTGTTTCAGTTAATTATAACAACAATTTTGTTACAGTTTGTGTAACAATTTTGTAATTATCTAACAATAATTTTTTTTGACTTTGTATTGTAAAAATATTATCAAAAATTTGATCATTATTGTCATCCATTATGTCAATCTGGTCATTGTTTCTTTTATAATAAAGTGTCATCAAATTTATCGGATTATGATATAGTTTAGATGATATTTTTATCATCGTGTTAAACTTAGACTAAGTTTACAAAGAATATGAGAGAAAAATCAGATAGATATTGACCACAATATCATCAAAAGTGATAACAATGTGGGATGATTGACATAACCATCTAATTGAAGGAACAAATTTCGCGGGAATGGTCATTTGTGTGACAGTGCACAATATATGTAATGGTACATTCATCATATTATTCGAGAGATATCAACTCAACAAACATCAATATCAGATGACTATACAAGTTCAATTTCTAATACATTTGATAATGTAATTTTTATTCATACTTAATACCATTATTTTTTCAACAGTATGACACATCCCAGGAGCCTCAACAATCCATACTCAACCTCAACCACAATATCAACATATTAGATCTTCTTCTAATGGTCACCAATTTTAACATAATATAGTCAATCTCATTTTGAACCATGTCCAGTGTTCGGATACATGGATAATCAAACACACCACGTTTGCTCAATCTTCGTATCAACAAGTTTCTTACACATATAATATCTTTTCATCTCAACCAAATACTTTTCGAAGTCCATAAAATAGTATCTTTGTCACTTTTATAACTACACCGCTATCTAGGCACAATCTAATATATTATCTATGAATTGTTATCAATCTACAATTTATTCACAAAGGTCCAATGGAAAAGATGAAAAAAAAACATAATAATAATAATAATAATAGCCAACCACAAATCATATACGAGATACATCACCATCTCACTTATCTATTGAAAATGAACAACATAAAAAATCTAAAACCTAAAAAACAAGTATGAAAATTATATTATAGCTTTGATTCTAATGTATAAATGTTTTTTTTTTAGTACTATTAACAATTTATGTTCATGTCAATTTATTTTATTATAATAAGAACATATATTTTAGTGCTAAGATTTTAAATTTTCCCAAATTGCATTCATTTAACACAAATAATTTGATTTGTTAATTAAACTAACTAAAATTATAACAATAAAAAAATATATCATTTTACACTATTTTTAAATACATTCAGATTGATAAAACTAAAAAAAATTACAACGACGGACAAAAAATACACGTACACTGAAAATATTATTTTTTAAGCTTTTAAATTAAAAAAAATTACACATCGAAATCAGGAAATCATAATTTCACATACTCATAACGACTCCATAATATAAAAAAAAATTACAGTAATTCAAATACCTAATGAAAACTCCATAAAATAAAATAAAAGTAAAACATACTGGTAAGCACATATTTATAAAATAAAATAAAAATGTTAAAACGTGATAATGAACACAATTTTATAAAATAAAAAAAAAATTCTAATACGACTTTACCTAAAAAAAAAATATAATGATTTTAAGTCATGTTTCGCACTATGAATTTAAGAAAGGAGAAAAAACAAATAAATCCAAAATCATATATGACTTCTTTATTTTTGAAGCCATATTTCCAAGTAGCTAGAACTTGTTCATACGCATATAGTCTCCATTTTAGTAATTCAAAACATATCCATCTTCGTAAATTTGAACTCAGCTACTTAAGAGGGTTTATGGACTGAGGAATCTGGTCAAGTTCCCAAGTACTTGTTCAGCCAATCTAACCCACCGGATTCCTCAGAGAAGTTGAAAAATTCGTCAACGTCAAATGTAACATCTAAGTTACCACTTTCGTTAGTTTCAACTCCATTCTCTGACATTGCACAGTTTTCCCCAGCATTCTGATTCTGGGCAATAATTTCTTGTGTTGTTGAAGATTCTGGTCTCTCCTCTTTCTGATTCACTTTTTTGCACAAATGAGAATTCCAATAATTTTTAATTTCATTGTCTGTTCGTCCTGGAAGCCTACCAGCTATCAAAGACCACCTAAAAACACCAAAATGTCCACAATCATTTGCATGTTCTTATGCAGAAATGAACAAAATACTTCTATGAAGATTATAAAAATGTTCATGAGGAGTATGATATGATGTAATACACAAATAAGATATTTTTATAAAACGTTAAATTCAGACTAGTATATATGAAATAAAACATTATTATATACAAGTTAGTTATATTTTTTTCTTTTCAGTAATAGTTTATTATTATCATCACATGACATATTATTGTTAGTTTTTAATTTCTTGAAAATTTTATTTGTGAACACTTACAAACAAAATCATAACCACCTTTTCTTGCAAGTATATAACTGTATCTTGATGACAAACCTGTTTCCCAAGAGTCTGTGAAGCCTGAGAATCAAGTCTTCTTCTTCATCTGATATGTTTCCCCTCTTGATATTAGGTCTCAGATAGTTTAACCATCTCAGCCTGCAACTCTTCCCACATCTATTCAAACCTACCAAAACCATACAAATTAAGCACCTTAAAAACTGCAGCACTATAGGTTTGGTTTCAACTTTTTAAGTTATCCATTATTTTTGAACTAACTATCAAGTTTACCAACTAGTGGTACACTTGAATCTAGATTCTTTTTGTTGGGTTCTTGATGTTATTTCTAAAAAGGGTTTTAAAATATTTTTAAAACATCAAAATCATTGTATTTTGAGGGACAACCTGAAAACCCATAATTCGTACATGTATTGCAGGATGAGAATCTCTAACCTGATTTAACTGCTATAGTCTTCCACCTCTTTGCACCATGAATTTCAATGCATTGGGCAAGCTTTCTGTCTTCCTCTGGGGTCCATGCACCTCTGTTCATTGCTGATCTCTTGCCTGTTCCATCATTGATCCTTGGTGCCATGAGAATAGATAAGGTTTTTGTGTTGTTGAGGGCATAAATGAACACAGGGCCTTTATATGGGGTGCTGTAAGAAACTATCCTGAAACAAAGGTGAATAAGAACGTGCGTGTTAAGGTTGAAGTGTCGGTGAGTGAGTTTATGTATCTACCCTTCGTATAGTATCATAGATAGGTGAGAGAAAATGGGAAGCTCCAACCACCAGTTACAGTTATTCGTTTGAGAACGGAAAGTGGAATCTTGTTTATGCTGAGGAAATGGTTTGGTTGGTTTAAAGTTTGGTTTTTTACCATTTAATTGGCACGTGTTTTGATCATTTGGTGAGTTCTTGTAAGTCTCTCACTCAATAATTACTACCTACTAATTAGTTGGTTGTCCACTTTCATTACATTCCATGCACAGAAAAACATGTTTTCAAAACAAAAACGGTTAATAATAATAATAATAAATAAATAGCGAGTTTAAATTTAGCATCGATTTATTCATTAATGAATAAACAACAAATGGTTAATAAATATTAACAGAGTGTCAAGTTTAACAAAATTCTTATTTTTTCTTGGTCAACACTTTCCCTCCCTTTATATTTCTTAAAATTCTTTTCTCTCTTCTCTCGGTTCAAAGGAGCTATTTTGGAAATCAAGGTCCCAGCTTCTTCTCTTTTTCGTTGTGCTAACACTCAAGGTATTGGCTCTCTCCTTTCTTCTTGTCCCTCTCTCGCACACCATTTTGAGCTTTCACTTTTATAGTGGTGGGGTTTTCTTTATTAATGGATGGGGCCAAACAAGAGTTGTGGTTCTTGGAATTTTGAACACTGCACCTTTGCCTGTGATTTTTTTTTTTTTTTTTAAAAGGGTTTATATGCTCTTCTACTCTTGTTCTATTGTGTTATCTTGTGTTTGTTTATGTGTGGTTTGTCTTACAAACATTATAGTGTGCATTTTATCTCATCTTCAAAGTGAAACTCATATTAAAAGTGGTTATTTTTCCTTTAAAAAGTGATATCTTACGAGGAAACAGAATTTGGAATGATAAAGAAACGATTTATATTGAATTAGCTATGGATTTTTCCATTTTTTAGGTTCGAATAGTGTATTGTGTTGGACCAAAATTTACTATGGGATATTTTGATTTGTCTACCGTTAGCTGGACATGGAAAATTAAAGCTATTATTTTTCACAGAAAATTTATTATGTTTAGGATAAATAGCAACTGGAATTTAATAAGACAAGTTATGTGTAGTATCTTGTTTCACTTATAGTTGTCTAGTCATTGTTGTATGAAACTATAAAATCATTATGTGTATTGTGTTGGAATGAGATGAAGTTATAAATAACGTGATTTGTGATTATGATAATTAATGACTTATTTTAAATTATAAAGGCAAAGTGAGTCAATTAAAAATGAATATAATCCTTTTGAAACTGTTGGTGAATAGTATCTCAGCTATACATAGAAGGGGAGGGTGCCATGATGGATGGGTGTGGTTAGGGGATGAAAACCAACAATACACGGTAAGATCTGTATACATTATATTGAATAGAAAAAACCAGAATGAGAAACTAGAGGTATTCGAGAAGCTTTGGAAGTGCCTTGAGCTCAAATTTGGAGGGCTATGCTGGATAGACTACTAATTACGTGGATGGAAGAGCCAACTAAGCGTCTCTTTCTTAATTGTATAGTGACACAGAAAGTGTGGGATATTTGTGAGAGATGAATTGAGACAATTATTGTTAGGCACGAAGCAATGTTGTCTCATTTTTATCATTTTCATTTAATGATCTTAAATAGAAAAGGTAACCGATTGTGAAAAGTGATGTGAGTGTTTATTATGATAGAGATTGGAGACATAAAAATAAAATGGTCTTTAATAATGGGATAATAGATAGTATTGAGATATTTTGTCTAACTCATATTAAGGGTTGTTATTGGTTGAAACAGATAGTCTAGTTTATATATTCTAATTTATCTTATACTCTTTACATTATTTGAAATATATAAATTAAAAGGTTCTATTGCTCTCACTTGTTCTATAACCTAGAATGTTGTAAGAAGATAATTTACAGGAGGTTTTTGAAGCAGGGACCTCACTTGGAACTCAAGTGCAGATTTACATTATGAGCTAAAGCTAATAAGCAAGTGATTCTTTCTAGTTTAGTGTAAACAATGATTTGACTTACAAATGATTTTATGTTAAAGTGTATTGGTTATATAAAGGGTGTGGAGTGATAATGGTAAATGTTACTAGTATTAAATTACTTTCCCATTTTGACGAAGTAATTCATGATGTAAGAATATATACGAGTCATCAGTTAGATTTTTTAAAAAGGTAATAAGCAATGGTCTTAACTATAAATACATTGATCTTTGTATAAGGATTAAAGAAGTACCTCACATTTATATATTTATTTTTAGTTGTTAAAAAAATGTATTGACTATTTAATTAACTTTGTGTATTATTGATTTTCTCATGTATAACCTCTATAAATGAGGAATGTATTAAAAAAGCATACTTGTATATGACATATTGAATAAGATCTTAACGAAAGAAGAATGTTCTAAAAGAAGAAATTCTCTATTTGGTTGAGATTTGTGCATACAGATAAACTCTTAACCTTATTCATCCATAATAATAGTAGCGATAGATAGAAGCACGTGTATAGAAATTTAGTATGATTTGGTTGAAAGGAAATGATGGAATGAGATGATGCCACATGTTTCTTAATCTTAAATGATGATATGAGATTATGTGACATTTGAAATTTTGTGATTAAATTTTAAAAATCTTAAAGGTATTAATTCAATGAAGTTAGAAATAAATTAAAAATAAATACATTGTTTGATTTGTGATGTGATGAGAGATAGTTATGCATGAGACCTTAGAGTTCAGATTTGTTTTGGTTGAAAGTAGGTATTATTATACAGATGTGAGCATCTATAAACACCAATCCTAAAAACTTGTCAAGCTAACATATTAAACTTTTAAAAGGCTTATATATTAATTAAGGTATTCTAGAATTGTTAATGAAAATTATCATAAAGATGAGAGTAATTAAGTGTAGAAGAATAATGGGTTGAATATAGCATGATATCTATTGAATCTCAGCTACAAGAAGTGTGAAGTAACCTAAAAGGTAGAGGGAATCATAGTCATCTTAAATGTCCATGAAATTTTGGAGCATTGCCATGGTTGGTTAATCCGACCCAATACTAGGTTATGATAGATACTCTCAATTCTCACCTTAACTAATGTAATGATGTTCATGCAAGTCCCTGAGACGTGAAATATCTAATGCATTAAGAATCCAAAATATGTTAGTTGTTGAATATTGGTGAGGAGAGTACATATATATTTATGTGTGATTGTTTATTATGTGTTTGGTGGTAGGTGAGACTTTGAGTAGACGAGAGACTCCATTATACATTTTAATTTTTAACCCATGATACTCATTTTTTTGTCCGATAGTGCAACTAATGAAGAATTGTGCAACTCATGAAGAATGGGTGGATGCATGATGCTTTGCTTGAAAAAGATATTTTCAATGTCATGTCACTTGGTTTCTACTAGGGGTAGAAGTTAATGTCATATCTTATCATATAAAATGATCTATTACAATTACTTAGGCACCACTTTCCCTAAAAGAGTATTATGATTTTGTCATCTTTTAATTCTTCAATATTATTCATCAACCATGTTACCTTTATTAAGATTTAAATGAAGGTGATGTGCAGAACTTGAACTTTGAAAGATAACAATAAGTGAATGAAGAAAAATATATACTTTAAGATTAAGTCTTCTATTTCTTTTTAAAGATGACAATCTTCCACTAATAAATAGTGTAAATCAACAACCATAGTTAAAATTATACTATCAATTAACAAAGGGGATTATATTAAGAAGAAGTACATACCTCTTAAAAAAATTTAATTTGATGGTCATATTTGTTATTCAAAAACTTAGAATGAAAGAATTATAAGTATGCTATATAGAAAGTAAATAAAGTAAAAAGTGAATGCAAGCGGTAAATGAAAAAATGCAATATTTAAAATAAAAAATAATCTTGAAAGCTTGTAAATTTACACAAGAACAAGAGGGTTATCAACACCAGTGAATCTTAAAAAATAAGTATTTGAGAATGAAAAAGAAAGGTACAAACAAGACTAGAGATAAAAGATTTTAGTTCCAGTGCTATATTTCATGGATTATAATCACGTTTTTGTGTATAAAACCCAACTTAAATCGTTTTTTCAGACAAAACATCCTCATTTTTAAAATTGAAGCCTTTTTCCGATAGGATTTTAAAAGTCGAAGGTATTTGTTTCTGGAAAAACATCGGTAAAGTCAAATGCCACTACAGCCAAAATATAATTACTAATTATTAATGCATACCGTAAGTCGGACAATATTATAATTGCCATCTAAGTTTCGGATCAATTTCTTACCATACAAAAAATAAAGTAATAACCTCAATCAGTTGTTTTTCAAAAAAAGAAAAAAATATAAGAGTATAATTCTTAATTATTTCTATTTATTTCTCTATCTTTATTTTTTTCATTAATTCAATTACATTATACGACTTCCAAATTTTTCATCAGATCAACTTTCAAATTATTTTTTATCAAAACAATTAAATTCTACACCTTTCAAAACACTTACTCTAAAAAAAATAATCTTTCAATTTGATTTTTTACCTATCAACTTATTTTTCTAAACCAATCATACCCTAACAGTGGAAGAACAGGAACAAGAAGAAAACAAATAGAAGAAAATTATAACATTGAAGATACATAATTCAAATACATCAAATTACCATTGGAAACTCTAATTCATAGTCACGACCGCACATATATGATGATGGTTCACGACTAAGGCTGCGTGTAAGGGAAAAAGAATACATAAGAATAACAAAATAATGAATCATACTACACAGTTTCGTGTATAAAATTACCAATTTAATCGTCCAACATCAAATTTTTGCTTTGTTTCAGTTCGTAATTTGTTTACTCAAATGACAATATTGCAGGACGTCTAATAGTAAAATGTTGAAATGCCCCACCTTAACTCAAATTTCTTTTATAACGTCACATCCTATAAATGTAAACTGATACATTTAATTTTTTTTCATTGCAGCTCTAATATGAAATCAGAAATTACTTTCACTAGCTGACCTGAGTTTAGACCTTGTTGGGCATGAGAGCAGAGCGCTTGCAATAACTATTTCTACTATAGAATGGCGAACTAGAAGTCGTAATTACAGAAACAGAAAAACCTTATACACAATAACTTGATACGTACAAAATTCTTTGTACTTTCCACATCTCTATACACTCTGTATATTCAATCTATAATAATGTTCAATACGAGTTATGGAATGCCCGAACGAGTTTCTTCAATATGCCAAAAACAACATACAAAACAAAAACCATCACAACCTTCTTGGATGCCAGTATCCTTAAGTTCACCCTCAGGCCACATTTTCGCATGAAACCCAAAGATGCGGCACCCAAAAAGAGAAACCAAGAACCAATGGTACAAAAGAAGACTTTCAGGGCCTCCGAAGGTCCACATATATGGGCAACATCAGCTGATACCTCCACATAAGAGACTGGTGAGCTTATGTGACTGCTCTCTGGTTGATTCAGTCCAAGATTCTCATTCAACCAATCAGACAACCTAATAAGCACTTTCGCAAGCCATGCAATTTCATCATTGGAAATGGGACGTCTCATCCAGTCACCTTTGTATTTAACATCTGCAAATGCATGATTGCCAGCTATTCTAGGCTTAAAAATCTCATGACGAGATTGCTGATGTGGCACTGGTTCAGGACTGGTTGGTGATAACTTTATAGTCTTTCCGTCAAATAAGCTCCCCAATCTTGCCTTCAATGAATCTATACATTGAAGGCTGGGTATGATATTATCACCAGATATACCTTGTAATTCAGCTTCTGCACGCATTATAAACAACTGCAATAAAGAAATGAAATGAGAAGAAATAACCCATACAACATACTGACAATTACTACAGTTAGAAAGCATGGATACCAAACAGGACATGGATGATATGGTATGAAACAGTGAATATGAATTTAACATACATAAATCAAAATATAGAATTGATGCTTTAAAAGTGAATATAAGTTAACATGGATAGACATTAAATTGTAAAATACAAATCATTGTGATATTCCACCAAGCTGCATTGGCATAAAAGCTTAAAATATTTTAAATAAAGAAGCAAAAAGCTGTTAAATACAACTAGAAATATTTCAAGTGTTTTGTTATATGGATGTGTCCAAAACATATAACAACATGAATCAGCAACAGCAACTATTCTATAGCATCCATTTCTTAGTTTCTAGGATCCCAAGCCCATATAGACAAGGAGGGTCAGCATAAAACTGTCACTATAAAGACATGATTGATCGTCTAGTTATACTATAATTAGAAATACAAATTCACAATTAGAAATAAAAAATATAAACCTGAAGGAGCTGTTGTCCACCATCCTCCCCATCAGCAAACAGTCGCAAATCTTTGTTCCAATTCTCATGCAAAAAGGAGCCATCAGCATCAGTCTCGCATAATCCATCCTCCCAGTCCTGAAACAACCAGTAGTGTTAAAATATATAGATATTAGATCATGCCACGTACTTGTTTACCACAGAAGCATTTAATCAGTCCCTAACCCAGCTATGAAACGAATCTACATAGTTAGTACTGCAAAATTGTGCTGTTGTAGTGAAACAGCAGCACATCCCAGCCCCTGGCAACTGTGCTGCAGTGACCTTCATATCCATCTTCGATTGAAGGTGCAGCTGCAATCCAGGAGTAGATTCATCACCGCTATCACAGCTTTTCCACAATGGAGAGTGAACAGCATTGAAGATGATATAAAAACTCTAAATATGCTTAAAATTATGATCGTACTCAAGGAGACTAGGGGTAATATCAGGATTCTCTATGCACAAGTCTTCACATTGGGGAAATTCCCTCCACAGTTCAATTTTACATTTTCAACAGTTTCATGCTTCCTCTCAACAAGTCTCCGACGTGTCCCTTCCTCTTTCTAGCAAGCATCCCTTGCAGGCTGACATTTCCAGCAACCCATTTCTGTTTTACAGCAAAGGGTCATTAACCCACTCAGCTCTCTTCCTCCTCTCCCGCTACTAACTTTTCTGCCCTGTTTTCCTCTATCTTTCACCCACTGAAGTGAAGATTCCTTGACTTCTGTTGCTGTCTAATTGCGTATTTGTTTTTAGTACGGAGTTTTTATTATTATACTTAAGAATGGAAATATTAAAAATGTCTAAGAGAGCTTAATTATCTCTAAGTTGATACATTCTTTTATATGGGCTCTTATGTCAGCAAAATACAAAAAAGATACGTAGGTGCCAGATAGGCAATACAAAAGATGAGCTAACCTATTCTAAACAGTTAACCCCCTTCACATAAGTTAGCAATTCTTACAATTATGAATGGTTCACGAATCGAGTAATTTATTTAACTTTTGAGCATTTATATATACACAAATATACAGGGGACATGTCATGTAAGAACACTTATTACTTTGATAACTATAAATCTGAGTCATACAATAATAAAAACATGGTCAAAGTTAGAAGTCCAGCGGCGATTATGTGACTAATTTAAAAAAAAAAAAAAAAAAGCCATGCACAATTTTTAATATTTACCATTTCAAACATGGCCAAATGGTTTACATTAGTACTCATTTTTCATAAGTCATAGTAAGAGAGTTCTCATTTGATACACTTGTCTTATGTACGATCATCATGTTATCCCATTTTAAGGGCCTAATGCTCCATGCGACTATCCAGATTGATAACTATGAAACAAACTAATCAACAATTGTAAAAGAATCAAGACACGAAGCATAAAAAATGACAACAAACAAAAAAAATGTTATGAACAAATAATCACAAAAAGACGTTATTGGGTACACACACATAAATGGTTATATGTATTAATCAGTAACACACCCTCGCATGTAAGAGCATTTAGCACTTATCGTGTGGGTCCACCTACATTTTGCTGAAGTTCAACTTTTTATTAACAGAACGAGGGACAGCAAGGATTGTACTCTAGACCATTTCTTAATAGAGGCTCTAATACCAATGTGCCAAAACTGATACTGCAAAAGCTTAAGTTAGTAGGCAAAGACCACGAATGATTTTACTCTCATCTCTAACAAAACTGAAGAAGATAAAGGTTTAGAAATCAACTTCAAGGGTGCAGATGTATATTAAAATGCAAAAAGTCAAAAACTAGAGTGAAAGTTCAACGAAATTAGAACTACAATAAAAGCAGAAAAGAAATATCAAATCACCTGTAACTGTTCACGGATGGTAGGAACATATCTGTACAAGTTATTCAACATCGGTTTGCCTGTTCCAGCCTGTTTAGAATGGAACAGAGAATCCACAGACTTCAGAAGGTCGATGAGCTCTTTTGATGATGTCAAGGTATCTAACACCTGTAAATGCATGTTAGAAAGTCAAAGTCCACTCAGCAAAAACCTCAAAAGTTTGTTATAGTTAAAGATCTTTCAGCAAATTACAATCACGGTAACATTGTTTATACATTACAGGACTGATTCTGAAATACACTGAAAAAAATAGAATGGGCTGATACTGACACGAATCTACTCTCCTTGGTTTCCTTTTAATGAAACCAACATGCAGTTATGCACAATTTTTTGACCTTGCGTTACATCCATTGAACAAAATCACAAAAATGTATACCCGTGAATTTGGTTTGCAGTGTTCAGAATAGTGTGCCAAAAGCAGATGAACAATTTAGGCTTAACAAATTCCATGGATAAATCATGCAAATACGAATAATCCATATAGAGAGACAGTGATTCTCTAGAAGAAAAAATTACACGAAGGCACCAACACAAGTATTTTCCTTTTCTTTGAAGAGTGAATTCCTCAGCTAAATGGCCAGGTTTTCAAGTGCGTGTCATTGCTAGTCAGTTACACAATCAAAACAACAGAGAAAGAAAATTTGAAAAGACATTGACATTGTTAGATCTTTTTCTTTCAACAAACCTAACATTACCCTAAGTGATTTTAATTAAGTATTTCAGAGCGTATTTATCTTTAAGTATCAGATCTCGACATATGTAATTGTTTCGTCTGATAACCACACACGCAAAGTAACTTGCAATGTATTTTTATCTCATAAGTTTGTGGTTAGATAGATAATAAGATATGTAGTCTTCGGCATTACATAATACAACTCAACTTATAAATGTCTGTACTATCTTTATGTAGAGAATGTTCTTTCATTTGACCACCAAGAGGATCTCACAAGATATGTCAAACCCTCTAAAAAGACTATCTACATAGACCATCTACCTTGTACAATCTTGACCTTTACACAAAAATGAGATAAATATTGCATGGAGAGCATTTATTACAATACAACTCTATTTACAAGGGCAAATGTAGCTTGAAGAACAAATGAACACTTCAAGACTACACAACAGCTGGAAAGGATTTGCAAAGGCTACCTTCATAAGACCTCTAGTAGAAGACATCTTGAAGAGAAAAGGTTACAAAGCCTAAAAGATCTTACATGAAAAGGCTTGCGACAACTCATGCTCTAGCATGTGCAATTCTTTTGACAAAAGACTCTTGCGTTCTTTAGCTATCTAAAAGAGTTACTTGTATTTCTCTAAGGACATAAACTCTCTTTTAGTTAGCATCCCTGTGATCTTTTGATCACCTCTATAATCTTGTCTTAGCTAGAAGTGGCTGCTTGTCCCAATAATATTCAGTTTAGCCAAGAGGATGATCAGTCATAAGTCTTAAAACCCTTTTTTCCATCATGTCAGACATTGTTCTTATTAATTATTGCAAAGAAAAAAAAATCAATACACAATTCAACTTTATTTTCTTGTGTAATTGACCAGTTTTCAAAGACATCATTCAAATAGCCACATTTCAGTGCTCACTATATTCATATGTTTATTCACAACGGTCATGTAAACGAATCCAAGAATGGCAATCAATCATGTGTAATTTCAGTTTCCACGACATAACCTAATTAGTCAATGTCACCGATGAGAAAAAAAAAAAAAAAAAAACAGTTGATATTCGTCACATGATCATACCCGTAACATCTCATGCATATGCACTATTAACTTAGATCACCTACTTTTCCCTATAAAATGAGTTGTCTAACTAAGATAAGTCAATTCCCAGAATAATATACAAGATAGAGCAGCCCCCGACATAAATCCCACCGGATAAAATGCTTAAACTACAAAAAAAGAAAATGAAAAACTATGCGCATACAAAATAGGGATTTAAAACCATGGTTAAGAAACACACCTTGAGAACCATCTGGACAATAGCTTCGACATCACTATGAAGGAACCTGTGAGCAAACCCAATGAAATGCATGACCAAGGAACTGTAGTATAGATAATTAGAGAGAACGTAGTCCCGCCACTGATGCGAGAATCCCCCACCCACATTTGCAGGCACGGAATTATCCTTCTTCTCACCGTTACTAGCATCTAATTTCAAAAACTCGTCCCCGTTCATTGCCCAAGGCTCCAAGTAACCAGTCCAAACCGGCAAAACCTGCGATACATTCTTAACCGAAGCAGCATCCATAGGGCAAAACAAGAACGTCCTCAACAAGAACCTATACAGAGGCCGCTGCACACAGAAGTTCCAACAACAAAGAGAGCGCACGGACCCCAAATCCTTGCTCTTGGCACCCTCCACAGCCCTCCACCTGGGACTCGCACACTCACCACCACCACCCTCGCTAAACGCCGCCACATTGCTCAAATTTAGGTAGCTCACAAACAGCCTCACCACCTCGCCCAGCCCCGGCGCAGGAAGCGCCTCCCCGGCCGGAAAAGACACCCCGAGATTGCGGCAAAGACTCACCGGCAACGGCGAGAAGTCGTTGTCCACGAGCCAGAAGTGGATGAGAGTGTTGACCACAAACTCAGCCCGCACCACAACGGAGGCGTCGTAGCCGGAGCCGTAGTGGAGAATGGAGGAGCGGTAGGGCTGGTGGGCGTTGAGATCGTAGGAAGGGACGAAGGCGCGTAGATACTCGCAGAGGAGACGCGTGTACAAATCGCATTGAGGCTTCCCCTCGAGGGAGGGTTTGGAAGCGGAGAAGCCAGGGAAGGAGGACGTCCAAGTCCAATCCTCCAACCTAAATTTCTTAGGCCGTTTAAGCGAAGCGGCACTGGAAATGTCGTTTTTGGCCTTGGACACGGGGTAGTAGGCGAACCAGAAGAAGAAGTATTCGAAGACGTTGAGCTGGATTTCGGAGGGGGAAGGGGACGGTTTGAAGAGGGAGGGGCAGAGATCGGAGAGCGGCCGAGAATTGGCAGCAAGGAGGAGGGAGCGGATCCAGTGAGGGAGTCGTTCGGCGGGGAAGACGAATTTGACGAGGGAGAGGCGGTCGACGGCGGCTATGGCAGCGGCGAGGGTGCCGGCGGGGGAGAGGAGGGGGAAGAGGATTGGGGCGAGGTCGTGGGAGTTGCGGTGGTGGATCCAGGCATTGGCGGAAGCGGGGTGGTCGTAGCCGAAGAGCTTGGAGATTAGGGTTGGGAAGGCGATGGAGAAGAAGTGGCGGGATTGGTCGGGTGAGTGAGAGTGCAGGAAGGATTCGATGGAGGCGCAGACAGATGCTATTTGGGAAGGGTTGGTGGCGGATTGGATGGCGGAGGATAGTTCCTGCGATTTGGAGAGGGAATCGAAGGTGTAGGAAGAGTGAGGGTGCATGGCGCGGTTTAGGGTTTTGGTTGCGGAGGAAAATGAAATAATGTGTTGTTGGGTTTTTGAAGGGGTTGAAGGTAGTGTGGTGGAAAAGTTTTTAAATGAAAGAAGCAAAGGCAAATGGCGCCCTTTTAAGAAGAGAGAGAGAGGGTGTCTTCGTGGCCACGAAATAAGCCTCCTTCTATGCATAGGTGGACCCTTTTCCTGTTCACAACGTAGAACCGAAACCAAACCAAAGCTACCAGCTTCTACTGTTGCTGCTACTGTTTCTCTTTTTCTTCGCCATCAAAACTTCTTCTCTAAGATAAATAACAATAAATATCACTTTCCTCCATTTTTATATTCTACCTGGGACATTTAAGCCACGCCAAAGGAAGTGTAAATTTGGTTTTTTTTAAGAATGAAAAAGATAAATTTTCCTTCTCAAAGCCTGTGTAATCCTATCCTAGTGCTTCAAATTTCTTTTTCAAGATTTGAATTTTGAAACGCTACGTTATATCATTTTTATTTCATCTTCTTGCCTCCTCATCTCTCTTAATAACATTAATAAGAGGTAACTTTTTTCTTTTTCTATCCCTACGTAGTTAATAACTGATAACGAATGGTTGGCTTAAATTAAATCCCTGCTAATTAATCTGTGATACTTTTTTAGATTTTCTCTTATCATTAACTATAACTAATTTATTAATGAAAATATGGAATAGTAATTAAGACGTTTAAACTACTTTAAGTTCATGATTTGACTAAGAATTACAAATTAGACAATTACATATAATTTTTTATTTTTATTTAATATTAAT